>Ga0181593_10006265_pt1 | contig 10688 bp, 14 predicted proteins | sample 071ome_19_FD_133756 | JGI IMG/M metagenome (GOLD analysis project Ga0181593, IMG submission 133756) | Coastal salt marsh microbial communities from the Groves Creek Marsh, Skidaway Island, Georgia - 071413AT metaG (megahit assembly) | ecosystem: Environmental > Aquatic > Marine > Intertidal...
CTATGCTAACAGAACCGTCATCGCTTGTTAATTCTTGAAACTCTTCCAGAGCTTTATCAACCTCCTTCTTAATCCTTCGTTGCAAATGTTTATCTGACTGAAGAATATATTCGTTGAAGGCCGACTCTGGAAAGTATCTTTTCACCACCTCATCAATAAAATCAAGGAGACTTTCTTGTGAGGTTCGAAGTATCTTAGACAGGAAGGGAACACCTGATGCGAAGAACAATGCAACAGCTATCCTCATCTTCCAGGTAGGATCCTTCTTACCGAAATGAAAATCTATCTTCATAATAAAAAGGTGGTAGATACTTTATTTATGTAACAGCAGGAACCTCTACTTCAATCTGGGTGAGTGCTGTGTAGTATTGATTGGCATAGGTTGTCCTTGCACCATGGATACCCCAACCCAACCATCTGTAGGCTGCGTTCATGTAGGTACCAATAGATTGATTAGGAGTCTTCCAGATGTGCTCATTCTTGACCCACTGAGTCTCATTGACCATGTATCTCAGCTGAGTGTGAAGACTGTTAGGGTCACCACCATACTTTCTAGCAAATTCTCCCAGTCCATTGTATCTGTTGACTGTAGTCCACTGGATGAGACCAAAGCCACCTCTATGACAGCCATGGTAGCCTGTTTTGGCTCCCCCCTCACAGATATTAGTTTGGAACAAGGACTCCTGTCTGATATTACCCATGATGGTAGCCAGAGCAGCTCTGTCAGTGATACCTCTCTCTTGGAGGAAGTCAAGGACAAAGGTTTCTGTCTCTGTGAAACCTTTTCCAACCCACTTGGTAACAATAGTAGTCTCTACCTCAGGAGACTCAACTAACTCAACCTCAGGGGTGAATGTTGTGACACTTTGCAGAGCTTCTGTAAGACTGGTGTCGGATGCAAGTACTGGTATCACGAAAAGGGTCGTCGCGATGGATGCTGCCAGGGTGGCGGCTCTTTTCTGTTTAAACACTATAATTTTAATATACAACAAAAGAGGTTGGCTCTCACCAACCTCTAAGTATTTATTGTAAAGTATTTTTACTAATTTTTTAACTTTCTTCAGACTTTGTGGCGAGAAGTGATAATGTGGTAGCAATAGCCACACCAAATAACTTCTCTGTCTTATCAGAAAGGTCTGGACAAATATCAGAGGGTATCACACCTCTCTTCTCTGCCATAGCTGAGCACTTGTTAAAGGAAAAAATCAACAGACCCAGTTGTGCCACAAAAATTAATACTAAAGTTCTGAGTAGGAAGACCCCCTTTCTAAACGGTCTTCTTGCCATAGCTATACGATGATGGCCCAACCATCACTTGGATTAGATACAGTCCACCTCTTACCGATTAGGTTGTAAGAGTAGTGTCTTGACTCACCATTGGTAGAGATATATGTGCCACTTGCGTGATCAATCTCACCCCATGGATCATGGACAATGAATCCTTTGTCATCATATGCAATCACAATAATCCCATGACCAACACCACGGGGTGATGATGCTGTACCCTTATGGAGGATGCCAATAGGTACTGGCACACCTTTGTCAAGTTGACTCTTAAGTAAGTCAATGTTACCATTCTGAATAAACTTAGCATCAATACCATACTCAGCAAGTGTCTTCAGTTGTACTGAAGCTTCAGTAGTGTCACCATTTTGGAACACCTTCTGGATGTATAGGTCATCACCATTGGGACCATTCAATGTGCCAGGCTTCAGTGCCTCAACCAACATAGCACAAGAAGAACTGAAGCATGTGCGACTTGCATCGCGATAGTTGTCTCGCTGTGAAAAATAACGCACCGGGGTGAAGTCAGATGTGGTAGATGGTGTCTCTATCTTTCTTCTATACTGCCTTACCCACTCTGCTCTGTCGTCTTTTAGTCTGGGTTTCAACTCATCATAAAGCGTCTTGATTGCCTGCTTTTGATGTGCTTGTCCAGAATAATATTCAAAAAAGTTTTCGAAGTCATTGAACTTCATAGTATAACATAGCAACTCCCATTATTTATTCATCAGCTTGATAAATGCCTCAGCATCAATGACCACCAGAGGCTTCTTCCTATTCTTTTTCATCACCACAATGGGTTCATACTTACCACAGTTCTCCTTGGCTTGGTCATAAGCTTGCCAAACATTGAGCTTCTCTACATTTTTGCACTCTATACTGAAGGGGAACTTCTCCCTGGCGGCTCTTGCCATCTTAATGTCTTCACCACTCTCACCCATCACAGCAGTCTTGATATCTTCTTCATGGATATCATACTCTTCGATAAGTTTCTTTCTTGTCCAGTCTTGGAGTGCTCTACCCTTCGCCTTTGCGCTCGCTGGTCTCATTATTATTAGTATTATTACTAGTATTTATGACCACAATGTCAGAGCAGATTGCAGCATATGGACTCTGAGGGTGGAAGTGAATACCATTCCGCTTCATCTCACCACATCTCAGAGCTCTAACTAACTCAAAATCTAATCTGCTTTTGTCTGCTTCAGCTTGGTTGCGTGCAATGGATGTTCTAGCTGCCTCAAGACATGTCTCAGTGATAGTGCCATTGAGTGGTGTGGAAAACCCTATAGTAAAACCAGCATTGGCTGAGTTGGTCTGGTATGTCCAGGGGTCAGTGTTATTATTGAGGTTACCTGTCACAAAGGGTGCAATGGTCAATGCAGGACCAGGACAGGAGATACCCTGACCAAAAGTAGTGATAGGATAAGGACCCTGTAAGACCTGAACTGCCTGATTTGTGACATTACCTGTTGCAGATGCAGAAGGTCCTGCGATATTAGTATTCTGTGGTGCAGTTTCAGCATAGACTGGGGCACCAATCACTAATGACAATAATATAGCTAGCTTTTTCATTGAGTAAACACGCTGGTTGATATAGTTGTCGAGTCAGTGACAGTTGTTCTCTCTATTTCAGTATTAGTAACCAAGCCTGGAGTGAAGAGCGACTCAGAAAACTGAAAGGCTGCTCCCTGATTCACAATGGTGTAATTTGCACCTGGAGTGGGGTTATTTGGGATATTGATATTTTGACCAGTTACAGTGTATGTCGTTGCAGTGCTGTATTCTTGTTGTCGAATGACTTCGATAACTTCAGTGCGAGATGTAGTTTCAGAAGTCACGACACCACTCGTAAAGTTAGGGATAACACTTGCTGCGTGAACAGGAACGGCAAAGAGCATCCCCAGAAGGGGAAGGCATCTCATCTGAATACGCTCAGTTCCATTGTTCTTTGTCCAATAGCAGTGGTTCCAGCACCACCAGCAGTAACAGTCGGTACGCCATTGGTAGACAAAGAACCAGCAAGATTACCGGCGGTACCTCCAGCAGAGGTGGTAGAATTGCCATAAAGATTAGGTGATGACCAGTTTCCACTGGTTGATAATGCACTTTGTGAAGTGACAAGAGTGTCGCCTTGAGTATAGGAAGCAGAGAATGAGAATGCTTCACCCGATGTAGCTTGTGAGGCTGTAATGGTGCTGGAGGCACCAGTAAAACCATCGCTCGTCATCAGTACAGCGTTACCAACGACACCTGAGGTGGTCCCGTCGCTGGTGGTTACATTATTACCAGACACGGAGTAGGAGTGACCAACACGGGTCGACTGAACAGCAGGACCTTCAACCGTGAGTTGCACAGAATCAGTGATTCTTGATGTGATTTCAGCTGCACTCACGGGTGACATTACAAAGAAGGGCAGGAATAAAATTGCCTTTCTCATAGAATTCTAAGATTGATATAGATATTTATAAATATGGATATGAGAATTCAACCAATTCGTATCCAAACGAATGTTATTCGTGAGATACCTCCACCAGTATTGAGGTCCACCCCTCCACCTGTGGTGAGACAGTTGGAAGTACCTGTTGTCGATGTTCCTAACCCGATTATTGACTATCCTACCATTGATGTGCCCACTCAAGAGAGGTTTGAGCAAGATTTGGCCCAACCTCAACAACAGGTGGTAGATGAGACACAGGAAACAAGGGACTTACCACCACCTGTGCCTACTGGTCCTGTGGTCAGCGTTGGTGGTGTCAATGTTACTCTTCCACCAATAGATACAGTTGCAACAACAGGTGCCACTGCAGTCGTAGCAACCACTGCATCTCTAACTGCTGCATTATTGGTAAAAAAGGCAACTGACGCTATTACCGAAATAATCAAAAAGAAGAAATTTAAGGTAAAAGTCAAAAAAATCAAACCTGTCTTACACTTCGTAAAAACAGAATCTGGCACTATTGACATATTTGAGTATTCTAAGAAAGGCACCAGAATAATAGGATCCACTGAAAAGATCGAAACTTACCTTAGAGACCAAATCAACGATAATGCATATTATGAAGTCACCAACAAAATTATTGTTGATGACAATTTAATAGATGAATTTACAAATGAGGGCAAAACAAGGTTCAAATCGTTATTTGTCCCTGCATCGAAAGTGGCTAAGAAGCTATCAGCTAAGTTCAGTATCTGAAGGCACCAATTTGAAGGTTGGGGCTTCAATTTTGATTGTTTGAGATGGAGCAGTTTGTGATGCTTTTTCAATAAGCTCTTGCACTTGTTCTTTGGTGATGCCACCAGCTGCTGCTCCGCCACCATTACTCTTCTTAGTGGCTTGCACACCAAAGGTAGCCAGTGTGCCAGTAAAAACTGATGCGATGAAGGTGGGGTCGAGTTTTTGCTCAGGGACACCCAGTGCAGGTGGTAATTTGATGTAAGCCAGTGTAAGGATACTACCAGACCATATCAGAATACCAAGACGCACCATTGTCGATAAGGCATTAATCTTCTCTTCCTTATCGTCAAAGTTCTCCTTGATTTTGCCCAGTAATCCCTTTTTCTGTGGTAGATCGTCTTTCTTATCTTGTTCTGACATTAGGTGGTGGATTTATGTCAGTATTATTTATAGATACTAAAAAGGGGGCACTGGGCCCCCTGTTTATCACTTGTCGTAGGAGTGACCGCGATAACTGAAGTGTCCGTGTACACTCTTTTCCTCGTGGTTAGGAGTGCAGTTAATACCACGATACTTTGTCATATAAATTTGAGCATCGTGCAAGGCGTTTGCCTTTTTGATATGATTACGGATGATGTTGAGTGTGTTCATGGGATTCCTCCGGGAATGGGTTTTAAATTCCGTTCCGTTCGGGCCTTTGCGTCTCTGTTAGAGATGAACGACTACGTTCCGGGTCCTACTCGCAAGAGAGGTTAACCTCTCTCGAACGCATACCTATTTTAGCATAGGTAAAATATTTAGTCAAGTTTTCCATTTTTTCAATGGGCAAGTAGCAGCCTGAAATCTTGCTTTAGCTTTCATCATGCAACCACAGGAGCGGCACCTGATTTGCGTAGAGTCAAAGCTTGGGCAGTCAAAACAGGTTTTCATTCTTTCCTGATAGACTTCAGTAGTCACCATTTTGGGGTTCTTACCAATTGCTTTGGAAAGTTCAGCAAAGTTTTTTACCATCTCGCCAAGCTTTGGGTACTGATCACTATTCATAACTTAAATCCTGCAAATGCGTCTTCTTTGATGTCTTGTTTGATACCACCGATGATGTAGGACTCTACCTCGGTTTCTTGAGGTGCAACCTGAACACCTTTTGATTTGATCCAGTGCTCTGTCCAGGGCAAAGGATTATGTGTTGCTGGAATATCATATAGTGGTTCCAGGCCAATTGCCTTCATTCTACGATTGGCAATCCACTCAACATATTTATACAAGAGCTTCTCTGAGAGTCCGATCATCGAACCATCCTTGAATAGGTATTGTGCCCAGGCTTTCTCTTCGTTCACGCACTGCGCAAACATTGCTCTGGAGTGCTCTTTCTCTTCTTCATAGATGGATTGCAACTCTGGATCATCACCATCTCTCCACTTGTTGATGATATTCTGTGTCAGTACCAGGTGTTGATTCTCATCACGAGCGATCAGAGAGATGATTTTGGCAGATCCCTCCATCAACTTGTTTTCTCCAAAAGCGAAAGAACACGCAAATGAGACATAGAAACGAATACCTTCCAAGATATTCACATTCATCATGGCACGGAAAAGCTTGCGTTTTAGTTCGTATCTTTGTTCTCTAAAGTGACCTGCATTCTCTTGGGCCAACAGCCAATCGCCAGCACCATATTGTTGAGCATGTCTGATAAAATCATCATAAGACGCTGTAACCGTCGAAGCACGGGAGAGAATCTTTTGATCGTCGAGAATAGTGCTAAAGATTGAGTCGGGATCACTATACAGGTTTTTAATAATGTGGGTGTAAGAGCGAGAGTGGATCATCTCCATGAAACCCCAAGCTTCCATTGCTGACTCTAGTTCTGGTAGAGAACAATAAGGAAGGAAAGCCATGCTAGGACCCCGACCTTGTACGGAGTCCAACATGACCTGATATTTGAGGTTCGAAGTGAAGATGTGTTTTTGTTCTGGGCGTAGTGTTTGGTAATCTGCACGATCTTTTTGTAATGAAACTTCGTCTGGCCTCCAGAAAAAACTCAGTTGTGTTTGAGTAATTTTATCAAATACTGGGTACTTAAACGAGGTATATTGTTGAACCCCAAGGGGCTGTCCAAAAAACATTGTTTGCATTTTAGTGTCTACTCTGTTGGGGTTGAACACGGTCATACCGTCTAACATCGTTGCTCCTTTGGGGTTGTATTTAACATTACGAATAAACTAGATTGTGCAGGAATCGCAGCCTTCTTCTGATTCTAACAGATCTTTCGCTGACAATTCACTCTTATGGTCAGTGATCTCCTCATCACCTTTTCCGTCGTAGGTGTTCTGGTAATAGAGTGTCTTGATCCCGAGTTGGTAAGAGCGAAGTATGTCACCAATAAGAACAGAAGCAGGTACCTCCGAATTATCATAGTGCTGTGGGTTATATGAAGTGTTGGTGGAAATGGACTGATCAAAGAACTTTTGAATCACAGCCATGATATTAAGGTATCCCTCCATAGACTTCATGTCCCACAGCAAAGTGTAGTTGTTTTTGAGGTGGGTATATGAAGGCACAATCTGTTTCAGTGTTCCTTTCTTGGACTTCTTAATGGACAAGTAGTCACGAGGTGGTTCCACACCATTGGTTGCGTTGCAAACCACTGATGAGGACTCGGACGGCATCTGGGCTGACAAAGTGGAGTTGCGAAGGCCATACTTCTCCACTGCTACTCTGAGACCTTCCCAGTCCATCTCATAAATGGGCTGAGCGATATCATCCACCTCTTTTTTATAGTGGTCGAGGGGTAACTGATTCTTGTAATACTTGGTATCAATGTAGTCATCACAGGGTCCCTTTTCCTGTGCCAGATTACAGGATGCAGAGATGAGATAATATTGTAGTGCTTCGGTCAGAGTGTGCACTTCTTGTGGAGCTGCGTGGTCCTCATAATTGAGGTTGTGCTTGGCCAGGTAGTGTGCCAGCCCGATCATACCAACGCCAAGAGAGCGACGAGCCTTGGTGGCTTGCTCAGCTGCCTTGACAGGATATCCCTGATAGTCAATCAGTTCGTCCAGAGCTCGAACAGACAGGTCACAGAGGTTCTCAAGGTCAGAGAGATGACGCAGCTTGCCCACATTGATAGCAGACAGAATACACAGGGCGATCTCACCGGAGGTGTCGTCAATGTGCTTCAGTGGTTGGGTGGGCAGAGTAATCTCCTGACACAGGTTTGACATCTTTACAGGAACTGTAAACGAGGAGTGGGAGTTGCAGTGGTCGATATTCATGATATAGATACGACCTGTCTCTGCCCTCTCCTTTACGAGTTTCATGAACAGTTCTTGAGCTCCAATGGTGCTTCGAGGCACTGACTCATCTCTTTCAAACCGCTCATAGAGTTCATCAAAACTATCAGTCCCAAAGGAATCATACAAACCTGGAACATCATGAGGAGAAAATAGACTAATAGTTCCTCCTTTAATGAATCTTTCATAGAAAATCTTAGAGATTTGAATACTGTAGTCTAATTTTCTGACTCGGTTGTCTTCCGTGCCTTTGTTGTTCTTGAGGACCAGGATGTCTTCGATTTCGCTGTGCCAAATCGGGAAGTGAACCGTTGCTGAACCTCCTCTAACTCCATTTTGAGTACAGCATCTAACAGTGGCTTCAAATTTTTTAAGAAACGGGATGACACCCGTATGTTTGACTTCACCATCACGAATCCGAGACCCCAGAGCCCGAATGCGACCAGCATTGATGCCAATGCCCGCACGCTGGCTTGTATAATATCCAATAGCCATATCACTGGTAAAAATGCTATCAAGAGAATCGTCAGACTCAACGAGAACGCAAGAAGCGAACTGACGAATAGGGGTTCTAACACCCGCCATAATAGGCGTCGGAATGTTGATAAGGTGCTTCGAAATCGCCTCGTAATACTTCTTGACGTAGGATGAACGGGTCTCTTTAGGGTAGGCATGGAAAATAGTCATAGCGATGAGCATGTACATAAACTGAGGAGTTTCGTACATCTTACCTGTAGAGCGATCTTGCACCAGGTATTTGTCATAGACCTGGCGCAGACCTGCATAGGTGAATTTCAAGTCACGATCGTGATCGATGACACTATCGAAGTGTGCGATCTCTGCGTGGGTATAATACTTTAGAATAGCAGAGTCATATACACCTTTTTCGATACCATAGTTGATTTGCTCAAGCAAACTGGGAGTGTCGTACAGCCTGTGATAGATAGATTTTCTGAGTGCAAACAGCAGAAGTCTTGCGGCTACAAACTGATAGTTGGGAGTTTCGAGGCTGATGAGGTCTGAGGCCGAACGAATAAGTGTCTCTTGGATGTCGGCGGTGGTGATGCCATCATAGAAAGACAACTCAGACTGCATCTCCACTTGTGAGGCAGATACACCTGACAGGTCTTTACAAGCTTCTTCCACCATCACATGAATCTTGTTCAGGTCAAGAGATTCAGTTCCTCTACCATTTCTTTTCTTGACGGAGATTTCGGTTTTCATACTACTTCAGGTTCGATTGCTGGTTCTTTTTCTTTGCGCTGTGGGAATAGGTTCATAGAGATTGAGATTCGTCGCTCATCAGAGTAGTTTCTCCCAACACTATGCTCAACCCAACCTGGGAAAACAATCAGTGAATTTTCTTGGGGGTCAAGAATAGGTGTTGCCAGGTGCTCAGGTTTCAGGTGGAATCTGATAGATCCGCTACCCTCTGGAACACTCACCCAATAAACTACGCTCAGTGCTGCGTGTCCGTGGTGATGCGTGTTGGTACTCATATTCTTTTCGTGAATATGTGCCCAAAACTCTCCAGGAGGACAAATAAATTTAAGATCATCTGTTACCATACCCTCTTCAACCAGAAGGGCTACAGCGGCATCCATGATCTTTTGGAGGTCTTCATTCCATTCGATTTTAGTATCTTCACTTCTTGTGGAATCTCTATCTTCATTGACGAGTTCGTTACTTTTATCGATATGTGCGATCAACGCTTCTTTGTCAATATCTACAGCGTCTTGCTGAGATAGCACGTTTAGTTTAAAGATCGTTTGCTTCATGTTTTTTCCCAGATTGCGAATTTAAGCTTTGCTTGTAAACCAGAGTAGACATTACATTCTACTAAATTTTGGACAAAAAGTCCAGCAAGGTACATGTCATTGATGTCCTTTTCTTTGATATTTGAGGGCCAGATGACTACTTGATGTCCTTCACTAATATGCCTTGAGATTCTGCTGGTGATCTCTTTGTTTCGGGGCTCGTTGTCATAAATGTACACAACATTACTGCCAAGATACTCACCAGTGTGAACATCAGCGCCTGCCATCGCCACACAGTTTTCCAATAGGAGTGAGTCAAATGGTCCCTCTGTAATGTAAATTTGTTTGTCATAATTAACATCATTCAGTCCAAAGATTTTTGGTTTGGATTCATCCAATAGGATAGTGATATAACGAAGACCAGTGTTATGAAGGGCACGGCCTTGAAAACCAAATACATTTCCTTCTTTATCGATGAAAGGAATGATAATCCTTGGTTCATCATTTTTTATATCTGCGAATGTATCTGGCTTAACGGAGTTGACCCACTCCTGAAATTTCTCTGTGTAATACAGAGCTTCTGTCGGTAACTTCCGGTTGAGTAAATACTCTCTTGCCGGGTGTGTATTATTTAGGTCATCGATACGTACGAGAGTGTCCAAAATAGAAGTTTTGAAGACAGGTTTGGTAGAAACTATCTTCTTCACTTTATCCGTGGGCATTCTTGGTTTGTTAGAGTTTTTGAACTTTTCTAGTCTGTATTCTTTGTACAACTCAGGGTCAATATAATCAATAAGCTTTGCTAATGGCATCGAGACACCACAATTGTGACACTTATATACCAAATCACCCTTGATCTCGAAAACGAAACCACGGGCTTTGTTCTTATTGCGTTGTGAGTCACCGCACACGACACATCTAAAGTTCCAAAGGTTATTGCCCTTTTTCTTGAACTTTTGTAATCGAGTTGAAAGTAAGTTTAGGTACTTAATTTCAGTATACATCAAAAAATGGTCTTACCCATTTATTTTAAACGTCTCTCCTGCTGTTGTCAAGTTGATCCATTCTGATCTTCCACTGCATTTCTTTCATCTCAGCCACATCATTTGTTAGCCTCTGGGTCTTTTCATTGAACTCTTGTCTCAGTTCCTTGACCTCCTGATGGTGCTGGTCATGCCAGTC
>Ga0181593_10006266_pt1 | contig 10687 bp, 9 predicted proteins | sample 071ome_19_FD_133756 | JGI IMG/M metagenome (GOLD analysis project Ga0181593, IMG submission 133756) | Coastal salt marsh microbial communities from the Groves Creek Marsh, Skidaway Island, Georgia - 071413AT metaG (megahit assembly) | ecosystem: Environmental > Aquatic > Marine > Intertidal zone...
CATTACTCATGAACCCGATGTTGCAAAACGATGTTCACGCACCATTACACTGACAGATGGGTGCATCGAGAACGACACCTCTAAAGCATTCGATTCAACTTCATGAATAATTTTACTTTAGCAGCGCGGCTTGCGCGCCGTGAATTACGCGCGGGCCTATCAGGTTTTCGCATTTTCATTATGTGCCTCATTCTCGGCGTTACGGTTATCGCCAGTGTCGGCATAGTCAACAAGGCTATTGTCGGCGGGTTAAACGCCAATGCCAGAGTCATTCACGGCGGCGATATCGACCTTCGGTTACTCAGCCGGCCGGCATCGCCCGAACAAATCGATTACCTGCGAAAGCACTCTGCCGCTTTGTCGACGATGAGCGATTTTCGCGCCATGGCACAACACCCCCAAACCAAGAAGCGGGAGCTTATCGAACTTAAGGCCGTTGATGATTCGTATCCGTTACTCGGCAAAATTCAACTCAATCCGGCGATATCTCTTGATGAGGCCCTGAAAAAAAGAGATGGGATATGGGGCGCGGCCGTCAGTTCAGTCTTGCTGGAAAAGCTTAATCGAAAAATAGGTGAACGCATTAAAGTCGGTGAAGCCGAATTCATCGTGCGGGCTAAAATTGAGAAAGAACCCGACGAAATCGCCAGTGTTTTTGAGTTTGGCCCGCGCTTTATGATTCACATCAATGCTTTGCCTTCAACACAGTTGGTTCAACCGGGTAGCCAAGTTCATTTTCATTACAGGGTTTTGCTTGCCAATACCGTGGATACCAATACCTGGGTCAAAGACCTTAAATCCACATTTCCCCACGCAGGATGGCGCATTCGCACAAAGGATAACGCGGCCCCCGGTGTTCACCGGTTTATCGAGCGCATGACGCTTTTTTTAACATTTGTGAGCCTTGCAACCCTCTTGGTCGGCGGCATCGGTATCGGCAACGCTGTTCGCGCTTATCTCGACCGCAAGATGTCAGTCATCGCAACATTGAAGTGCGTGGGCGCGTCACACAATCTCATTTTTAATACCTATTTTATTCAAATTATATTTCTCAGCGTATTGGCCATAATCGCCGGACTCATTCTAGGCATCGCCCTGCCCTATCTCGGCTTAACGGTGATCGCGGATCGGCTGCCGATACGTCCCTTAATCGCCATTTATACCGAACCGCTGCTGATTGCCGCCATTTTTGGTTTGCTGACGACGATCACCTTCACGCTTTGGCCCTTGGGGCGGGCACGAGCCATTCCCGCCGCGCAACTTTTTCGCGACCGGATTGATCCGCGCCGAGTCAGCCCTAACCGGACAATAATCGCATTCTTGATCCTCGGTGCCGCCTTGCTGGGCGGACTGACGATTATCACGGCATCGGACAAAGGATTTGCCCTTTGGTTTATCGGCGGTACGCTCGCCACCCTCGGTATTTTACGGCTTGGTGCGTTGCTGCTGACGGCCGCCGCCAGGCGGATCAAGCATACCGGCGACACAACGGGCTCCCAAACAGCCTGGCGGCATGGACTCGTCAACCTTTACCGGCCCGGTGCCGCGACGCCCAACATCATGATGTCGCTGGGCGTCGGCTTAACGGTCCTTGTTGCCATCGTGCTGATCGAACAAAACCTTCGTTATCAAATCGACAGCCGTATTCCCGAACAAGCCCCCGCATTCTTCTTTATTGATATCCAACCCAATCAAATCGATGCGTTTCAAAAGACGATACGATCCATCCCAGGAACACAAACGCTGCGTCATGCCCCGACCCTACGCGGCCGGATCGTCGCCATCAACGGCACACCCGTTGAAAAGGCAAAAATCGATGCCGGTGTTCGCTGGGCGACCCGGGGGGACCGGGCGTTAACGTACGCGGCCGAAAAAACGCCCGAAACGGAGATTGTCAAAGGTACGTGGTGGCCGAGCGACTATCAGGGCCCGCCGTTGATTTCGTTTGATGCGCGTGTTGCTAAGGGTTTTGGTATTAGCATTGGCGACACCCTAACCTTTAACATTCTCGGCCGGGAAGTGACGGCTAAGATCGCCAGCTTGCGTGATATTGACTGGCGCTCACTGCGCTTTGATTTTGCCGTTATCTTCGCGCCCGGAACCCTGGAAAACGCGCCCCACACCCATTTGGCGGCATTGCAAGCACCGCCTCGGCTGGAACAAGCTATCGAACAGAAGATCGGCGAACAATTCGCCAATGTTACCGCGATCCGTGTACGCGACGCCCTCGAAGCTGCGGCTAAAACGTTGGCCGGCGTTGGCGCCGCTGTCCGTGGCGCTGCCAGCATCGCGCTCGTTGCCGGGGCCCTGGTCTTAAGCGGTGTCATTGCCGCCGGTCATGAGCGCCGGATTTATGATGCGGTAATCTTCAAAGTTCTCGGTGCACGCCGCCGCAACACTCTCAAGACATTTTTGGTTGAATATGGAATTTTGGGGTTGTTCACCGGCTTCATCGCAGCGTTGATCGGCACCTTGATTGCCTGGGGGATCATCGTGCACCTGATGAGAATGTCTTGGACATTATTTCCAAGCGGTATCGTTTTGGTCGTCATTGTTTGTTTGTCTTTGACCTTGATCCTCGGCTTTGCCGGTACATGGCGCGCCCTCGGCGCCAAAGCCGCGCCGCATCTACGCAATCACTGATCGGCCTGCGACAGCTAATATAGAAGCTTTTAACTGTTGTGTATGCCGACTGTGATACCGTTGATGGATTACTTTTCAAACAACATCTGGAATAATTTATAAAAATTGACTTTTACATTCTCCCGATGCGTGTGAAAGCGCGCATGCTCTGTCCGGGACACGCCCCTCAACACTTCAATTGACCATAACGCTGAAATTTCATTCGGAATAAATGAATAACGAACGTCAATGATTCTTAAGGGGCGCTCAATGTCCTGCGCTAAAAACCCCTTGCTGAAATGATTAAAACGCTCAATGTCCTTGAATTGTTGTGAGTCAGGATTCAACCACGGCACATCCCTGGTAAGCTCCAGTTTAGGAACTGAAGCCCCAGGAAATACTTTAGGCGAAAAACCGGTGCGTACGGCATCAACATAAAATCGCTGCTCTGTTTCATAAATTGTCTTCCAAATCAATATGTTACCGAATCCCGGTTTTACTTCCATCCGGACTGGCACATGACCCCGATTGGCCGCAATTTGTTTGGCCATATTGAAGGCGGCATTATGTTGGATTAAACCAATCGCCAAATATACTCCTGCCCATACTATTGCAATACGGGCGAATGCCGGTTTTCTCCGCATAACCGAAACGATGACCAACGCTAATATGGGCACCGTAAACAAGGGGTCCACAACGGAAACAATACTCCAGGAAAACCGCTCTTCGCTGAATGGCCAAAACAACATAGTGCCGTAGGATGTCGACGTATCGAGCAAGGCATGGGTTGCATAACCCAATGTACAGAACAGCCATGTTTGCCGAAACCGGATGTTCCAACGCTGCCCTAATACCCAGTGAAGGGCCAGTGCGCAAAGCATTCCGCCAAAAGGAATAAAAATAAACGAATGAGTGAAATGGCGATGATACTCTAAAAACAATAACGGATCGCTGGAGGAGCGGATCAATATGTCCAAATCGGCCGACATCCCGGCGAAAAAACCCAACAATCCTGCAATGCCAACATTAGATTTCTTGCGTGTCGCTTGCGGTAAAGCAGCACCCAACACGCCTTGCGTTATCGGATCCATTTATTGATAACGCCTAATTTTTGTTTCGGTCATAAATTTTATTGTCCTTATTTTTTTATATTAGGACCTGTTTGGCCGGTGCGTTTGAAGAAACATTCGGACATGGCGCTCGACGACCGGAACACGTTCCTTCGTATCCTTCCAAGGGTACATGCTAACCTGTGCATTCGGCGCGAGCATGGCGGATTCCATCGCGACGTCATAGGGATGCCCTTCCGTATCGTCAGGCATAATCAATACCGGCGTTTCACACGCTTTAACAAAATCTCGGTCTACACTGAAGACGAAATCGGCGGGTTTGTTGAACATATTATCCAGAAACGTTGCAACGATATCCGGTGTGATATCTGAATTTTTATCGCTCATCGGTTCGCCCCAAACTTTGCCGAAGTTCTTAGCAAACCGGTCGGGTATTTCCGGGCGAAAGCCAACCGGTTGAGAGATGACACCGGCGACAACCCGATCAGGTGCATGTTTGATCAAATTCCAAATAAAAGGTCCGCCGATGCAAAAGCCCATAACCAAAAACTTATCAATGCCGAGATGATCCAATACGCCAAGATGATCGTCTGCGTACATTCCCCATGGCCGGTCGGGCTCGAGGGGGCCGGTCGATTGGCCGTCTTTAGCGTTACGCTCATCCAATGTGATACAGCGAAACTCGTTCGAGAACGCCTTAAACGTGTCGATGGGCGCGGCGGTCGTCGCGTCAGCAATTGTTCCGTTTAGCCCCCCGCCGGGAATGATCAGCAATGGGAATCCCTTGCCGGCTTCTTCGTAATGAATTTTTGCTGAGCCATGTTCAAAAAACGGCATGATGTCACCTCCCATAGAATACGTTCGATTTTAATTCCTGCCGGGCAGACAGGTCCAGCTTCGCGTATTAAGCGCCAAAGGTAAAACGGCTGCCGACATTGGTCGTTACGAGCGTCTTGGGCATTGTCCGGCGCATAGCCTCGATAAACCTGGCACCGGTACAATGCATCGGCAGCACGATGTCGGGGTCGAATTCCTTAAACGCTTCAACGGTATGCTCGATGTAATCGTCCGGTGCGGTGCCAAGATGAAACCCACCGATGATTGCGTGAACTTTTTCCGTGTTCGTCACCGCCTTAGCCATGCGCACCGTATTGACGATTCCCGTATGGCCGCAGGAGGAAATCACTACCAGCCCACGCCCCTTCACGATATAGCAGGTTGCGTGTTCCTCCGGATGCGTATCCGTGACGAGCTTGCCTTGGCGTTCCGCTTCGCTGAAATGATCCTCGGCTTCGACCAAAGAACCGCCGGTCACCTTTTCAAATGATTCGCGCTCAATGTAGCCCGTCGAAAATGCACCGCCGAGATCGCGGGGCGTTTCGCAAACCACCGCATCGACATGCTGCGCCGTCAGCCGGGCGCAATCGGGCGCGCCCAGGCCGACAATTTCACCCTCCGAACCGCGCGTCCACCGTTCGCGGAAAACACCCTCGCCGCCGATATAGAATGAAAGCTGTTCCGGCATTTGATAACGGAACCGCTCAACGAACCCTTCCAGGCCACCGTAGTGATCGCGGTGGGCGTGGCTCAGAATCAACCCGTCGATTTGACCGGGATCGATGTCAAGCAGTTGAAAATTACGTGAAATAATTTCCGGTGTGTAACCGAAATCGAGCAGATATTGCGCATTCCGGCCATCGGCGACGGATTCCAAATGCAGCGACAACCCCCATTCGCAAGCCAACGTCGTCATCTGCCGATTGGAAATCCGGCCAATATGCTCAATCGAGCAATATTCGTGACCGCCTTTCGGCATAAACCGTTCGTAAGCAGAATCCACCAGCACCCGCACCGAAAGCCGGTCTACCACCGGCGCTTTGAATGGAGTTTTTAATTTTTTTGCCATTTTGTCCTGCTTGTTGCTCCCCTGATTTCATCTTTCGCTTTAAACAGGCCTTTAACCGCGTTTGCGTTTTTTTCGATACTCACCCGACTCGTATTGAACATCCAGCCTGCGGATTTCCGACTCATCGGTCACATGTTCAATTTCAATTTCCGGTATTACCTCCCGCTTGAATGGGAAAATATAGGCAAAGGGTGTGCCGGCAGAAATTGTCACCTCGGCACCCGGCTCCCGGGTCCAACGGCACGGCAGATGGCTCGAATGATACATATCCGTATCGATGATGCCGGCGATCGGCTCGAAGGGCAGTGTGCCGCTGTGATGGGTAGCTGGGGTGACATAGACAGACCAGCCCTCATCGGTTTCGATCCACCAGGGGCTGACCATCTTCGGCAATGCCGACATGCCAAATACCCCCGGCATACCGGTCGCCTGCGCGGCCACATGCCAGTCCACTTGGAAACCCTCGGTCGATTCCAACGACAGCATATCGGGCGACTTGGGGTCTGGCACGGGATTGCCATCCGGGCCTTCGGCACACCGAATGAGGGTTACATCAAACCACAACGGCAGCATGATGGCGGTTTCATAGAGATCGGTAAATCCGGGACACACCCGCACGGTTTTAAAACCTTCGATCTCGGCGTGCTCGCCGCCCGCCCCCGCAGCTATGGTCGTTGCAACCCGGGTGAACCACTCGGGCGCCACCCGGCGCGGCCGCAGTTCGGGATTGCTTAAAAGTTGTTCGAAATTTGTTGAAAACCGGATGGCCATCAATAGAACCTTAACGCTCACATTCGTTTAGCAGACTATCGACTTGAGACTAAGACAACAAGATACAAGCTCAATAAGATACGCAAGAATAGTAAAATTTAGAAAAGACCATTACGTTCAAAAGACTGCTCCCTTAAAATGGCCAAAACAAAGCCAAAGCCAAAAAGCTGCTATAATTTACTGTAAATTAGGTGTTTAATAATCAGCATTAACACCGCTCCTTCACGAGGCAGGCAAGAAACACGCCTTGGGACAGATTTCATCTTGTACAAAAATTTGGGGGGAGATTTTTCAATGAGTAACAGTCAGAATTCCCAAATCAATGTTCAAAAAGTAACCATTGATGACCTATTGGAGGTGCTCGCCCTAGGGCTACAGGACTTTAAGACGGCGCCTCTCTACGGCCTCTTCTTTAGTGGAATTTTTGTTGTTGGCGGTTGGATGCTCATCCTCATGCTTTTCAAATTCAACCTGCCGTTTCTTGCTTATCCCTTGGCGGCTGGCTTTGCGCTGATTGCTCCTTTTATTGCCAGCGGGTTTTATGTCGTCAGCAGCCAATTAGAAAACTCTGAACCACTAACCTGGAAGATTGCGTTTACAACCGTCAGATCGATGTTTAGCCGCGACCTCGGCTGGATGGCGCTTGTTACAGGGTTTTCCCTATTTATCTGGCTGGACATTACCGCCCTGTTGTCCTTTGGATTCATGGGATTTCAATTTTTTAGCTTCAGCGAACTCCTCGACACGATCTTGACCACGCCCATCGGCTGGCTCTTTTTGATCGTCGGTAACACGGTTGGCGCCTTGATTGCCTTTTGCGTGTTTTCCTACTTGGTGATTTCCATACCGATGCTATTTCACCGTGATATCGACTTTATTACGGCTATGATCACCAGCGTACGCTTTGTGAAAGAAAATTTTCGGGTCATGGCGGTCTGGTGCTTTACCATCGCTGCACTAACAGCAATTTCTTTATTATCCGGATTAATCGGTCTCCTCGTGGCATTTCCGGTATTAGGCCATGCAACCTGGCATCTTTACCGGCGGGCCGTCTCGACCGGATAAACTTTTTATAAAATGATGCGGCCCACAGCTAAGGGGGATAAGGCAGCCTATTCTTTGCGCTTGCGCTGCTCGAAGGCGCCAGGGCCGCCGTCGATGGGCTCAAGCGGTGCTGTCAACGACACACCGGGGGTGCGCGTCCCCTGAGGGCGGCCGTGTTCGTCATAGCCCCGAAGATTTTCATAAACCGGCGGCAGTGCCGGGCCGTCCGGGCAGGCCAGTTGCAGGCGCAGCAAATGACGCCGTTTAGCTGGCTCATCATAATCCTCATAGGCCGTGCGGCCATGCAGAATGAAATGATTGCAGAGGAATTGAATGTCGCCGGGCCTGAAATCCATATCCAAATGATACGCCGGATCAGCCGCCAGCGATTCAAGCAAATCCATCGCTTCTTCAAGCTCTGGTGAAATCGGCGGCAGCTCGGTAAACCGCGTTGCCTTTTGGACCGTGCTCCGCACATAAGTGGTGAACAGCCGACCCCGAAACGGATTGAAGGCGGGGATGCAATACCATGGGCCTTGCCCCACAGGCACTTCCTCGCGCCGGTCGCGGTAGATCGGCCCCATCAGCAAGCGCACCAGATCGGGCCGCCGTTTCAACATCTCGTTATAGATGGTTGCCGAACTAACAATACGGCTGGCTCCGCCCTTTTTTGCATGACGCACGCAAAGCAGGCCGACGATATCCGTTGAATCGGTATGGAAATTCAGTTTCACATTAGACTGATAGCCGCGGCCCGTGGTTTTCGTGTAATCGACCCCGATATCGCAAATATGACCAATCGCATGGCCCTTGGCGTTCTGCGGAACGGCCCTGCCGAGATGGGCGCCGATACCAAAATATCCAATGGCGCGCTGCAAGGCCGTCAACTCATCGACAGGAAAACCCCGAAGTAAGATGAATCCGCGGCCTTCGAATAAATCTTTCTTGGTCGAGGCGAATAGATCTTCCCAACCCGGCAGCGGGAAATTCGCCGCCGTCAAATCGAGCGGCCCGAGACCGGCCTTCTCAGCACTCTCGATGGCATCACGCAGCACCGCGATTTGTTTCTCACTGAACGGCATTTGCCATTCTTGCGCGCGCTGTTTCATCGCCGGTCCATACCACGCACCCTCACCTGCGAACGGCTCAAGCGGCAGATCGTCGGCCACAGGTGGCACGGGAATCGAAAAAAAATCAGGTGTTGGATGCATTCGTTGCTTTCAAATCAGAAGTTGGCCTTACGCACTCTCTAGGACGGGGGAATCCTCACCAATTTGCGTACGGTGCATGACCCGGCGTTGGTTAGGGTCCAAAGCATCACGACGGTGCATGACGCAACGATTATCCCAAATAATCACATCACCAACTAACCATTGCTGGTACCACGTAAATTCTTCCCGGGTAGCCTGATCCCATAACTCATCAAGCAAAGCTTGGCTTTCCGCCCAGGGCAAATCAACGATATGCGCGTTTCGGCGCCTGCCTAGAAACAGCGCCTCGCGTTTGGTGCCGGGATGAATGCGCACGAGAGGATGCACGGCACCCGGAATACTGTCCGGATCGGTATAGGCTTCTTCAAATCCTTTTCGAAGCTGGCCGACACTGTTGCGGCTCGCATCGTGCTTGCAGCGTAAGCCACGGATTTTTCGTTTTAACTTACCTGGCAGTGCATCATAGGCATCATACATATTGCAAAAACCGGTATCCCCACCGCTGGAAGGGACCTCGATCGCCCAAAGCAAACTCGCCTTGGGCGGCAAATCGACAAAAGACATATCCGTATGCCAGAGGCTTTCGTAACTACCAAGACTTCCCCGCGCCCCTCCATCATCCACAACGTTAGAGATGACGGTCAGTTCCGGGTGCTCAGGAATCCAAAACTGTTTTGCACCATCGACCGGCGCGAGATCGAGGTTGCCGAAACGACGGCTAAAAGCGATGAATTGCTCATCGGTAAGCGCTTGTCCGCGAATACGCAAAACCAAATGATCGTGCCACGCTTTATGAATGCGATCGAAAGTATCGTTATCAAGCGGCACGGATAAATCGACCCCCTGAATATCCGCACCCAATGCAGCGCCTGACGGCATGACCTCGAAAGCACTCATTCTATTATCTGCCCCTATAAAGCGGTCCATGTCCTTGGGACAAAACCGTTTATGACACCGATGACCCTCAGCCCAATGAACTGTGTATCCATTATAGCTATTCTTTCACAGAATTACCGATGAAACATATCTTCCCGGGGACATTCAAAAAAATCCGGCATGAAGCTAGGTAAAAAAAACCTTCCCTCCGGGGGATCTTCACTGTGCTCCGCAAACAAAAAGGCCTGGATAGACCCAGGCCTTTTTATGCTGCACATCAGCTTGTTGGTTGCGGGGGCACGAAACCAACCATTTCGTAAAATGGTTTCAACATTTATCACTGTGTCCAAATGAGTTGTTGCAATAGCTTGCAACCAGCTTTTTAGAATTTTTAGCGCTCTAAGACTTTTGTAATATTTCTAATGGTTTGCTAGGTGACGAAGGTTATCAACCTCAATCGGCCTCCATCAAGTATAGGGCCGCTAAGTCTGCTTTTAACATTACTCAAGCTACGAGACCGTTCTTAATATCTTACTTGGGCTGCTAAATAAAACTTAGCGATAGAAAGAAAGATTAGAAACAGCTAAATCGCTGTAGAACTCACGCCCAATGGCTACCAGACCGATACGGCGAAGCCGAGTCGAGTCCAAAGGGGTTTCCAGCCGATAGGGTACAAAGGTCACGAAGGGAAGATCGATGGTTTCCCATTCAGGCCCTGCGGTGAAATGAGCACGGTAAGACTGCCAAGGACGAACATTATCCAGTGTACGAAGATGAACCGAGTATTTTTCACCATTTCCGCAAACAATGATTCGTAACCCGGTGAAGCCGGACGCATCAATAGTATCTCCCGAAGGGGAAAGGTCTAGTGCTGCTTGGATGAAGCCACCGTCATTTTCAAGACGAATATTGCCGGTTATGCGCAAACTGGGGCGACCATCTATCACGCCGTGAGTAACTGTGGCCTCAGAGATCCCACCCATGACTTGGTCGCTTACACCACGCCACCGGGTACCTAGCCTGGAGCCAAGGCCGCTATCGGTAAAGTCGTCTATCACCATGGCGGCACTCTGCTACAAAACTTCCAAATTGAGCAAGAAGATCGAACTGAATAGATTTATATTATCGATAATTGATTAGGCGGCGGATGCTCAAGGAAAATAGGCGCCAGATCAAGCGCTGGTAGG
>Ga0181593_10006267_pt1 | contig 10683 bp, 4 predicted proteins | sample 071ome_19_FD_133756 | JGI IMG/M metagenome (GOLD analysis project Ga0181593, IMG submission 133756) | Coastal salt marsh microbial communities from the Groves Creek Marsh, Skidaway Island, Georgia - 071413AT metaG (megahit assembly) | ecosystem: Environmental > Aquatic > Marine > Intertidal zone...
CAGTTCGTGGCTAATCATAATGCTTCGCTTTCTAACCCCAACGGGGTGTAACAAGATAGCCCAGGGTGCCAACCATGGGAAAGGGAAAAGTAGGAAACCAGCCCTGAAGGGGCGTAACAGAAAAAGTCAGTGTGAGGGTGGGTGTTACGCACTTTCAGTGCTGATTTGTAAATGTGACGCCAGAACCCAGGGTTCGTACCCTGGGCTTTCGTGTTATGCCCCTTTGGGGCTGTTGCTGGTATAGAAGTCATTTATATCAATCGACAAAGTGAAACTCATTTGACGCCAACATTGCATGAGCCAACTGCTTCCAAGCATTGTCGGGCTTCTCGGATTGTTGGATAAATTTGACGGCGGATTCAACTTCCTTGGCATTGGCTGAACGTGAGTAAACTCTTTGGTATAGGGCTTGGACCCGGTCTGCATTCTGTTGGTTTTTCACTACAGGCAATCGAATCAATGCGGCGGCTCGATTTTGTATGTAATCCGAGTTCAGGGCATACAAAGTTTGCTGCGGCACAAGAGTCTTGGGACGCTTCACTGTACAGGCTTCCGGATCGGCTGCATTGAAGGTGCTGGCGAGTTTGGAAATGACATCCCGATTGACAAAGGCATACACACTGCGGCGAGCAACAACCCCCGCTCCCTTTTCCTCAAAAGGCCGACCTCCCATTCTACGATCCAATTCCCCACTGACAGAAAGCAAAGAATCCCGCATGGCTTCCATTTCCAGCATACGAACAGGCATTCTCCAGAGAAGAAGGTTTTCGGGATCCATCTCACGGTAATTCGCCTTTTCGATAGAGCCTTGTTGATAGGCTGCGGAAAGCACGATTCGACGGTGCAACTTCTTCAGGGACCAATCCTCTTCCAGTAATTTATTGGCCAAATAATCCAGCAACTTCGGGTGTGTCGGAAGATCACCTTGCGATCCAAAATCATCAGGAGTCCGGACCAGCCCTTCACCAAAGTGATGTTGCCAGACCCAATTGACAATGACCCGCCGAGTCAGCGGATTTTTCGGGTCCACGATCTCTTTGGCTAATCCCAAACGCCGCTCTCCATCGGAAAACTTCTTGTCAGCATTCCCACCAAGAACACTCAGGAAATGAGGCTCCACTTTATCGCCTCTGGCAATCGGACTTCCACGCAAGAAGACAAACGCATCTTTGGCATTTTCCTCCTCCTGCAACACCATGGATCTTGGAGGTGCATCCCCGGATTGATTTCGATTGGTAATGGCAGTAACCGTGTTGCGAACAGAGTCCCTCAGTCCACGATTCAACATTCCAAGATCCCTACGATTGTCAAAAGTGATGTCCGTCGGAGTCCCAGGGTTGTAAAGATGATGACGCAGTTGCCGCTCGATGGAACTGTTGACGACTTTGTGCCGCCCATCCTGATCTGGAATGACTTTCCCACCGACTGCCGCTTCTTCCAAAGCCAGAAGCAAAGACTTCATCCAGCGACGCTGTACATCGGCAAAGACCTGTCCGTAAAGCTCTGCAACCTCTACGTAAGACTTGGGCTTGCTCTTTTGCAAAGCTTCCAAAACCCGAGGGTTCCACTTCGGAGGCTGGAGGCTAAACTGATGTTCATTGGCAAACTTCTTGGGATCGCCGTTCTCCTTGATCCATTTTGCCACCAACTCCTGGCAAGCGGCCTCGTAGTTTTCCGCATCCAACTTTGCCAACTGTTTCCACGGCCCAAAGACGGGATCATTCTCCTTCCGTTTAGCCAGATAAGTTCTCCACCGTTCCAGGACGACGGGGCGAATGTCTTCAGTTCGATAGGACAGAAATGTGGTCGATGTATCCTGCTCTGGAACACCTTTAGCCAACTCTTTCAAATAAAGCCCAACCTGCATCCGTAATCGCCCTCGAAACACCTCGCCTTGCTCTCGAATAATGTCGTCTCGTTTCTTTTCCAATCGAGTCAAATCCTGAGTGTACTTTTCAGAGACCTTGGGACGCCCCAGAAGTGGTAACTCATTGGGGACCCGACTGTTCGCCAAAGTCGCATGAAGGGAATAATAATCATGGATTGAGACAGGGTCGAACTTATGGTCATGGCAACGGGCACAGGCAACCGTCAGCCCAAGCAAACCCCGTGAGATCACATCAATTCGATCATCCAAGCGGTCGTGCCGATTACGAAATTGCCTTCCAATGGTAAGAAAGCCCAGCCCCGCCAAAGCTGGATCATTTTCCGGTTTACCTAATAGATCCGCCGCCAACTGCTCCAGGATGAATTGATTGTAAGGCAAGTCCGAATTGAACGCCTGGATCACATAGTCACGGTAAGTCCAGGAAAACGGAAACTTTTTAAATCCAATCGCACTTCCTCCGGTAGTATCCGCATACCTGGCCAGATCCAACCAATGTCGCCCCCAACGTTCCCCATATCCTTGTGACGCCAGCAACCGGTCCACCACTATATCAAACGCCTCTGGACTCTCATCCTTCACAAACTCCTGGACATTCTTCCATGTCGGGGGAAGTCCCGTCAGATCAAAAGTAACTCTCCGAATCAGCTTCTCTCTGGAAACCGGCTCCGAAAGTTCCAGCCCAGCCTCCTTTAATCGAGCCACGATAAAACGATCAATTTCCGACAACTTTTCCCCAGTAACTTCCGGTGGTGGATATTCCTGGATAGGTCCAAACGCCCAATGCTTTTCTGCACTAACTCCAACAGAGGCAAATGAGAATAGTAATAGGATGTAGAATCGATTCATGTTCTACAGTTAATTGACTCTGCGTTATTTTTCAGAATTGAAAAGTGTAAATTACTGCTGGGATCTCCACAATTGGTTCAACAATTTCCCGGCACTTTCGACGAGAAGATAGCCTGCGTTGGGCTCCAGCCTTCGCCAACTAATCGCTGCCCCAGAGTATCCACCGCCAAGGATGCCATAAATGGTTGGGCAATATCCGCCATATCCATCCGCGAGGCCAACAACCGCAGTAATTGGAGCCTGGCTGCGGCGTTTGATATCGAGGCCGAATTGGCAGTAGAGTTCGCAGGGTTGTGTCACCAATGCGACATCCCCAATTCGAATGGCATGAATGGGCAGAGTGTCCACAGGGTTGTCGCCGAATTTCTCCTGCAAGTGGGCGGCACCAAAGGCCATGATCATTCCCATTCCACGGATCTTTTCCCCTCGATCAATTCGTTCCAGCAGTTTCTTCGCACGTTCCAGCTCTTTCCCGGTCGGTAACTGCACTGTTACCTGCAAATCCTCAAAGGTGTGTGTCAATACCGGAGCACTCAGGAACTTCATTTCACTGCACAATCGCAAGGTTTCTGCTGCAGCCAACTTACCAACACGCATCAAACGTGCCTCCCGAGATTCCGGTTGCTTATTGAGCTGATTCTCCATCGCAATGTCACCTTGGGCACCATTGAGATACAGTACGGGAATTTTGCCCAATTCCTCTCGCAGGATGTTCCGGGTTTCGCTGACAAAATCCGAGGAGTAGATACCTGCTGCGTAGAAGAGGGTGGGGTGGGTGGTGTTGTGATAAAGAATGGCCATGGGTTTGTCCTCAAGGTCAACAGCCAGAAGTGCCAGATGTTGGTGGTCATCTGGGCCTTCCAATCCTGCAAAATCCGCACGTTTGGCATCTCCATGCATGGTGTGCGAGCCATTGGCCCAGCAAAGTCTGCGGTTAAAACCAATGGCAGCTTCGCCAACTCCCCACCCGACTTTCCCAGGTTTTGCAGAAGATACGGCTTTGGCTCCTAATTCTGATAACCAGACTGTAAGCAGGTCCATGTATTCATGATCCAGGGGCATGAGATAATTGGTTTTTACCAAAGAGGGGCCACCATGCGTATGCGTACAGGTAATGATTACATTCCGAGCCGGAATATTGGAGGCTTGTCCCACCGTCTCCCGAAGTTCTGCAACGTAGGGCGTTTCGAGCCCGACAAGATCACAGGAAAAGATAAGGAGCCGGGTCTCTCCATTGGAAAGGAAGAGTGCATTGGCTTCCAGATTGTCCCGGATTTTGCTGGCCCTTTTGGGGACTCCAGCTCCCTGCACCCATCCTCCGACCTTATTATTGATAACCATTGAGGCAGCTCCAATTTCCAGCTTTGCACCAAACGTGGTCAGTGGAATGAAAGACAAAAGGAATGCGGCAAGCTGTAATCGAATCCAAGTGTTCATGTTCCTGTTATGAAGTTCAATTTGAACATTGGCAATTGCGAAGGAATTTATCAAAATGCACTTCCTTGATGATTTAACCACCCTGTTTGCCAAAACATGGAAAAATGAGGATACAACCAATGATGATCAAACACCTACACACCACTCTACTTCTCACCCTAACCACCTTAGCCCTTTGCAGTTGCGAAACAGTCTCCAACACAGCGTCGAAAACTGCTGGTGTTGTAGGCGAGACGGCCAAAGATGCAGGCAAAGCCGTAAAGTCCGGGTCAAAGAAGGTCTGGAACAAAGTGGACCAATCGCCTTCAGCCATTGGGAGTTCCGTTGCCTCAGGCAGTAAATCGGTTGGTAAGAAATTCGCCCTGGCCACCAACTTGCCCTCCAAGTGGTACTCCACTGAAATCTCTGGTGCTGAGTTAAAGAATAAGATGAACAACACCAAGATTGGTGTCTGGTATTACATGGGCACCAAGAAGGGGTATCATTATTTTGCCTTGGATATGAAGAAGCGGGAGATCTTTAGAGTGAAGGAAAACCAGTATGCTGTGGGAAATACGTTTCCTCTGGCCAATTTGAAGAGTAACTGGCGTATGGTTGAAAAGCGGAACCAGCCAGTGTTTCTGGACTAAGCCTCTCCCACATTTCTCTCGGGTTTTCGTCGCAAGACGAAGCGAACAGCGACCTGTCACGTTGTGGGAAGTTGACGACGCAGAGTACAGTCACCTTGCCCAAGGAAGAAACAACCGCAATGCAGTCAGGTAGATGGGCCGCAGGTTGTCGCCGATAATCCGTCAGACATACAGGGGAAGAAAGAGGCTGACTTCTCCCGGAATCTATTTCTCAACCCGGAGCCGAACGAACCGGGCTCCAGCTCTGACCGGGAGATAAACCGTGGTGTGAACAACATCGCCACGATCTATGGAGCTTGTGATGACTTCATTCAAATCAATGGGCTCCCAGGTTACCAAGTCAACTGATTGCTCCAGAAAGGTTATCAAACCATTGGGTTTTGTATTGAGTGAATAACTGAAACTCAAAAATTGCTCCCCATTGCCGTCTTCAACAATGTCAATGGCTGGGGTGAATACTGAAGTGGGGTCTTTGTAGTCACTCCCTAATGCTTCCTCGATTAAATTTGGAATGCCATCGCCATCAAAGTCGCCATAGGGAGGCAATAAGGCGGCCTCTGTCGTTGGATTGGGCAAAGGAGCATTCGTCGCAGAAGTGACGACCTGAACAGAGGATTGTAGAGTCACAGAACCGGCAAGATTCATGGCTTCAAATGTATATAAGCCGGAAGCGGCAACAGATACGGCAGGAATGAATAGTTTGTTTAATGTAGCTCCGGGAATGGCGACTCCATCCTTGTACCATTGATAGTTTAAGGGTTTTCCTCCAATGATTGCTGCGTAGAACTCTAAATCCTGCCCTTCATTGACCGTTCTGTCCTCAAGGGGCGTTTTCGCATAGGGCTTGAGGTGAATCGATAATTTTGTAGCAGGACTGGTCGAGGCCCCAAGCGAGTTTGCCAATACGCAATACCACTTACCCTGGTTTTCCAGACCTACGGCCTGAAGATGAAGCGTGTTGGTTGCACTTCCACTTATCCCATCTGCATCCACCACCTTCACTCCATCAAAATACCATTGATAAGCGATCCCATCACCAGAGCGATCCAGTGCATGGGCTTGGACGGAAAGAGTGACATCGCTGCCTTCATTGGCGACTTGAGAAGGAGGTGCATCTGTTATCACAGGAGAGTAATAAACAATCAGCTCCGCTTCGGCACTTGCCACAGAGGCGGCCTCATTGGTGGCAATGACTCGATATTTACCGGCAAATTCTGGTGCAACTTGTCGAAAGCGAATCTCTGATCTTCGAAGCCGATCCAGGTTGTCCCAATTCCGTGTTTCCGGATTATACTTCTGCCATAGGTAGAAGGGGGGGGACACGCCTGTTGCAAAAGAGCGAAGTGTAGCTTCTTCAAATTGATTTACGGCAATGGTTTGTGGATCTGTGGTAAAAGTGGGGATTTCCAAACAGCGAACGATGACTTTTCTTGAGGTGGACTTGCTGGGCCCATTGGTGACCACACACAGATAGCGGCCGTCCTGCTGCCTCCCAATGGACTCAATTCTGTAGGTGGGGTGATTCGATGCAGGCAGAGGGATATATTTTCTAAGCTCAAAATCATATTGATACCATTGATAGGTTAATTGACCTCCACCTTTCGCAGTAATGCTCAATTCCACACTTTGCCCTTTCACTGCACTCACGGACTCCGGTTCCTGAACAATGGAAACTGGTTGAATTATGGAAACATGGAAGGCCGGACTGGTAAATTCTCCAATAGAGTTGCTAACCTTAAAAGAGTAATACCCTTCATGCTGTTCCTTGTTTGCCGTTTTGGGGATTTTCCACAAATTACTTCTAGATTTCCCAAGGCTGACGCCATCTTTAAACCATTCAATCGTAAGAGGGTGAGACCCTTGTATATTCGCGACAATCTTACCACCCTTGTTTTCGAGAAAAGCAGTATCTTGCGGAATTTGTGTTAATAACGGCTTTTCCAGTACATTAAGCCTTGCATACCGGGAGTAAGTACTTCCCAGAGAGTTGGTAACCCGAACGGCATATTTCAGAGCATCCGCTGATTCTACATTCAGGATCTTGAGCCTTGGTGTTGTTTCATGAGGTATTTCAATCCATTGGCGTCCAACATTTTGCAACCATTGATAGGTAGGATTGGGACCTGCATCCACAAGCACCCCAAACTCTGCATCTCCTCCTAAATGGACAGTGGTGTGGATCGGTTGTTGAAGAATTTTCGGAGGGCTCTTCTCCACCGGTGTGGGTATTTCGAAGTAATAAAGTTCTTCCGCTTCCATTTCGATCAACCGCCGGTCCCAGAACCTCACTTCATCAATATCACCCAGGAAATAATCGTCATCAATACGACTTTTCCCAATGAGAACGGATGACAGCGAGATGGTATTCACCCGTTGGGAAATTTGCCCAGCGGCTGTCATGGTTTCAGGTTTTCCATCAATGTATACTTTGATATCTGATGGGCTTCCTCCTTCAGGGAAAGACACGAGAAACTGGTGCCAGATACTGTCGGAAAGAGAGGTAGTCCCCGTTAGCATTGCAGAATCCACACTGACCTCAATCACCCCTGAGCCATTGATCCGAACATGAAAACCATTCCGCTGAGTTCCATAGGAGAGAAGGGGGCCTGAATCGTCACCCGAAAGCCTAAACCATCCGGAAAAGCTTCTCGGTTCAGCTCCGAGAACTCCTCGAAAGCCAGAAATTTCAACAAATGAACAACTGCCGTTGAAATGATAGGCACGCTTTGAATTCTTATTCCTATCATAGGTTAATGGAGCTCCATGATTGGACGCATGCCCGTTATTACCACTACGATCATAGTCAAAGGCGGGACCTCTGAATTCAAAATAGCGCCTCAAGTCTTTTTCTGGGATAAACGGGACATCACTGGAGTCGCGGGGGCTCCGGTTGTGAAGAATTTCCAACGCATCATCAAAGCCATCCCCATCAGAATCCAATTTGAGAGGATTGGAAGAGTAGGAATTGATTTCAAGCCCATCTGGAAGCGTGTCCCCATCTGAATCTGGATTATGTGGGTCAGTTTCAAGAATCTGCTCGTAAAGGTCGGAGAGCTTGTCTCCATCTGAATCCATGGAGTTGTCTCCAAAAAAGGCTTCAATCAATAGATTCTTATCCACAGTGAGGATCTGAGGGTTTTTCTGGCCGGTAAGAGCTCCATTCCATGCGACAAAATCTTCTCCCAGGATCGGTATTGCCATGACCTGTACCAAGCTACCGGAAAGATAGGCTCCTTTCCCAACCACTCGACCTTTTTGAGAAGGGTTCGCTAAAGTGAGAACTGTGTGCAATTCTTCTACTCCGTCCACATTTTCAAAGATGGCCTGGATTCTTTTGGATTGCCCCATCGTGACTGGCAAAATTGGATTTGTGCCAATTAAGTTGCCCTCCATATCCAGCCAGTGAAGAAATTGGGCTCCATGGTCAGGAATTGCCTCGATGGTAGCGGTTGAATCGACCTCATAAGTTCCTGCCCCCAATACACTTCCCAAGTGTGCTTGAGGAGACAAAAGGGACAGGGAAACGTTGGGGGCGTTCGGAGCTGCGACCACAGGTCTCAAGGTAATTGCATAATTATACCAGGACTTGAGAACGGAGCGGTTATCGACCCTCAAGTACTTTGCGGTAGAATTACCACTGCCACCCCGGACGGAACGGTAGTTCTGACTTAACCCCGTCTGCTCAAGAGAAGGTCCGCTGGAATCCAATTGACGTGATTGCGGATGACTAAACCAATAGGGGCCTGCCCAGTCCCAACAGGCTTCCCACGCATTACCTGCCATGTCATAGAGACCATACGGGTTCGGCGTCCTGTTGTGTGTGGAAGAATTCGTAAGGGAGCGAATTTGAGTATCTTGACCAAAAAATGCATGAGTCTCATCAATGGTATTCCCACTGGGATATAACAGGTAATCCACACCGCCTCTGGCCGCGTATTCCCATTCCAATTCCGTGGGTAATCGAAAACCTTGGCCTCTCCAATTGACATGAGAGGTCTGCAAGCTCTCCTCCTGGGTCTGAAGATCTGCGGTTTTGTGAGGGAATTGATGGGCTGAATCAGTAAAATAAACGGGGTGCTTCTGATTCATCTCAGAAAATGCATTACACCATTTTACCATTTCATTCCAGCTCACTCCAGTGATAGGAAAATCATCCAAGTAGGTAACGTCATTATGGGCCCGGTTCCGGCCAATTGGTGTATCTGGATCAAATTCAAAGGAATATCCGTGGTCCAGGGCCCAGTTATAGACTTCATACCATTGGGCCTTGGTAGTCTCGAACTTGCTGATGTAAAAGGGGCTGACCCTGGCGACATGCTCCACTTTGGTTCCGGGGGCACGGACGATGGAACCTCCTGGGATGTAAACAAACTGATCCGGCAACCCCATGTCAAAGATGGCTTCAATATCGAGATCCTGGTCGACGGTAATGGTGAGTGTTCTTTCGCTTTGGGAGTATTGGTGAATACCATTGACCCGCCAGTGACTGAAAGGGACTCTGGCGGCCCCTTCCAACTCCACCGCAGTGAGTGTAATTTCCTCGCCTGCAAGAATCGAACCACCCCCAGTGACATAGCCATTTAAGGCCGGTGATTCAGCAACATTTACGGTATAAAACGTTCGGGCAAATCTTGCATAAAGGGTGGCATTGCCAGCGACAGGAAAGCTTAAGCGGTTCACTTCGGGATTTATTCCTGTAGGCAGTTCTCCCGACCATCCGGCAAAAATATAATTAGGGGCAGCAACAGCTGAAATTTCTGCGATGTCCCCGTCTTTGAAGAAACCACCACCGGTAATCGATCCCCCCTGTTCAGGGATTGACCTAACATGGATTTCATTTTCCCCAACATCGACAATGGAAATACTCAACACCTCAACATAACTGGCACCACTATGATCCATCACTTCAATTCTGACCGAACGTTGAGCAATGTTTTCAAAATCAAAGGTTTCATCGGAGAACAACTGATTCTCGTTTAAGATTCTAAAACTGGCATTGTCCGTATCTCCATCCCCGCTTACCAAAGTGAAAAAATGGGAATCATCTGCATCTGCATCAATCGCAGCAAGATTCCCGACCAGAGTATTCAAGGGCTCGTTTTCTTTGATCGAGTTATTACTCAAGGTGATCCCGATGGGGGGATCGTTGACGGATTGAACGTAGACCTGAAATAATAAAGTATCTGCTTCAAAATTACCATCATCCACGGTGACAGAAATCGTCTCTTCTCCGGACCAGTCAGGTTTTGGAATGAGAGTCAACTGTGTACCAGAAACACCAATACCGATTTTCCCAGCACTGGCAGCGGTAAAATTTAAGGGATCTCCATCCGGGTCAGTCGCTGAAAGTTGGATGCTTTTGGACTGATCTTCGAGAAGGGTTTGATCAGGAATGAAATCCAATACAGGTGGCAACGCATTGAGGTTGAACGGGAAAAGAGACAAGCCGATTAGTACCCCAAGGAAAAATTGCATGGAAAGACCAAAAAAGAGCTGATCACTCTTTATGTGAAACACCTTCATCAATCACTCATCTTTCTGCGACAATCTTTTTGGAAGACTCATTATCATCACACTCTCTAATTATTGTTTCTGCATAAGCCAGAATATAAGCAATTTGCTTCCAATTATTCCCTTAAAAACTCACCAACTGTAGGTTGCCCGATTAACCACCCCTGCGCCTGTAGAAACTTGTCGCTCAAAATCATGGTCTGGCGAAATGGTGCATTCCCAAGTTTTCCATAATTGAAAAAGCCGTGGGGTTGGCTGAGGAAGCTTTCTAATCTACACTCATTGCCTGCTTTTTTCATCTTTTTTTGAAAAAGCTCGACGGTTTTGTGATCGACTGCCGAGTCTGCCGTTCCGTGAAAGATAATGCTGGGC
>Ga0181593_10006268_pt1 | contig 10682 bp, 7 predicted proteins | sample 071ome_19_FD_133756 | JGI IMG/M metagenome (GOLD analysis project Ga0181593, IMG submission 133756) | Coastal salt marsh microbial communities from the Groves Creek Marsh, Skidaway Island, Georgia - 071413AT metaG (megahit assembly) | ecosystem: Environmental > Aquatic > Marine > Intertidal zone...
ACTCGCAATTGCCAAGGTTGTGGTTAAGGCGCTATAGCGAATAGGGGCCGTCTTTTTCCAGCTAAGTGCTTCCCCTCTTCGAATCATGGCATACATATGGAGCAGATAATCCAGATTCATCCCGACCAGCACACTAAAGATAATGGCAGCAAACAGATTGATTTCTTTCTGAAGGAAACTAAAGATCCCCAAACTAAGCACAATTCCTGCCGCTAAAATCCCAAGCATTAAGGCCATATCAAAAGCCAAATCACCCGCCTTAAGCACTCCTTCTTTGCCTACCCTTCGCATATACAACCACAAAAACCCAAAAAGCGCCAAAAGACCTATCCACAGGGCCTCTCCAACGGCCTCGCGAATCCCCTGAATCCGGTAATAATGATCCACATAGTCCCCACCCCAATACAGCTGAACATCCGAATGCATCATCTCATATTCATTAGCCAAATCTAAAGCCCGGTCATAGGTAGCTCCCAATAGATCAATTTCACTCTGTTTGAAAGGGAGCAGAAACCGCACGATAATGGTGCCTTCCTCTGGATTCCACTCATAGGGAATGGCATTATCAATGAGGGTAAGTAAGGTAGACGATTTTTTATACCGAGCAATTAGCTCCGATGGCGAAAGGGAGGTCTGCTCCGAACTATCGCTTTCCAACTCAAAATAAAAGGGATTCACTTCTTTTTTTGCTTCTTCAATGGCCTCTTCTATAACCCTATAAATTCCCGCTAGCTCTTGATCGGTCATCAGGTAAAACAGATTCTTCCGCAAGTCCTGTAGGTCGCTTCTCCATTCAACACCGCTAAAGGCAATGCCACCTTCTTCTGCGGCATCTTGCATCATGAACTCTGCCACCTGACTAGCCTGTTCCACCAAGCGAGCTTCCATAGCCATTACCTGCAAACTATCCAAAGCATCAACACTCTCGAATGAACCGAGAGTCCCTGTTGCCTCAATAGCCTCCACACTCTCGCTACCCACCTTCACTACCAAATCCATCCCCCCTTCGCTCGAGCGCAAATCCTTCAGCTTATCATAAGCCTGCACATGCGGATTCTCCGAGGGCAACAAACTCTCCAAATTCCCATTAAATCGAAGACTAGACGCTGACCAAGCCATGGCAAAAACCAGCACCATATAGAAGCCAATAAATAAGTATATTCTTCGGGTATGCATAGACCTTGAGTCTACAATCAGGCTAAGTGCTTGACTGCGTTGGGAATGGTATCACAGGAACAGTATGAACTTATGAATCACAATCAAAATAACACATTACTCATATTAATTCCCGGTCTTGGAGCGGTGGCGACTACATTTTTAGCTGGAGTCATGGCTCACGTTCATCATGGGCGACCCATGGTCGGCTCCATCACCCAGAATTACAAACTACCCGACACGTCTGAGACCCCGGACCCACGTAATTTTCAGCCTCTTTCCGAGCATTTAGGGCTTCCAAAATTACCCGATCTGGCCTTTGCCGCTTGGGATATTACTCCCGATAACGCCTACGAATCAGCGAAAAAAGCTAAGGTTTTAACCCCAGAAGATTTGGAGCTGGTCAAAGCTCCCCTTCAAGAAATTTCTCCCATGCCTGGCGTTTTTATTTCCGATTATGTGCGCAGACTCGAGCCAAGCTTCGTCAAAGAAGGGACTTCTCGGGTTGAATGGGTTGCTCAGCTTCGCGCCGACATCCGTGAACAAAAAAAGGCTCATGCTACTGATCGAGCCGTTATGGTTTGGTGCGGTTCTACCGAACGTTTTCTTCAACCCGAAGCCGTTCATCAAAGTTTAGAAGCATTCGAAGAAGGACTCACGCAAGACCATCCCGCCATATCGCCTTCTCAAATGTATGCCTATGCGGCTTTACTTGAAGGGGTGCCTATGGCGAACGGGGCGCCCAATCTTACCTTAGAAATTCCAGCCCTAATTGAACTCGCCAAACGAGAAGGCCTACCCATAGCCGGTAAGGATTTCAAAACTGGGCAAACCTTCATGAAAACTCTTCTAGCCCCAGGTCTCAAAGCCAAACTATTGGGAGCCCAAGGATGGTTTTCTACCAATATTTTAGGAAACAAAGACGGCTTGGTACTCGATGAACCCGAAAATTTCCGAACCAAAGAGCACAGTAAGCTAGAAAGTTTACACTCCATACTCGAAACCGAGCGGTACCCTGAACTCTATGGAGATCTCCATCACACCGTTCGCATCAACTACTACCCCCCACGTGGCGATTCGAAAGAGGGCTGGGATAACATCGACATCCTCGGTTGGATGGGGTACCCCATGCAAATCAAGGTGAACTTTTTATGTAAGGATTCCATTTTAGCAGCCCCCATCGTCCTCGACCTCGCCCTCCTCCTCGACTGGGCGCACGGGCAAGGCTGGTCCGGGATCCAAGAATGGATGTCCTTCTACTTCAAAGACCCCCACAGCGAGGGTAAAGCCCTACACGACCTCATGCGCCAGCATCAAAATCTACTGAGCACACTCGGAGCTGAATAAGATGCCCCAACCGGACTCCATACCAACAGCCCAAAACGTACCACCTCAAACGCCCCGAACTCCAACACCCGCTCTGCGCACGGGCATCATCCTGGCGGCCGGTAACAATGAGCGTTTCCAGCGTCATTATGGATCCGATTTTGTTAAGCAGCGACTGCAAATAGAAAAACATCCGCTACTCATTCGCATCATGAATCAGCTAGAATCGCTTGGTTGCTCTCGCTTAGTCATTGTTGCTGGCAACCACGCACCCGCACTACAGGAACTCACTGCATCAAAGTACACCGGCAATGCCAAGCTAACGTGGGTAACCAACACTTCTATAGAGCGAGCAAATGGCTATTCCTTACATTTAGGTTTGCAAGCATGGTCACAAGCGACAAACACCGATGAAAAACCGGACTCGAAAGCGACAAAAGTTGCGGAACCACCTCAAAAAACCGAGTCCTATTGCCATCTGGTCATGTCGGATCATGTGTACGATGAGGCATTTACCAAAGGGGTTCAAGAGCATCTAAGCAACAACCTACAAGGGTCCACGCTTTTTGTAGACCCCAAAACCGAACAAATTTTTGATCTGGACGATGCTACCAAAGTTCAGCACGAGCATGGGCGCCTCGTGAGTCTCGGAAAATCACTCATGAGCTACAATGCTATTGATACCGGATGGTTCATTCTCGACAAAAAATGCACTGAAATCGCAGAAGCATTAGCCCAACACCAGCGGCAATTTGGCGTATCATCGGTGGTCGAGGCCTACCTGAAACACTACCCATTCCACTGTCATAGCATTGACTCGGGCCGATGGCAGGACGTAGACAACCCCGCTATGTTCGAGGCCGCTCAAGATCTTTTCAGTTAATTACGCAGACTAAAATCAAAGCGGTAGCCCAGTTCCACCATACCCACCGGGCGGGTCGAACTAAGCCCTTCTACATTACCTAAATTCTCCATATGATTTAGACCGAAATCTCCGCGCGCCCACCAGCCGTTTTCAACCCGAAATGTCCACTGAATTCCCGCTCGGAAAGTCTGCTGAACCACCCCGCTAAGCACAAAATCCGGAACCGGCTCCAAATCCTCAGGATCCTTGTCTTTTTGCGTCAAAGGGGAGCCGATAAATTCCTTATCAATCACTTGTTCACCCTGAAACAAAGCTCCCAGATATGGGCTAATTCTGAGCCCAGAAACCTGCTCGTCGAGCAACAAATCGGCTCCAATCTCGGCAAAAACATAGTCGTTGAACTGGGTAGCAATCCCTCTCCCAAGGTACAAATATCGCCCCTGAGCCTGATCGGTGTTGTACGACTGTGCGCTGATCATCTCCGCATCTAAACGCAGATTCATCGGCCGCTCTGCCAAGGCTAGATTCGCGTGAAAGAGAACGTTATAGGTACTTCGCTCATCGATGCCTCTTCGCTCGCGGAAAAAGATGACATCATCCAGAATAATTTCGGTATGAAGCGTAAGTATGTTCGAGCTTTTTGTTCTAGAATTCGACCCATCGCTCCTAGACTCCGCTCCAGACCCAGACCCACCACCTATCTGAGCCCACAGTGCAATACCGGTTAAATAGTTGATGAAATCGTTTTGTGGAGCATTATCGGCCTGAAAAAATCCGATGTATCCCGGAACCATGTATTTGGGCTGAGGTATGGCATCCCAACCCGAAAAAATCAGACTCTCGCGGTACGAGAACATCAAAAAGGGACGCGGTCGCCAGTCCAATCGCTTGGCAAAAAGAAACCGCTTCACCGAGAGAGGGTCTTCCCGCGTGTCCCCATTGAACACATCGTCCGATTTCAGATTGTCCAGATAGCCCATGACGCTAGAAAGCTGAATGTGCTTACTACCTAGATTTAATTTCAGCTGATCATAAGTCACTGAATGATCCGATAACATCGCACCCGATCGACCATAAACCCCCCAATGATTGAGCACTCGCCCGGTATAGATCTCTAAGAATTCGTTGCTATAGCCCAGGTAACTTTCCTCATTGCGAACCCAAAATCGATTGACCGCATCCAAACCATCAATGTTGCGATCTTCATAATATTCGAACCGAGGATTGGCCTGAACCACCCACCCCTCATACCGCATGCCGGCGGCCACTTCAATCATCGGCCAGAGATAGGGAATATCGTCCGACGGGCGATACATTTGATCTCGCTCCGAGTTATTCATCTGCAAATAGCTGCTTGTCCGTAAATCCAATACAGGGCGAGTACCATCATCATTGTCCACTTTTCGAACTCTCTTTGCTAAATTTTCTGCCCATCTTTGCTCGAGGCCGTTTAGTTTGGATGACTCGGTTTGAAGCAGATTCTCAACCGCTTCATGTACCTCATCATAGCGGTAGGGCATATCGGTCGGATGCAATTCGAGCAGATGACCTCTGTTCTGAAGCTGCAAAATCCATTCGTAGCTCTGCCAATCGTAAAGGGATAGTACTCTGGAATCTTGAGCCTGAAGTTTCGAACCCGTCATACCTTGGAGTACACATATAGCGAGCACACTTACAATAAGCAGATAAAAAGAGCGACTGAACACTCGCCATTTTACGATAGAAGCCGGCATCATGATTACATTTTTTGTTTCATACTAGGACCAAAACCACAATCTTGAGCGAGTAATATAATGTATGCCATTCACTTATGCTTATTCTTTCAACACTACTTAAAAATGGCTATAAAGGAACGATAGCGCCGTTTTATCAAGTTTATTTATATAACTATTCATCAAGAAAGACGACACAACATCCTAAAAATGGAAGAAAGAGAATCCGAAAAACCCATCAAGGCTGGAATTATAACCGGCGTCACACAAAGTAGAGCCGAATTTCTTCGTACAGCAACTCCCTTGGCTGTAGTCGCGGCCTTGGGTATTCCTTTGAGTTCTTGTGGGGTTACGGATTCGGGTGATGACTCGGATACCAACGTCAATGAAGACAATGACAACACCGATGACTCAAACAACAATGACGGGGGTGGAAATAGCGCCTCTGCTTTCAGCGTCGATGGTAATACCATCACCATTGATACATCGGTAAGTGGTGGTGAAGCCTTAGCCTCGGCGGGTGGTTGGTTGATTGCTAGTGAATATGGCTTTCTCGCGATCAATATCGATGGAGCACGAGTACGTGCCTTCAGTGATGTTTGTACACATGCTAGTTGTCGTAACGCTTGGCAGTTTTCAAACTCAACTTTCATATGTACCTGCCACAATTCGGTGTTTAACTCATCTGGTCAAGTTGTGAGCGGACCTGCCAATAGTCCGTTACCCGAGTATTCAGCCTCCAAAAACGGGGATATAATCCGGATTACCAAGGGATAAGCATAGAATTTGCACACTGTTCCAGCAATTTGCCTCACATATAAAGTGAGTACTCACTCACAATTAAACGCAACAACATCTAAGCAAAATTACTCCTTCACCAACTCCCCAGCCGTCTCACTTATAAACGATACTTCTTTTTCACCAACTCTCGCAAAGCTTCTGGCTCTTGAATCTGCCCTCGAACAATACCGTCTCGTATGCCAGACAAGGATTGATACAATAGCTCAGCTTCAAGTTCGAATTTAGAAAAGCCCATTTCCTTAAACATTCGAAGGACCCCTTCACGTAAGTATCGCTCCCACTCCTCGGGTTCCCATTCGATTCGGATCGACTGAATTTGACTTCTTAGCCGCCAATAATCAAATCTATCAGAAGGAACATCAAAGAAACTGTCCACCAATTTTGAAAGAAAATCCTTGGGTTCATGCTCCGATATGATCTCCGCCACTGCCTGATACATCTCATCAGCACCTTGCTGCAACAGTGAATCAAGTAAAGCATCCTTCGAACGAAAATGCCTAAATATTAACCCTTCTGAAACTCCTGCCTGCTCAGCAATCATTCGGGTTGATGTGTTATGAAAGCCTCGCTCTACAAATAACTGCATGGAAGCTTGCATGATTTTTTCTTTTCGATCAATCATAGCCCCAATTTAATAAAGTGAGTAATCACTTACAATATTTAAATCAGATACTAAAGCAAATCAATCTCTAACTCAGGTGTAGCACTTCGATGACCTGCCACATAAGCTCCCATCTTTGAACCAAAGGCTAATGCTTTGTCATCATTCCATCCCATAGTCCATCCATAAATAACCCCCGACAAAAAAGCATCGCCCGCACCTACCGTATCCACCACCTCTACAGGAGTGGCTTTCATGGTCAATAGCCCCATGTCTCTGCGCCACAAAACCGAACCTTCGGCCCCAAGGGTAAGCAGTATGGCTTCTACATCAAATTGACTTCCAATAGTATCAAATGCCACATTCAAAGTATCGCTATCATTCATGTTCAGATTATCTTTCAAACCCTTATTCAAAGCAGCGTATCGATCCCCATCTCCATCCCCCATCCACTCCAAAACCAATTCCAATTCCTCTTCATTTAACTTCACTACATCGGCCAGACGCATTAGATCCATCACGCGTGTTGGAGTATAGCCTTCCTTGCGAAGATTCACGTCCAGCACTAAGGAAGTTGATGAATCCCGATGCTCAATCACCTTTAACAAGGACAAGCGACTTAGTTCCGACCGAAAAACCAGCGAACCTACCACCAAATACTTAGGTGGTTCTTTCGGGTTGAAACTACCTTCTTCCTGCCAAGGAGCCCCTTCAACCCGAGAAGACATTTCAATGGCATCCCAGGCGGAAGGATGTTTAATTTCGTAGTCCGGTAACCCACGTTCATCCAGGCTTACCTCTACGACCCCGGTGGGTAACTCATTACGCTGAATCCCAGAAATAGGCATCTTTAGGTCAGCTAATACATGAAGCACTTCATCACCCAGCTTGTCATTTCCCACAGCGCTTATCATATGCACGGGCACACCTAAGCGATGTAGATTCAAGGCTACGTTCAAAGGAGCCCCACCCAAAAAGCGACCGTCTGGGAGCAGGTCCCAAACGATTTCACCTATGCACATGATTTGAGCTGCCTTTAACTCCTTCACCTCTTTACCCTTTATACGCCCCTCGAAACCGACAATTCATCCTCTAGTTCCTCAAGGGTTTTGCCTTTGGTCTCAGGCATCATGCGGAGTACAAACACGAGCTGAAGCACCATCATGAAGGCGAAAAACGCAAATAGTGGCGCCGGATTATCACCCAGTAGATCCATGAAAAACAGGGTGAATAGGGTAATCAAAGCTGCAAAAACCCAATGAACACCTGTCCCAAACGACTGGCCACTGGCCCGAACATGATTAGGGAATATCTCGGAGATAAACACCCAAATCACCGCACCCTGACCGATGGCATGCGAAGCGATAAAACCGAATAAAAACAGCACTACAATGGTGCCACCTGCGCCGGTGTAGAAGGCCCATGACACCACCGACAGAGTGGTAATATATCCTATGGAGCCATAGAGCATGAGCTGTTTACGCCCCCATTTATCGATAAGCGTTATACCAACCATGGTAAAGAGGAGATTTACCACTCCAATACCCACTGAAGATAACAAGGCCGTACTTGAGGCTAAGCCTGCCGACTCAAAAATACGCGGGGCGTAATAGATCACGAAGTTAATACCAGAGACCTGATTGAAAAATGCGACTAAGAAAGCCAGGAGAATGGAGAAATTGTATCGGCCCGAAAAGAACGAATCTCCCTTTTGCGGAAGGTCAGACTCATGGCCTTCAATGTCTTCTAAAATATGACTGCTTTGCCCCGAAGGATCCAAAAGAGCTAAGGTTTGCTGTGCTTTTTCGTGATCCTTCTTATACACGGCCAACCAACGAGGACTGTTCGGTATGCCAAAAACCATGAGCAAATACACCAAAGCAGGTACACTTTCAAGACCTAGCATCCATCGCCAAGAAAGATCCCCAAAACTGTCACCCACCAACCAATTGGAAACAAAGGCCACCAAAATTCCCAACACAATCATGAATTGATACAAAATCACCAACCGTCCACGCCGCTCGGCAGGGGCAATTTCAGAGATGTAGGTAGGAGCGGCCACCGATGAAGCCCCAACACCGAGACCTCCAATAAATCGGAAAAACGAAAACATGTAGGGATCGGTGGCTAAAGCCGAACCCAAAGCCGATACCAAGTACAGTACACCTATGGCAATTAAGGTGTTTTTTCGGCCATAACGGTCGCATGGCACCCCTCCGCCCAATGCTCCAATCACCGTACCCCAAAGGGCCATGGACATGATGAACGTCCCATGAAATAGTGGACTGGTGTTCCATAAAAGTTGAATAGGCCTGTCGGCCCCTGAAATTACTGCGGTATCAAACCCAAATAAAAAGCCTGCCAGTGCCGCTACCACCGAGGCATAGAGAAGTGTATTCGATGTTTTCATCTTATTTAATTGTAGTTAGTAACTCATGAGATGCGTCTTTTTTTGCCGACGCTCATATCCCTTCAGACTCGATCAACTCATTCAACGGAATCAACTCATCCTAAATCGAAGCCGGTCTCCAGGTTTCAACTGGGCCGCTCTCCACTGTTGATCCTTGGGAAAGTAGGCGATTCGCGGATAACCACCAAGTGTTTGCCCATCCGGCCCCAAAACAATGGGTTCACCGTTGGGTGGCAACTGCATAATGCCAGGAACCACAGGAGAGGACCACATGGATGCTCGATTGGCCCAATATTCTCGAAATTTCACCAAATCCTTGGCCAAATGGTGAACCAAATCTCTATCCAAATCCTTAGCCAAACCATCAACCACATCCTCACCGAACTGCAAACTAACCCCCATCCGATTGCTCTGCGAACCCACCACGAAATCCGACTCCAAAAATAGCCTTTGAAACTCCTCAGGGATCCAACTCCACTCCGGTCCTCGCTCTAAACGTAGTCTAGGAATCACTACAGATTCGGTAAAGGAACTTTTTCGTTCCGAACCATCCAATTCATCACCCCGTTCACCCTTTAATTCCCTGCTCAGATTTCCAACCAGATCCCGTTCGCTATGCTCTTTTCCAATCCACTCCAAGTGTTCACCTCCTTGCAATCGAGCCTGCCCTGGCATTCCAGCATAGGAGCCAAACCGGCGCATTCCTACAAATCCACTTGCAGCAATTCCTATATAGGCCCGACACCCTTGCTTAGCCGCGCCCATGGTTAGGGTCTGACCCGCTTCAACCCGAATGATTGCGCCTGTTTCGATGGGCCGTCCATCTAGGGTAGCCGACATAGAAGCGCCGGTTAACACGATCTCAGCGGCATCTAAAAATTTCAGAACCGGTCCTTTTAGTGTGCATTCTAAAACGGGCACCTGCGGGCGAGGCTCATCATGTGATTGGTGGTCTACATCAGGCCTAAAGGACGGTCCTCCACCCCATACTTCATGAATCTGCTCCCATGCTAAGGTGTCGGCCACTCCCCCCGATGGAATTCCAAAAGATCGACCAGACCTTCTGCCGGCATCTTGAATACTGGTCCAAATACCTGGCTCTAGAACCTCCACCCGAATTCGAGGATGGGATTGCTTTGAATCCGCAATCTCCTGCGATTCCTCGTCTTTATCGGAAATCAAGCTATCGCGATTTGCCACCAACTTTGCCTGCTCCGCCTTCAACCGGTCATATTCTTCCATCGAAATCGGTCGAAAGCGCACCCAATCTCCCACCTGAACAGGCGTTGCAGATCCATCGGTGTTTTGGATGTCCAACAAAGGTACCGGCGTGCGACCGATACTGTTCCACCCCCCTGGGCTCGAAATGGCATACCACCCGGTTTGATGCCCACCAATGCCGATTGTACCCTCGGGCACCTGCCTGCGAGGACGCTCCAAGCGGGGTACATGCAAGGCTTCATCCAAACCATCCAAAAACACAAAACCCGGCAAAAAACCAATGGCCGCCACTCGGTAAGCTTTCTCGCTGTGTTTAGCGATCCAATGGGTTTTAGAGCGCCCAGAAAGGGTTTCAATTCGAGGCCAATCCTCTCCCATTTCGTAACAGACGGGTAGCTCAAATACCGACAACACCGCTTCCCCTCGCCGAACCGCCTCCTGCTCCAGTGAGGGCAACTGCTCTTTTACCCAGTCCCAAAGCTGTGTATGGGTCATTTTTTTCGGGTTGAACCCCACCCCTAACGAGCGGTACGATGGCACCCATTCCACATCCTGTCGAAGCTTTTTTAGCCCTAAAAATACCTCCAAACA
>Ga0181593_10006269_pt1 | contig 10680 bp, 8 predicted proteins | sample 071ome_19_FD_133756 | JGI IMG/M metagenome (GOLD analysis project Ga0181593, IMG submission 133756) | Coastal salt marsh microbial communities from the Groves Creek Marsh, Skidaway Island, Georgia - 071413AT metaG (megahit assembly) | ecosystem: Environmental > Aquatic > Marine > Intertidal zone...
CCGTTGCCAGAACAGTCGCCTTGGCTTTGATGTATACAGTCTCGCCTGTCTCGATGCAGATCGCTGTACAACCCACAACAGAGCCATCAGAGTTCTTAACCAGATCCAGCGCGTACCACTCGTTCAGGAATGTAGTGCCCGCTTTCATATTCGCCTGATAGAGCGTATGGAGCAGCGCATGTCCTGTACGGTCAGCGGCTGCACAAGTACGCGCAGCCTGGCCACCTTCACCGAAGTTCTTCGACTGACCACCAAATGGACGCTGGTAGATGCGGCCGGTTTCAGTACGAGAGAATGGCAGACCCATGTGGTCAAGTTCGAATACAGCGCGTGGACCAACGGAACACATGTACTCGATGGCATCCTGGTCACCAATGTAATCTGACCCCTTAACGGTGTCATACATGTGCCAGCGCCAGTCATCGTTCGGGTCAGCACTTGCAATCGCACAGGTGATACCACCCTGAGCCGACACAGTGTGAGAACGGGTTGGAAAAACTTTGGTTACACAAGCAGTATTTAGACCTGACTGTGCAAGCTGCAGTGCCGCGCGCATACCCGCGCCGCCACCGCCAACAACGATCGCATCAAAAGTGAGCGTGCGTAGCTTTGACATCAATTAAACCCCCCACAGAATCTGAATGCCCCACACGACGTAGATAAACGCCAGCAGGCCGCATACGGACTGGAATACAAAACGGATGCCAGTCGGTTTGATGTAGTCAGTAGAGACAGACCACATGCCGATCCACGCGTGTGCAACCATCGACAGCATAGCTAGTAGCGTAAAGATCTTCATAGCCGTGCCTTCAAACAGGCCTGACCACTGTGCATAGTCCAGTTCGGGGTTGAGTAGCAGGTAGCCCAGCATGAAGACGGTGTAGACCGCCAGCACGATCGCTGTGACACGCTGCATCATCCAGTCGTAGAGACCACTACGACCAAAGCTGGTGATTGAAGTTACCATATCCATCCTCCTGCTAGCAGAATAGCTACTACAGCGATGATAAGGGTCGCTTTTGCAGCAGCGTGACCAGATTCAATCTCTTCCCAGTAGCCCGCATCCATCACAAGATGCTTAAGGCCAGCGAAGAAGTGGTAGAGCAGTGCAGATGTCAGACCCCAAGCGATGAACTTCGCAATAAATGAGTCAGTCAGCATGGCAGCCGCTTGATCGAAACCTGCCTGAGACTCAAGCGAGAGGCTCAGTGCGTACATCATGAAGATTGCGCCGACAAACAGCACAACACCCGATACACGGTGCAGAATGGAGGTGATAGCCGGTAAAGGCTGTTTAATAGTACGTAAATCTAAGTTTACAGGTCGTTTTTTGTTCACGGTTCTAGTTCACACTTTACTGCCCTCTTGCGGGGCCTCGGTTACTAGGTAGTACCTAAAACGCGGCGCTCAAATCGAGATCCGAGCGTCCGTCAGGACCATTCAGAAATAGCATGCGGATATAAGCTTATATCGTTTTGCAGTGCGCAATTTCGCGGCTCCGCATTATATCAACTTGTCTCACTGTGACAACGAAAAGAGAGGCCATATAGCCTATTGTTTAATGCCTAATAGCAACATTTCCGACCTAAGTGGAAGGTTAAAAATTTAAGGGAATAACCTCATTACTTAATCGTCTAGATGGCGTGCTGCAGCGCAAAAAGTCCAATTGACAAAAAGTTTACCCTCTCTATAGTGATACAGCCTTTTTGCCGCTGGTTTACCCACGAGCGGCCTAACAGATGCGCAGTAACCCTCGCTGCGCATTTCCAGACAGTAAAGAGGAGCCACACATGGCTGAAAAAACAGCACGCTTGCACGTCGACGGTATAGACAGAGAAATTGAACTGCCGATCCTTAGCGGCACCGAAGGTCCTGACGTTATTGACGTACGCCCCCTGACTGGCGAGGGTCTATTTACTTACGATCCGGGCTTTGTATCTACCGCCTCGTGTGAATCAAAGATCACCTACATAGATGGTGGCAAAGGTATTCTGCTGCACCGCGGCTACCCGATCGAGCAGTTGGCTGATCACGCTGACTACATGGACGTCTGTTACCTACTGCTTAACGGAGAACTGCCTACAGCTGAGCAGAAAGAGAAGTTCGTCTACACTGTCTCTCACCACACAATGGTACATGAGCAGTTGAGCCAGTTCTTCCGCGGCTTTCGTCGCGATGCTCACCCTATGGCGATCATGTGTGGTGTGGTTGGTGCGCTCTCAGCGTTCTATCACGACTCTCTCGATATCAATGATCCTCACCACCGCGAGGTCTGTGCATACCGCTTGATAGCGAAAATGCCTACCCTTGCGGCGATGTGTTACAAGTACTCCATTGGTCAGCCGTTCATGTACCCACGCAACGACCTAGGTTACGCTGAGAACTTCCTGCGCATGATGTTTGGCACACCTTGTGACGACTACAAGGCGAGTCCTACGCTGGCAAAAGCGATGGATAAGATCTTTATCCTGCACGCTGACCACGAACAGAACGCATCAACCTCTACAGTGCGCCTAGCAGGCTCTTCGGGTGCCAACCCGTTCGCATGTATCGCTGCAGGTATTGCGGCTCTGTGGGGACCGGCTCACGGTGGTGCGAACGAAGCTGTACTGCACATGCTGGGCGAGATCGGTGATGTGTCTAACATCCCTGAATTCATCCAGAAGGCGAAAGATCCGGACGATCCGTTCCGTCTAATGGGCTTCGGACATCGTGTCTACCGCAACTTTGACCCACGCGCCAAAGTCATGAAGAGGACCTGTGACGAAGTACTGGCCGAACTGGGTATTGAGGACGATCCTCAACTCGCTATCGCTAAAGAGCTCGAGCGCATTGCGCTAGAAGATCCGTACTTTGTAGAGCGCAAACTCTACCCTAACGTCGACTTCTACTCAGGCATCATCCTCAAAGCGATCGGTATACCTACTTCTATGTTTACCGTTATCTTCGCACTCTCACGCACCATTGGTTGGATCTCACACTGGAGCGAGTTCCACTCAGGTCCAAACAAGATTGGTCGTCCACGTCAGCTCTACACTGGCGATAAGATGCGCAACCACCCTGACGCTTAATACACTTAGCGCTGCAAGATCCCCGCTTCGGCGGGGATTTTTGTCTCTGCTAGATTTAGCTCGCCACACACCAACGTATGACTGGAAGCTGAAACCCTGGGGAGTTAGGCTACCCTAGACCCTATGGGAACCCGGCGGATTTGACCAATGTACGTTGTTATCTTCACAGCCAATATTGAAGAGTTGGACCAGCACTACATCTCCCTCGCAGACACCTTGCGTCAGCGAGCAATAGAGATATACGGCTGCACAGAGTTTATTAGCACGAGCCAGAGCAAGCGCGAGGTAGCTCTCTCCTATTGGCCTAGTCTTGAAAGCATAAAGCGCTGGAAGGCGGATGAACTGCACCTTGAAGCACAAGAGTTGGGCAAACTTAGCTGGTATAGAGGTTATCGCGTACAAGTGTGCGAGGTACTTCACAGCTACAGCGACTAGCTGCCTATTAAAGCCTTTGCTCTGGAAACGATAATAACGGGGCAAAAAGCAGCCACTGCCGAGCTAACAAAAAAGGAAGCCGAAGCTTCCTTTTTGACAGATTCAAGCTCTAATTAGTGCTGTACGCGAATCAGAGGCGAACTGAACACGGTCTGCAGAGCGCGGTGATTGACTACCTGATTAACGATAGTTTTAACTGCTTTCACAACCATCTTCGCGCCTTCAGCGTGATTCGCCTTGCGCTCTTGCGCTGTGTAGGCACGCGCCAGCTCAATCTTCTGAGATTCAGTCAGAGCGTTACTATCCAGAAGTTCCATCAAAGTTTCTTTATCAATATAGCGAGACATATTGGCGTCCTTCCTGATTAAATTAAGATGGCGCTAATATATTCGACCTTAGTACTATCCCTCAAACGATCTATTTTCACTGAATCCGTGAAAAAAATTTCACTCGGCTCAACCTTGCGTCAGTTTGACAGCTACAAGCACCGATCCGCTTAAAAGTGCAGATGTTTACAAGAACCTTTACCTAAACAAAAATCTACCGCGCAAAAAAGGGCGCCACGGGCGCCCTAGATAAACAGTTACGAAGGAATTACGAAGAGATCATACCGTTTTCGCGCATGATACCCTCAATCTCCGGCAGGCTTGCTGGATCATCGATGGTTGAGGGTACGGTGTACTCCTGACCATCTGCGATCTGTCGCAGCAGCTTGCGAAGAATCTTGCCTGAACGGGTCTTTGGCAGACGCTTAACCACAGCCGTGCGCTTGTAACAGGCGATAGGGCCGATCTCTTTACGGATATTGGCAACAAGCTCCGCCGCCAGATCTTCATCGGAGATATCGACACCGTCTTTGAGGATTACGAGCCCAACGGGCTCCTGACCTTTAAGCTGCTCGGCAATCCCGATGACAGCACACTCAGCGACTGCAGGGTGAGCTGCAACGATCTCCTCCATCTCACCCGTTGAGAGACGGTGACCCGCGACGTTTATAACATCATCTGTACGCCCCATAATAAAGACGTAGCCGTCCTCATCTTTATAGCCGCCATCTCCTGAGGTATAGAAGCCCTCCACATCACTCAGGTAGCCCGATTTGAAGCGCTCAAAGTCACCCCAAACAGTCGGCAAACAGCTTGGAGGCAAAGGCAACTTGATCGCAATGGACCCCTGCTGACCGGCTGGAAGCTCATTACCCGCCTCATCAACAATCTGCACATTGAAACCAGGACTCGGGAGTGTCGCAGAGCCCGGCTTAAGCGGCATCGGCTCAACACCCATGAGGTTGCCACAGATCGCCCAACCCGTCTCTGTCTGCCACCAATGGTCGATAACAGGTTTACCTGTCTTCCCTACTGTCCAGTCATAGGTAGGGGGATCAAGTCGCTCACCCGCCATAAAGATCATTTGCAGGCTTGAGAGGTCGTACTTACCAATCTCAAGCGCTTCAGGATACTCTTTCTTGATCGCACGGAAGGCAGTAGGGGCGGCAAATAGAATCTTCGCTTTGTACTCTTCACAAACGCGCCAGAAGGCCCCTGCATCGGGTGTGCGTACCGGCTTGCCCTCATACACAATGGTGCTGCAACCCGCCAGAAGGGGGCCGTATACGATGTATGAGTGACCCACAACCCAACCCACATCGGAAGCTGCCCAGTAGACATCACCCGCTTTGACGTTGTAGATCGCCTTCATGGAGTAGTTAAGCGCTGTTGCATGACCACCGTTGTCGCGCACAACTCCTTTAGGCTTACCGGTGGTGCCTGAGGTGTAGAGAATATAGAGTGGGTCAGTACCTTTCACGGCAACTGGAGCCACCGATTCGGCTGTCGCCATCTCAGCAGCCCAGTCACAATCGCCAGCATTACTCAGTTCAGCCGTAACCTGCTCTCGTTGGAATACAATCACTGCGTCAGGCTTATGAGTAGCGAGGTTAATCCCCTCATCCACCATTGGCTTATAGGGAAGAACTTTGGCAACCTCGACACCGCAAGATGCCGTTACGATAACTTTCGGCGCTGCATCGTCGATACGCACGGCGAGCTCATGCGGCGCAAATCCGCCAAACACCACAGAGTGGATAGCACCGAGGCGAGCCGTGGCTAGCATGGCTACAATAGCCTCAGGAATCATCGGCATGTAGATAACGACACGATCGCCCTTCTCTACACCCTTGCTGCGAAGTACGCCAGCAAAACGGGCAACCTGATCCTGCAGCTCGGCGTAGGTGACTGTGCGTTTAGTTGAGGTTACTGGTGAGTCATACAACATTGCTGCTTGATCACCGCGCCCCTGTTCAACGTGGTAATCAACCGCCATATAACAGGTGTTCATCTCACCATCGGCAAACCAACGGTCAATACCGTTCTCATCTTTAGATAGGATAGTCTGCGGCTGTTTGAACCATGGCAGATCCGCTGCCTTTTCAGCCCAAAACTTCTCAGGCTGTTGAATCGATGCTTGGTATTCGCTTTGGTATGACATAGGTGTCGATCCCTTCCGATCTAGGTATAAGTCTGTCATCGGGACATCAACTAGCTTAATTGTTGACACTTTCCGATAAATCTACGCCTCACCATATATAAAGGTGAGGCGCAAACCGATACGACTTAAGGCGAAAAGGATTTTTACACCTTATAAAACAATATCTTAATGATACTATCCAAAAGTATAAGAGTTATTCACTATCACCAAGATTGTCGACAATCATGCCTAAAACACCTGATTTGCGGCTACATATCTGCAGATTGAACAGGGATCGCCCGCTTTGACGAGGTGAGTTTGTTGCGCGCACGCAGCTCCTGATCACTGAGCCCCTCACCCTTGTCACTGCAGGCGTTCTCGAAATAACAGAGCTTTGGCTGGTGCTCACGCGCCTCGTGCTCATCTAATTGGACATAGGCGGCTATGATCAGCAGATCCCCCTTGGAGGCGCGGTGCGCTGCAGCACCGTTAACAGAGATCACACCACTGCCGCGCTCCGCGCTGATTGCATAGGTAGTAAAGCGCTCACCGTTGTCGATATTGTAGATGTGGATCATCTCATACTCGTTGATGCCTGATGCGTCCAGAAGATCCTGATCGATGGCACAAGAGCCCTCGTAGTGCAGCTCAGCATGGGTTGCGGTTACGCGGTGTAATTTTGCCTTCAAAAATGTCTGGTACATCTAACCACTCCTCCTAATTTGGGCTCGACATTCTATAGTGGCACTTCCGATTACGCACTTGCACAAAAGTACGCTTTAAGATGAGTTAGATTCACAGATAGTTGAATAGCCCTCAGCCCATTGAACCGCGCTTTGGTTTACTATACGTGGCTCGAAATTTACCGATAAGTTTGCCGACCATTTCATAGCGGAGTACTGCGTGCGCAACTACAGCGAAACTTTTGATCGCCTCAAACAACTTCTTAACCAGCGAATCCTGATGCTCGATGGTGCCATGGGAACGATGATCCAGGCTTACAAGCTGGAAGAGGCAGATTACCGAGGTGAGCGCTTCGCTGACTGGCAGTGTGACGTGAAGGGTAACAATGACCTGCTAGTACTGACTCAGCCGGAGATTATCGAAGCGATACATCTTGAGTACCTCAAGGCGGGCGCTGACATTCTAGAAACCAACTCGTTTAACGCCACATCGATTGCGATGGCTGATTACGAGATGGAGTCCCTGACCCATGAGATCAATCTAGAAGCCGCGCGAATTGCACGCCGCGCCTGTGACAAGATGACGGCAGAGACACCCGATCGCCCCCGCTTTGTCGCAGGTGTCTTGGGCCCAACGAACCGTACAGCCACTATTTCACCTGACGTCAACGACCCGGGCTTTCGCAACGTCACTTTTGACCAACTCGTAGAGTCTTACCTCGAGGCTATCGATGGCCTAGTAAAAGGTGGTGCCGATCTTCTGATGATCGAGACTATCTTTGACACACTAAATGCCAAAGCGGCCATCTTCGCGGTTGAGAAGTACTTTGATGACAACAACCTGCGTTTGCCGCTGATGATCTCTGGCACCATCACGGACGCTTCAGGTCGTACTCTCTCAGGCCAAACCACCGAGGCATTCTGGAACTCAGTACGCCATGCACGTCCGTTAACTATCGGACTAAACTGTGCACTGGGCCCTAAAGAGCTGCGTCAGTACGTGGAAGAGCTCTCGCGCATATCCGAAACCTATGTATCGGTTCACCCTAACGCTGGCCTGCCCAACGCCTTCGGTGAGTATGATGAGACCGCTGAAGAGATGCGCGATGAGATTGCAGAGTGGGTTGAATCTGGCTTTGTAAATGTTGTGGGCGGCTGTTGTGGCACCACCCCGGAGCACATACGCGTCATTCGCGAAGGAATTATCGAACACGCCCCTCGGGTACTACCTGACACCTCGGTCGCATGCCGCCTCGCTGGCTTAGAGCCGTGCACGATTGGCGCTGACACCCTATTTGTTAACGTCGGTGAGCGCACCAACGTAACAGGTTCAGCCCGTTTTCGACGTCTGATTAAAGAGGGGGACTACGAAACCGCGCTGGAGGTTGCGCGCCAGCAGGTTGAGTCCGGTGCTCAGATCATCGACATCAACATGGACGAGGGGATGCTCGATGCCGAAGCTGCGATGATTCGCTTCCTCAACCTCATCGCCTCTGAGCCAGACATCTCACGTGTACCCATTATGCTTGACTCCTCTAAGTGGGAGATTCTCGAAGAGGGGCTTAAACGCATTCAAGGCAAGGGCATAGTTAACTCCATCAGCCTTAAAGAGGGTGAAGATAAGTTTATCGCGCAGGCACAACTACTGCGCCGTTACGGTGCCGCTGTCGTTGTAATGGCGTTTGATGAAACTGGCCAGGCGGACACCTACGAGCGCAAGATTGAGATCTGTGAGCGCTCTTACCGGGTACTCGTAGATAAGGTGGGCTACCCACCTGAAGATATTATTTTTGACCCCAATATCTTCGCCATCGCCACAGGTATCGAAGAGCACGACAACTACGCGGTCGACTTCATCCGTGCGACCGGCTGGATTAAAAAGAACCTGCCGCATGCAAAGGTCTCGGGTGGCGTATCCAACGTGTCGTTCTCATTTCGTGGCAATGACAAAGTGCGAGAAGCGATCCACTGCGTCTTCCTCTACCACGCCATCCGCGAAGGGATGGATATGGGTATCGTCAACGCTGGGCAGCTCGCGATCTACGATGATCTACCCGAAGAGCTGCGCGAACACGTTGAAGATATTGTCCTGAACCGCCGTCCAGATGGCACTGAACGCATGCTTGAGCTGGCGGAGAAATACCGCGGTGATGGCAGCGGCGAGACAGCCAAGCAGGATGCAGTTTGGCGTGAACTGCCGGTAAACCAGCGCCTCTCTCATGCACTCGTTAAGGGCATTGCAGACTACATTGATGAAGATGTTGAAGAGTGTCGTCACCTGTTTGATCGCCCTCTCCAAGTGATTGAGGGCCCTCTGATGGCCGGTATGGGCATCGTTGGTGATCTCTTCGGCGAAGGTAAGATGTTCCTGCCGCAGGTGGTTAAGTCAGCTCGCGTAATGAAAAAAGCCGTTGCCTACCTCATGCCGTTTATCGAGGCAGAGAAAGAGGGCAACGAAAGCAGCTCCGCCGGTAAAGTGATTATGGCTACGGTAAAAGGTGACGTTCACGATATCGGTAAGAACATCGTTGGCGTTGTACTCCAGTGTAACAACTTCGAAATCATTGACCTTGGAGTTATGGTGCCTGCAGAGACAATTCTGCGCACCGCGCGAGAAGAGAACGCTGACATTATCGGCCTATCGGGTCTAATCACCCCTTCTCTCGATGAGATGGTGCATGTTGCCAAAGAGATGCAGCGTCAGGGCTTTACCATTCCGCTGATGATCGGGGGGGCCACCACATCCAAAGCACACACCGCGGTAAAGATTGAGCCGGCCTACCAGAATAATCTGGTCGTGCACGTCACCAATGCGTCACGCTCTGTCGGCGTGGCCTCTGCGCTTCTCTCTAAAGAGCGGCATGGGGCGTTTGTTACCGAAACGCGCACTGAATATGAAGCCGTTCGCGAACGCCACAAGGCACGCCAGAACGAACAGCGTCGTGTGGCCATTGAGGCCGCTCGCGCCAACGCAGAACCGATCAACTGGAGCGGCTACCAAGCTCCTGTACCGAGTAAAACGGGTGTACAGGTATTTAACGATATCGACCTTAAGTCACTGCTCGACTACATCGACTGGACTCCATTCTTCCAGTCCTGGGAACTCGCTGGCCGCTTCCCTCGCATCCTAGATGATGAGATCGTTGGTGAGCAGGCACGCAAACTCTACGCCGACGCCAAAGCGATGCTCAAAGACATTGTCGATAACAAGAAACTACAGGCGCGCGCCGTCATAGGCCTGGTACCTGCAAACGCTGTTGGTGACGACATCGAACTCTACACCGATGAGTCACGCACAGAGGTACTTGCCACCCTCCACCACCTGCGCCAGCAGACGCAGAAGATCGAAGGCAAGTTTAACCACTGCCTCAGCGACTATATCGCCCCCAAAGAGACAGGTATTGCTGACTACTGCGGCGCTTTTGCAGTTACTGCAGGCATAGGCGTTGACGAGATGGTTGCTGAGTTCGAGAAAGACCACGACGACTACAACTCGATCATGGTCAAAGCGCTCGCCGACCGCTTAGCCGAAGCTCTGGCTGAAAAGATGCACGCCGATGTCCGTCGCGAACACTGGGGCTACGCTGCCGATGAGGGTCTCGATAACGAAGCACTGATTCGCGAAGAGTACCAAGGCATTCGCCCTGCTCCCGGTTACCCTGCCTGTCCTGATCATACTGAGAAAGGTCTGCTCTGGGACCTGCTCGACGTTGAAAACAACATCGGCATGACACTCACCGAGAGCTACGCGATGCTGCCAACCGCGGCTGTTTCAGGCTGGTACTTCAGCCACCCTGAAGCGAAGTACTTCGGTGTCGCCAAGATCAGTGAAGATCAGGTCGAGGACTACGCCAAGCGCAAAGGCATGAGCATGAGCGAAACCGAACGCTGGCTAGCGCCTAACCTGGGCTACGAGCCTGAGTCACTCTAAGGCTCCTCGGATGGCGGCGAACCACCGTTACTACCCCTTCAAGACACGCGGCAAGCCAGCCGCGTGACGCAGAAGCAAGCACGCGGCTGGCTCG
>Ga0181593_10006271_pt1 | contig 10677 bp, 7 predicted proteins | sample 071ome_19_FD_133756 | JGI IMG/M metagenome (GOLD analysis project Ga0181593, IMG submission 133756) | Coastal salt marsh microbial communities from the Groves Creek Marsh, Skidaway Island, Georgia - 071413AT metaG (megahit assembly) | ecosystem: Environmental > Aquatic > Marine > Intertidal zone...
GCTGGGCTCAGGTGTGAGTCTGGTGAGTACTGCCCATCTGCACGCCTGAGCGGTCTTGCTATGCCTGGGAGCCGTAGCGACGCGACCATGAGGGGCTGTCGCCTTGCCGGTAACGAGAACGGCGCGAGCCTCGGCGCCCTCTTGATGACCTTCATCGGGGGTACAAACCTTGATGAGTATGTCACACCAGACGCAGATGGGAACATCTCCCTGATCCTCCTTAACCACCTTGAGGGGTGGGCCGATGGCGCGACAGGGAACGAGGCCGGCGCGGTCTCAGCGAATTTCTACGTGGGCGATCGCACTGAGGCAGGTGAGCTGTTCATCGACCCTGCTTCACTCGACAACACGGGCGCGCCTCTCATCGCGTTCCCTGAGACGACGATCACAGATGGTCTCATGAGGACCCCTGTCTCTAGCTTCGGGCTTAGCCTCCCTCTCCTCCCCGGCTTTGAGCTCGCGTTGAGCTTGGAGAACGCGAGCCTTGAGGGTGACGTGAGCGTGAATGAGGTTGGCTTTGGCCTCACTCAGGGTGTCCTCGGCGGTTACCTCACGAAGGACAGCCTCGTGGCGATCCTTGATGGGATCTACACCGCGTGTGGGATCGGTCGTATGCCTGCAGGTGAGATCCCTGACTTCTGCGGGACGGTCGGAGGCTTTGTCACAGGCGATGTCGAGAGCGACCTCGCGCTCCTACAGACCTTTGTGACCTTCGACTCGATCGTAGACAACGGTGAGACTGCTGCGTGCACCGAGGACCGCCAGGCCGACTGCAACGCGGTGAGCATCTGCCTCCTCGTGGAGATGGAGCCTGCAGCGATCAGCGGGATCTCTGAGCCCTAAGAGTTAAGAGCGACGCTCAGTCGCTCCCGTCACTTGCGCCTCGCTCTCCTAGCGGGGCGTTTGTGTTTAATGGGCTGGGTTGGGTGAGCCTAAGAGGCTCTGCCACCTTAGGTCATCGACCCAGAGCCCCGCTTGAGGGTCTTGATCTTCTATGGTCACTGTGACGGGCCACAGTGAGGCGCCTTGAGTGACCCGCTTCGTTGAGAGTGGCAAGGAGATCCGGTGAGGTCCCTTTGAGCGTACGGAGACCTGGCTCAGTAAGGCTCCTGAGGCGCTGTTGAGCCTCAATGTAAGGCGAGGTCTCTTGAAGCCCTTAGGCGTAAGCACATAGACAAGCGCGCTCAAAGACAGGCCTGCTAAGCGCTCTTGAGCGAGGTTGGGGGCTGAGAGCTGAGCGCTGAGCGACCCGACCCCCTGAGCGCTGCTCTGTGCGACGTAATCCCCTTCACGGCCGAGCGTATAGACTCGAGCGGGCTTGCGACCAAAGGCGTCCCCGCTCGCTTGCCACCCGAGCGCCTCCCAAGGGCGGTTCGCCTCAAAGTGGGCGTTGACGCTCCTTGGCCCTTCGAGCCAGCGTCGCTTGCTGTGATGCCGTGGGAGCCAGAGGGTGGCGGGTCGAGTCATAAACCCAGTTTTAGCGCGCAAGGTCTCTGACCCGATATAGGTGAAGCGCTCAGCTTGATAGTAGCCCCTCTCTACCCAAGGGAGGCGAGCCTGCTCATGGGTCACTATCGCCTCCCAGACCCGCTCGTTTACTCGCTTGGATGCGCCTCGCTTAACGCGGGCCTGCCCCTGTACCCCCCCTCGGTAGGCGACGTCTGTGATCCCCATTTGGTGAGTGCTCACGGGGCCAAGGCCAAGCTGATATGGGAGCAGAGGGGCGCCGGGCATCAGGACAGGGCGACCTTGGGCGACCTGCTTGAGACGCTCGCTCAGCTGGGTGTGGGCTCTTACGTCAGCGTCAGAGGGGAGCTGGGCGCTAGGCGCGTACCCCCAAGCGATCCACTGAACGCTCAATATCCCGACGAGCGCGACCCTCCCGGGTTGGCCACACCAGCGAGCGAGGTCGCTGACCATATGAGGGATCGCGAGCGCGCAGGCGAGGCTTAGAGGCATAAAGCAGTTCGAGTAAGCCCACTGTGTGCTGTGGTTGAGCGCGCTCGCCCCTGCCCCCGCGATATAGATCCAAAGCCAGTACGCGCTCATCGGAGGGGAGCCTCGATCTACGGTCACTTCCCTAGCCTGAGCGCGCGCTGTCATGCGTTTAGACAAGAGCATCAGAGCGCAGCCTATCAGCGTGAGCGGTGGGATCACGAGCGCGAGTCGACCTCCGATCAGCCCTTCGTACCAAAGCTCACGATAATACATGTGAGGTGGGTAATTTAAGGTGAGCACGCGTTGCGCGAAGGCCGCTAGCCACCACCCGAACAAGAGCGTAGGTAAGAGGCGATATGGGCTTGAATGTCGAAACCAAAGCCACGGGATCAGCAGGGTGATCGGCGCGAGAAAAATGAGGTCTCGCCAGTAGCGGAGCAGGATATTTTTCCAGTAGAAGACATGCCCTTGGTGTCCTTCGAAAATATAGCGCCAAAAGGCGCCATCGCTCTGCACATTGAGCGCATAGCTCCCCCCTGCACACAGGGCGAAGGTCAGCGACAGATAGATGAGCCCACCTCGCCGAGAGCGGGTGAGCCAATACAGCCCAATGGCAGGGTAAAAGACGGCGGCGGTCTGCTTGGTGAAGAAGGCGAAGCTCATCAAGAGGGCCGCTAGTGTCGCGCCACGCCTCACGCTCCCGAAGCGCCCGAGGTAGATCACGCAGGCAGTGAAGAGCGCCGCGAGGGCGTCAGGGCGGGCGAGGTCATAGAACGCGCCACAGGTTCGATAAAGGCCTGCATAGAGCCCAACCCCCAGCAGGCCAAACAGACGGTCTCGCGTGGTGATCAGGCCTCTCTCGGAGGTCCGCTCCTTGAGGATGGCATAGTAAATCAGCCCCATAAGGCCCATCGTCGCGCTGATAGAGACCAACCTCGCGAGCGTGAAGCTCAGCTCCCCTGTGAGCGGGCTAAGGAGCCACAAGAGCGCAGGGTAGCCTGGCGTATAAAAGAAGGGGACGAAGTCGAGGCTAGGGGGGGTGTAGATCGGTTGCCCCTCCGAGAGCCTCACCGCGTGCGCGATCATCCCCCCCTCCATCCACTCGAGCTCAGAGGGGTGAGCGCAACGGAGGAGCGCGATCATCACCCAAAGCGCAAGGTAGAGGAGCCCAGGAGCGCACATGAGCCACAGGGCGAGCGAGCCTCGCCAGAGGCGCTGAGGCCCTTCGCTTGTATTCATCAGCGGTTTGAGGGGGCGATCGGGGTCGTCTCTTCGCTTAGGAAGCGCTTAAGTCTCCTCATCAGTCGGTCAACCGCCCTCACGCTCGCGCTGCTTCGGTCTACCTCCTCTGTTGGGTCTTTACTGAGGTCATAGAGCTTATAGCGTTGGTACTTGAGGCTGTAGTGGAGCTTCCATGGCCACGCGATTAACGCGCGCCTTGAGGCGTGCGTGCTATCTTTGAGCATCTCGATCACGACGGGTGGGTGTGGGGTGTTGACCTGGGTCGCGTAGGACAAAAGAGACACCCCTCTTGGCTCAGGAGGTGAGGGCTCTACACCCACTAGGTCGAGCACCGTAGGGGTCACATCGATCAGGGAGACAGGGGTCTTAATACGACGCTGAGGGAGCCCAGGGCCTATGATCAACAGGGGAACACGGACCTCCTCATTATAGAGGCTCTGACCGTGATGGGTCTTGCCGTGGTCGCCGAAGGCCTCACCGTGATCGCTGTGGATGATTACGTAGGTGTTCTTCGAGATCGGTAAGGCCTCGATCACCTGAAAGAGACGCTCGATCTGAGCGTCCGTGTAGCGGATCTCCTCATCATATCGATCGATGTCTTGTGAGCCAAAGTCATACTCAGGTTTATCGCGGTAGATCTCATGCGGGTCGAAGTAGTGAAGCCACATAAAGAACGGCTGACGCTCTCCTGACTGAGCCCGACGATCGAGCCACTTGGTCGCCTCATTTGTGACGAGCTCCCCTGTGTCATGGTAAGAGGTGCGCCCTTGCTCTCCATCATATTTTTCACGCAGAGACCGGACGACTGTAAAGTTCCACTCTTTGAAACCTTGATGAAGACCATAGCTCGGGTTGAAGTAGTTATGAGCGGGGACCCCAACGGTATGATAGCCGGCGGCGTTGAGGCGCTCGGCGAGGGTGACGTTGTCGGCATAAATCTCCGCCCAGTCATCCTTTGAGCGTGAGAGCTCTGAGCAATAACGGCCTGTGAAGACGGCAGGCATAGAGATCCTCGTCTGAGCGCCTGTCGCGAAGGCCCACTCAAAGGTTAAGCCTCGTAAGGACAGCTCATCGAGGAACGGGGAGGTCTTTCGAGGGTACCCATGATAGTGCAGGTGATCCGCTCTCAAGGTGTCAATCGAGATTAAGATGACGTTAGGTCGCTGAGGGCGCATCGCGCTCGCGCCTCGCTTTTTTCTGAGCGAGAGGGTAGGTCTCGTGACGCCCTTGAGCCGGGCAGGGAGCGCGTCTCCCTCATGACAATCTTCATCAATCCCGTTGAGCGGGATGTCTTGCGCGCCAGGGTGAATCGCGGGGTTTTGATCATCGCAGTCTGCACCACCTAGCTTGCCTGCGACGCCGTCTCCATCACGGTCAAAGAGGGGCTGAATGAGCCCCAAGAGCGCGCCACTCATCAAGGTGTGGTCTAAAAGCGCGCTCTTAATCACAGGCTGCTTGCCCATCTCATCGCTCAGGTCAATCACACCTGCCGTCCCTAAGAGAAGCCCCGCTAAGGTGAGGCGATGCGCGAGTCGATCTAGGCCTCTTGACCAAGGGAGCAGATAGGTCATCATGACCCCCGCGAGACCGATCAGTGGGAAGATAATTAAGCCCGCAGTTGGCCAAGATAAAATGAGCTCTTTAACGCTTGCAGGTAACAGCACGAACCCGGTGAGGGCAGGCGCGATCGCTAATAAGACCGCGACCACTAAGCTGATAGGCTTTTTGCTGCTCAGGTCTACTCGTGTCAGCAGGGCGCTTGACACGTGCCAAGCGTACCCAGCGATCGCGGCGGACGGGACCATCCAAAAGTAGGCGATGAGGCCCTTTGTTTGATTACCCTGAGCTTCAGGGTACATGGTCAGGATCAAGGAGAGGGTGAGCGTAAACACACCAACCCCAACGGGCAATGAAGCCCAAACCGCTCGGAGCTTAGCTGGGCTAGGCGCCTCATGCTCATCTCCCCAACGCTTCAGCCCTAAGGTCAGGTCGAGCATAAGCCCAAGCGCCGCAAACAGAGAGAGGAGAGGCGCCGCAGCATAGAGCGTCGCGAGATACCAGGTCTGTGGGCGAACGGTCTCACCCAGCGAAGCGCTCAGGTGAAGCGCCTCAAAGATCGTCGCGGCGATCGCGGCTGTGAGACAACCAATGAGCACCCTACGGTGAACTGGAGAGCTGTACCTAGGTGAGGGGGTCGCAGTAGACATATGATCAGGCTACCTCTCTGCGCTGTCGATCGATGTGTAAGGCGTAGCTCATATCATGAGTAGCCTCGTCTTGGTGAGCTCACCAGCTATAAAGCTGAAGGCTCATGAGGTGTCACCTCAAGGAGACTCAAGCGCTTGAGTCTCTGCTTCAAGCTTATTGAGCAGGCGCAGGCGCAGGCGCAGGCGCTGCAGGCTTGACTGCAGGCTTAACCGCAGGCTTGACCGCAGGCTTGACCGCTGCTGGCTTAACCGCAGGCTTCGGTGCAGGCTTCGGTGCGGGCGTGGCGACGATCTCGAGGAGCTCAACCTCGAAGATCAGCGTTGAGTTGGGGGGGATCCCAGGGGTGCCACGCTCACCATATGCGATGGTTGAAGGACAGACGAGGCGTGACTTGCCCCCGACCTTCATCATCTGTACGCCCTCGGTCCAGCAAGGGATCACGCGGTTCAGAGGGAACTCGGCGGGGCTGTTACGCTTGTAGGAGCTGTCGAACTCGGTGCCGTTGATCAAGGTGCCACGGTAGTGGACCTTCACCTTGTCAGTCGCCTTGGGGGTCGCGCCCGCGCCCGCCTTGACCTCTGTGTAAATCAGGCCTGACTTCGTGGTCTGAGCGCCAGGCTTCTTGCCTTCTGCGCTGAGGAAGGCGATCCCCTCAGACTTCGCGCGCTCACCTTGCTTCTCACGGCGCTTCTGTGCGAGGTCACGGATCTTAGAGGCGAACTCACCATAGCTCTCGTTCGCCTTGCCATTCACCTGAGCGGTGAGGCCCATCAGCACCCACTTGAGCTCGCTGTCTTTCAGCTCAAAGACACCTAGACTCTTGCCGATCTCCATGCCGAGCGCGTACAAGGTCTTGTCATCATCTGTGCTTGGCTCTTGTGCCCAAGCGGTGGCGCTCACGCTTACCATGAGCGTGGCGGCGAGGGTTAATCCCAACAAACGCTTCATCTGTTCGATACCTTTCTGTTGTGTGTGACTCAGTGAGCCCACTCTCGTTTTGCGTCCCAAGGGGATACATGATCAGACCTAAGAACACAACGTCTCGACAGAGAATGGGCAGAGATCGCCTCAGGCGCCTAAGGGCCTTTAATGTACGCTTAACCCATCACGTCGCTCGAGCGTTGTGGGTTTATCTCTGCGTGTTGAGCGCGGTTGCCCCGCTGGTAGCTGACCCTGTCGTTCAATCAAAGCGAGCGCTCAGTGAGCCACTACACGCCCTCAAGCTCATCACCTGGGGTGACCCTCAGGGAGGGGAGCGCCTGTCCGTGAGCGCGACGCGCGCCGAGTGGCTTGATGAGGCGAGCGCGCTCTCACTGCAGGGTGAGGTGACCTTGACGAAGCTGAGCGCTCATCAGGGGGAGCTTGTGACCTTAAAGTGTGACCAAGCACACCTTACCCTAAGCGCCACCCCCTCCTCTCCCAAGACGCCTCAGCTTCACGCCGTTGACTTGAAGGGAGGCGTGACCCTAACCGCCTCCCAGCTTCACTTGAGCGCGGCTCGACTGCGTTGGGTCGCAGGGCGCCCGCTCGAGCTAAGTGGTGAGGTCAAGGGGAGGTGGAGGGGTCACTCTCTAGAGGCTAAACACGTAAAGGTGTGGCCAGATGAGGGGAGAGTGGAGGTGAGTGAGGTGAGGGCGCTGATTCAGCTCCGCCGTACACGTTCGACGCTTGAGCGTGCCCGTGAGCGCTGAGCGACTAGAGGAGGCTGAGCGCCCACCTGCGCTCCTCTTAGTGCGGGGGCTCTCTTATCTTTACAGAGCTCAGAAAGGGAGCGGAGCGAGGGGGCTACGGGCGTTGAGCCTCGAGGTCAGGCCCGGAGAGGTCGTCGGTCTGTTAGGTCCGAACGGCGCAGGGAAGAGCACAGCCTTTGAGCTGATCTCAGGTGAGCGTCGTCCACAGTCGGGTGAGGTCTATCTGAAGGGGGTTCGATTAGGGAGGCTACCCCTATGGCGTCGCGCTCGTCTCGGGCTAGCGTACCTCAGCCAGCGACCTGCGTTATTTGAGCGCCTGACCGTCAGGGAGAACATCACGCTCGCGATGTCTTGGAGCGTACATTCGGAAGAGGAGCGCCAGCGCCTTGCAAACCAGCTCCTCATGGAGCTCGCGCTCTCATCACAGGCTAGCCAGAGGGCGGAGCTGCTGAGCGGTGGTGAGCGACAGCGACTCGCGCTCGCTCGCCTGCTCGCGACAAGGCCGTCACTCTTTTTACTTGATGAGCCCTTTGCGGCCTTGGACCCGCGCGCGCTTGACGCTATGCGTGAGCTCATCTTCATGCTAAAAGAAAGAGGCGTGGGGGTTTTAATCACAGATCATCGCGCCACACAGACGCTCTCGATCTGTGACCGTGTTTACATTCTATATGAAGGCGAGCTGATCACCACAGGGACCCCAAGTGAGGTGCTTCATCACCCCACAGCGAAGGCGGTCTATCTAGGTGACTCTCTCTCTGCCCTCCCCTCAACATTCTCTCGGTGACATTCGTGACAAGGTACCCCTGAGTGATACATAAACAGCTCACACAAACAGGCCTCTTGATGAAGGCCTTTACGCCTCAGTCTAACCGTAGATTAGGTATGCTAGGAGGTTGATATGGGTCTTCAGCTAGGCCTTTTTATTAGCCAAGGGATGAAGCAAGAGCTGAAGATGACCCCTCAGCTTCAGCAGGCGATTCGGCTCCTTGTCCTCTCGAGGGTCGAGCTGATCGAAGAGCTTAGACATGAGCTGTCCTCCAATCCGCTCCTTGAGGAGGCAGAGGACGGCGGAGAGGAGCGCTATGAAGGTCAGGAGGAGGGCTCGGGCTCTCAGGAGACAACCGCGCAGACCGATGAGGGCGAAGCGCGTGATGAGCTCGACGCTGCGGACTGGGAGCGGTATCTTGATGACCTCCCTACGAGCTCTGATGAGATGCCTTATCAACACAGTGAAGAGCTCCCGAGTATTGACGTGACCTACAGCCGTCAAGAGAGCCTCACGGAGCACCTCGTGTGGCAGCTTGAGGTCTCACAGATCAGCGTAGAGGTGATGGGGATTACACGTCACTTGATCAGCTATCTTGATGACCATGGCTATCTAAGAGCCCCACCCCTTGAGGAGGTCGCTGAGACCCTAGAGGTGAGCCTTGAGCTTCTGCAGGAGGCGCTGGGGGTCCTCCAGGAGCTTGACCCGATTGGTGTTGGCGCGCGTGACCTTAGAGAGTGCTTATTAATCCAGGCCGAATTTTATCAAGAGGAGCCCCTTGTGAAGCAGGTGATCGACCTGCATCTCAATGATCTAGAGCGCAGGCGCTACCCTCAAATCGCTCGAGCGCGAGGCGTCTCCATCGAGGATGTTTACAGAGTGACTGAGCGGATCCGAACCCTTGAGCCACACCCAGGGAACGCCTTCTCTAGTGAGGAGCCTCAGTACGTAGTCCCTGACCTGAGGGTCGTGTATGAGGATGGGGAGTATCGAGTCCAGACCAATGATGATGGCCTCCCAAAGCTGAAGATCAATCACTACTACCGGCGACTGATTCGGCAGTCTAAGGACCAAGAAGCGAAGCAGTATGTCACAGAGCGACTGAACGCCGCTCGCGCCTTGATCAAGAGCGTAGACCAACGTAAGCAGACCATCGTCCGCGTGATGGAGAGCATCATTAAGCATCAGCGCGCGTTCTTTGAAGAGGGGCCAGAGCACCTGAGACCGCTTGTGCTCAGGACGATCGCGGATGACCTCGAGCTCCATGAGAGCACCATCAGCCGAGTGACGACGAATAAATATGTACAGACGCCGAGGGGGCTGTATGACTTTAAGTTCTTCTTTAACTCTATGATCCAAGGCTCAGGTGAGCAGACAGACCTCGCGAGTGAGGCTGTCAAGATGAAGATTAAGCGTCTGATCAGTGAGGAGGACCCGAGCAAGCCCCTCAGCGATCAGGTGATCACTACACAGCTTGAGGCGCAGGGGTTAAAGATCGCGCGACGCACCGTCGCGAAGTATCGAGAGGCGCTCGGGATCCTCTCAAGCTCACAGCGCAAGCGACACTTCTAAAGCGACGAGGCGGATGATGATCACAGCACTGAGCCCTTGGGTAGCCGTAGACTCTATTCAACCTGAGCTGAGCGCCTCGAGGGCGAAGGGGGCCCTGCTTGAGCTGACGGGCCTCGTCGTGAAGGCCTCCTCAGAGCTTGACCCGAACGTCTTGCTCGACGCCTTTGAGCGACGAGAGCTCTTACAGAGCACAGCGGTGTTAGAGGGGGTCGCTTTCCCTCAGGCGAGCCTCCCAAATCTAAACAGCCCGATCATCGCGATCGCGCGCTCCGTTGGGGGGGTCGCCTTTAACAGCTTAGATGGTGAGGACACCCACCTCTTTGTGGCGCTCGTGACCCCTGAGGGGGACCCACAGGCCTCGCTTCAGCTACTCGCGCGACTCACGAGGCTCTTTCAAAACCAAAAAAAGCTGAAGCAACACCTCCTCGAGGCGACCGAAGCGGAGCGTATCCTTGAGATCTTCACGACCGCGGAGGGCTGTTTATGAGCACATCTGACTTGAGTGGTTCGGCTCAGAGGCTCAGTAAAGAGCTTGAGCTGATCGTCGTGACAGGCCTGAGCGGATCAGGGATCTCGACAGCGCTCGAGGCCCTTGAAGACGAGGGGTATTTCTGTGTGGACAACCTCCCCCCTCCTCTCATCTCAACCTTAACAGACCTAGCGGCGGGCCGATCAGATCTGAAGCGACTCGCGATCGGTCTAGACGCGCGCAACATCAGCGACGCGACCCACGCCTTACAGGCCCTCGCGACCTTAGAGGCCCTCCCCGTCTCGCCTCGGGTGCTCTTCCTTGAGGCCTCTGAGCAGACGCTCCAGAGACGTTTTAGCGTGTCACGGCGCCCACACCCGCTGAGCAGACAGCAGCTGAGCCTCACGGAGGCGCTCGCCTCTGAGCGCTCATTAATGGGCCCATTAAGGGGGATCGCCTCAGCGCTGATCGACACAACGAAGCTGACTGTCCATGACTGTAAACGCCAGGTGCGAGAGCTCGCCGTGGGTGAGGGGCAGCTAAGAGAGATGGTCATCCAGCTTATGAGCTTCGGCTTTAGGCATGGCCCTCCTCGTGAAGCGGACCTCGTCTGGGATGTACGCTTCTTACCTAACCCACACTTTGACCCTGCGCTTAAGCCCCTCTCAGGGCGAGATGAGCCGGTGCGGCGCTTTGTGCTTGAGCACCCGGTGACCCAGGGCTTCCTCAGCGCCTTTGTGCCTCTATTAGAGGTGACGCTCCCAGCATACAAGGCTGAGGGGAAGGCGTAC
>Ga0181593_10006285_pt1 | contig 10659 bp, 9 predicted proteins | sample 071ome_19_FD_133756 | JGI IMG/M metagenome (GOLD analysis project Ga0181593, IMG submission 133756) | Coastal salt marsh microbial communities from the Groves Creek Marsh, Skidaway Island, Georgia - 071413AT metaG (megahit assembly) | ecosystem: Environmental > Aquatic > Marine > Intertidal zone...
CAACTTCTCGTGAGAGCAATTGGTGTTCGAAGGTGAATAATTATGTGTTTCTGCAGTCAGGACGAAGTTTCTGTCTCGATTTGGCACCAACTGGACTAGCTGCTCGAGTCGACCGCCGAGGCTCTACCGACTGCAACGTATTTGCTTTCTTATCGATAGAAAAAGTCACACGCCAAATGAGAGAATTAGGACGTCTAAGTAAATAAATCTGCATCCGCTGAACTCGGGGTAGCCGACCCCCATCATTTAACGGCATGCCAAACGGCGGCGACATTGAGGATCCAGGTCGGAGGCGGGGGCCCTCGACGAGCCACGACTCAACCCATCACAAACCGTGAACTTCTCTGTCTGTGGTTAGAATCGATCTCTAATGATTCCAACTTTCGACAAAATCACTTCCTCACTCTTGGCCGTCATTCGATATGCAAAAACCCAAGGGTTTCGAGCTACGGCGAAGAAAACCGTCCAGACCGTCATCAACCGATCCGGAGTCAAAAAATCGGCAAGTTCTGGTACCCAGAAAAGCCATTCAGATGGGCAAGAAAGCCATTCAGATGGGAAAGTCACACCGGACATCGCCCGGACACAAGTCACACCGGACATCCTCCAGATAGTTTCGGTTGTAATCACCGTTTACAATCGCCCTCAACACCTTCGAACTGCAGTAGAAACCGCAATCAAACAATCGTCCGTGTCCGAAGTGATTATTGTCGATGATGCTACGGACCTAGAAGCCCACCCTGCTTTTCAAAAAGAACTTGAGGAAATTGCGACTTTTAATCGCGTACGGGTCGTTCGAAATAAGTCGAATCTTGGCCTTGGAGCATCAAGGAATGAAGGACTCAAGCACGTCCAAACACCATTTGTGTGCTTCTTGGACGACGACGATTTCTTTCTCAACAGTAGTTTAGATAGAAGAGCCACAGACCTCGTTTCCTCTGATATCGAGGTAGCAGGAACGTACTGCGATTGGGTTGCGTGCACCGAATATGACGGCCCGAACTTCGAACATAGACAGAAACCCGCCAAGCGCACGGCATACGTGACCTATCGAGCTCTTCCTTACGGGTCGCCCTTCATAGCCTCAGCGCCATTGGTTCGAACGGCGGTCATCCGAGCCGTCGGAGGCTTCGACCCTGGCCTCAGGCAATCAGAAGATTACGATCTTTGGGGACGGATACTCAGCAAGGGGTACGTGTTTCTATATACGCCCGTCGTTGGTGTCGCCTATCGGCGCTCTGCAGACGGTCTCGTCTTGTCAAACCCCGCACGGCAACTTGAACAAATGCAATCTGTTCGGCAAAGTCTGATGGAGAATCTCTCTCCCTCGAACTCTCGCCAAACGTCTCACTCCATCGATGACTATGACTTTGCATGGACAGCAAGTCGATACTGCGCTCTCGTTGCGTTGGCCCAGGGAGATGTTGATGTTTCATCGATACCCCCTCAGTTCATTTTTGCGGAAGGTATCGAGAAAATCCTCAACGACGCATTTAAACATGCAACCGCAAGACTAGGTCTAAAGGATCGAACCACTATCTCAATCGCCAGATCGCGGCTCAGTTCTAGTCTCGCAACCTCTTTGGTGGAATGGCGAATGCGGTTACACGCCCTTCAAAATGCGGAAAGTAATGATCCCTCAGATGCAAGTCAAAGCATCACGGCGTTCAAACGTCACAACCAAAATCAGAGAGTCGTTTTGGTTGCCGAATCCCCCTATCACTGTGCGGAACTCCTTCCACTTTCTCGGTCACTGGAGGCAAAGGGCTATACAACTCTCTTCATGGAGAGCCCAGGCACGATGCAAGCGACGAGAGACCTAATAAATAAGTATTCAATCCTCGCTCCGTTCGACGAAGCCCTTGTTTTGCGTTCTGCGGCACTTGTATCGATGAATGATTGGGGTCACTTAGCGGCTCTTTACGAAAAGATTCAACGAGGTGGGACACGCTGTATCGGCTTTGCAAAGGTCGAAGGAGTACAAGACTTTGAAGACCTTGACACCGGGCGACAGAGACGCCCATATCAACGAGCCTCGATCGTTCTCTGCCAAGGGCAAAATGATCAGAATGCTCTGAATTCAATCGTCGAGACTCACATCGTGGGCTCAAGTCGCCTCGAAGAGGTTTGGGGGCAAGTTCAAACAGGTGAAACTACAGGTTTCCTAGTAAATCAAAACTTCACATATAACGTTTTGGTAAACGAGCGCCAAAAGTGGATCACAGACGTAAGTACCACTCTTTCAGGAAGAAAATCACGGTTCTCGATATCCGCTCATCCCGCTGATACCACCCGATTGCAGGATCTCCCCTACTCTAGCGAATCGTTTAATTCTCTTTGCCACTCACACGGGGTCCTTATATCGCGGTTTTCAACCGTATTCTATGAGGCCGCGTGCTTTGGTATGCCGCTGATTTATCACAACCCACACCGTGAGCAATCAGAGAAGTATATTTCTTCTTGTTCACCCGAATACCTCCGCATTACCCGAACGAATTCGGAGTTAGATCAAGCTCTACAGGACTTTGAGGGCGTTGATAAGGCAGCCGTTAAGACCGATCTCGAGATCTGGTTTTCTCAGCAGATTGATCTGAAGAGTACGAGCTCAGCAATACGATCTGCTGAGGTGATTGATGGCGCCATAGGAAGACTGTAAGTAAATTTTCCACCGTGTTGACTTGGTAACGTTGAAGACGTGATCGAAGTGAGAACGCCGCCTCACTCGGACAAAGTCGCAAAAGATCTTCAACCGGTAACACTACGGCCAACTACTGAGGTTTTGGCGGTTCATCACGTCTCATGATGCAAGAGTTATTGGCGCACTTCGCATGTGTCAAAATTCTCAGCCTGAAAGCAAGGAACTTGCTCGACAGCGTCTCTCCTCGTATCGCTTTTGAATCTCTCTCCAGCAGAAACCTGCGCCTTTAGTTGACCTTGATTTACCTAGCTGCAATACCCAATTTGTTAGCTAACAGCGCTCGAAAGGGAGAGGGTTGGTCCCGAGCAAGCTCCTCAACTAGGAACTATTCCCAGGCTTCCGAAGTCGTTGCTATCTTGTCGTTTTGGTGCAAGGCCGTACAAATTCCCCCCACTTTCCGATTGTGCACTTGTCACGACAAATTTAAAAGAGGCATCTTCTCCGCTTAGGGAGGGGAACGACGCCACTGAAAGAATCGAGGTAGGCCTTGAGCACGGCATGTCCAGTTTTGCGATAGAGCCTGAGGGGTAGATGCAAATCACAGCATTACCATCCCACATTGCAACGAGTAACTCACCGTTTGCCCCCTCGCACATTCCATCTGGGTCACCATCGATTCCCGATAGATCAATCACTGAGATGGGCTCCCCAAGTTCAACGGTGTTTTCGTCGTAGCGGTACGTTCGGATGCACTTTGTTGGTGTGTCGATAAACAGAAATTCACAATTTTCAGGCCGCCATATCATCCCATTTGGAATGGTGACCGAGCTGAGAAGCGAATTGAAACTACTCCCGTCCCATCTCCACAAAGTGCCTATTCCCTCTGCGGGCTCGGGGAAGCCCATTGTTCCAAAAACAAAGTTGCCCCATGGATCCACTTTTCCATCGTTGACCCTCATATTCGGTGAGGCATCCGGAATCTCAGCGATCAACTCTCCATCAGGAACCGATCTCAGCCCACTTTGGCAGCCCGCCATCAATGACCCGTCAGGCATCTCGAATACGCACCCAACTGGCTCAGGCATCTCAAAAGCATGAACCACCGAGCCTGACGCATTGGCCGCGAAGATCTTGCATTCAAGAATGTCGACCCAAACCAACAAACTCTGGTAATTCCACCAGATTGGGCCCTCGCCAAGTGTGTTTCCAGCCTCGATAAATACATCGACGTCCCAGTCATTCATCGATTGGGTCATTCGGATGCCAACTTCACTGATACTCCGCCGTCGACCAATAGACATTGGCCTGTCACGTAGCTACTGAGACTGGAATCAGCGAAAAACCGAACCGAGGGAGCGATCTCCTGAGGAGTCGCAATCTTCTGCAAAGGGGTCCTTTCGATGAGTTGGCGCCAGTTCCCGTCTGCACCATCAATGTGATCTCGCCGTGACAAGCCTGCTCGGAGCATGGGAGTGTCCACCGCCCCAAGCAGTACCGAGTTACAACGAACTTGCTCGCTCGCCATTTCAATCGCAGCGGATCTCGTAAAACCTGAGAGCGCAGCCTTTGAGATCGAATACGGGAAAACATTGGCGGACGTCGCCACTGAATGAACTGTGCCAACGTTAACGATTGCACCCTGCGTGACAGAAAGGGCTCCGACAAGCTCTTGAGTCACCAATACGCTCGCGAATAAATTTACCTCAAATGACCGAAACAGTTCTGTTTCAGTCATGCCACGAAATGATGAATTGACTTGTAGGGCTGCGTTGTTCACAAGGGCGTCTAACGAGCCTTCTGCCGCCGACCGAACGGCTGTTCTCGTGGACGCATCTCTGAGGTCACCCTCTACCCACTCATCAATTTCTGCATCGTTAGGGGGAGGTGAGACGTCGACTCCAATGACCCTCCAGCCATATGCACAGAATTCATCGACCAGCGCAGTGCCAATACCACCGGCCGCTCCGGTGATGACGACCTTCCGCTCAGTCACTCAACTCGCTCCAATTCTTCAATCAAGTTCGATACCGCCTGACGATGGGTTCGTATCGACGCTTCCAAAGTGTTGGACGCATTGTGTGAGCCGAAGATCACATTCTCAAACTCGCGAATCGGGTGTGAGGCTGGCACAGGTTCAGACTCCATCACATCAAGAGCGGCCCCTGCGACCTTTCCAGAATTCAATGCCCGGATCAAGGCAGCCGTCGACACCACAGGGCCACGGCCCGTATTTACGATCCTCACCCCATCTTTCATATGTGCAAACGCATCATCGTTGACCAAGTGATGCGTCTGAGGGTTTAGCGGTGCATTGACTGAAATGAAGTCACTGCGAGACCAGAGACTTTCTAAACCAACAACTTCAACACCTATCGCTTCAGCATGTCGTGCGCTCTCCTCGCTTGGGTCAAAGCCTAAGACTTGCATTCCTGCAACCACTGCGCGTCGGGCAACCGCGCGGCCAATTCCCCCGAGACCAACAATTCCAAGAGTTGCTTCGGCAAGCGAAGTGCCAGGGGGTTTCGGCCAGCCACCTGCCCTAATTCCTCGATCGATCAACGTTAGGTGTCGAGCAACGTCAACGAGATACGCCATAGTCACATCACCAACTTCGTCATCGAACATCCCAGGAGTGTTTCGGACAACAATTCCGAGTCGATCAGCGGCCTCACGATTGATGCCATCTACTCCAATGCCCCACTTAGAGATCACCCGAAGGCTGGGCGATCGCTCAAGTACCTCGGGGGTGAACTGATCGTCACCCGCAACCACTCCAACACAGCCATCAAGAGCCGCAACGAGGTCATCGCCCTCAAGATGCTGACCAGGTACTGAGGCCGCAACCGGCTCGAGGCCAGCTGACTCAAACTGGCTTCGGCAGAGGTCCAGATCGCGAATCAACTGGATGCATGTCACTGCAACCTTCACGACTCACCTTCTCTCAAGCGCTGCAACGTCTCTGCGAGAATAAAGTCATGCTCCTCATCGATGTCGACTGATTCGAGAGCGTCCATCTCAAACAGCAGAGGATTGCTGCCGAATCGCTGCCCACGTGCGATCTGGTCGGCAGAAAATAAGTAGATATTCGAGTTTTCCTCATAAATCGGGGGCAGATCTTGGGTTCGGAGGAGAACGGACGGATCATGATTAAGCGGCCTGAAGTCACAGTCGTACAAACGCGTCTGCAATCTGTTGACGGTGAACAACGAGTCATTGACATCCAACTTGCTTTCCAACATCTGAATTGCCGTTCGAATCGTTGAGGCGGAGAGCAGAGGGTTTGTGCTATGAGTCTGCAGATACCAGTCACTCGGGAATAGCCCTGCATCGTGTTGCAAAATGGCGGTCATCGGTACCTCGCCGCCGTACAACTCTGGCGGCCGTCGCACACAATGAACTTGTGGAAACAGTTCGCCGCACTGATCGATGATGACATCGCTATCGGTATCAATGACGACACGCTCAATTTCCTCAACGCCCGAAAGGGCGGAGAGGACGTGGTGAAACAACGGCTTTCCGTTAAACGGTCTGTAGTTCTTGCCAGGAACACGCTCGCTTGAATGCCGCATTGGCATCAACGCAGTTACTTTCATATTTACTTCTTTTCTTTTGGTAAGCGTTCGTGTAACGGCGTGATTGGCTTCGGGTAATAAAAACGCCGCAAAAGTTCGCTTGACACCTCTCCCTTATTTCTGAAACCTTCCCATGCGCCGAGGTATTGCGCACTTCGAAAGGCAGGAATCGAAAATGCATTTCTCAGAAGGCATCGCCGGGGAATCGCTGCAACGTAATCTCGAACGACATTTGCAATGCACAGCCAAACGGCCGATCTCGCGCTGAGGCGTTGCCCGGGGGAAATTCGCTGCATCGCAATGGCCTCTCTTCGATATCGATTTCGAGTCCTACCCCACGGCTCCTCATGCACATGCGCGATGATGGCTTCCGCGCTATACGACAGTTTCCCGCCTGCTGCCATGGCCCTCGTGGCCCAATCGAGGTCCTCTAATCCTGTCAACTGTTCGTCATACGGGTACCGCTCCCACCAACTACGCCTGACGGCGCAATTCGCGTTGTTGCAAAACGGATGGCTTTGCGAGTCGACTGACCGCTCAGGAAACCATTGCCTCATTAACTGGATTTCAGAAAAATGGGACCGATGATCGCCCGTCTGTCGGCCGTACACGGAAACAACTTCATTGCATGAAAAGGGCGACAACATGTTCTCGAGCCACTTTTCATCTAATGGGTAAACATGGGCGCTCAAGAAAATCAAGATTTCTCCCGAGGCTGCTTCACAGCCCACATTTAACGCCCGACCAAATGAAAAGTCCTCCGGGCGAATGTGAACAATCCGAGCTCCATGAGCCTCCGCTATTGCAACCGAGTCGTCAGTCGAACCCGAATCTACCAAAATGATTTCGTCTGGCTGTCTTGACTGGCGAAGAAGGCCACTGAATAACGCAGGAAGATGCTCTGCCTCGTTTAGAGCGCGAATTACGATCGACGACGTTGGAAACACTCTTGAATCGTATCCTCACCACCCTGATCTAAATGGAACTTCTTCGTTAAATCATGCCCCCCTCCCTCACATCCTCGACCGTTGTCCTAACCACAGGTTCTCGGCCGGCTGAGCTCGCTGAGGCGATCCATTCGCTTGAGAAAAGCGGGCTCTCAGACCACACAATTGTCTGGAACTCGCCATCGCTAGCAAACCAGGTACCCAATAATTGTGCAGTTGTCCCCGCAGGGCAGAATCTCGGAATTCCTGGAGGGCGTAACTTCGGTGTTGCGAACTCCACGGGCGACATCGTGGTGTTCCTGGACGACGACGCCAAAGTGCTCTCAGCCGACCTTGGTCACCGGGTCCGGGACTTCTTTGAGAAAAACCCAAGGTATGGAGCATTGGCATTTCGAATCGTTGATGAATCCGGGGTAACAATGCAACGGCATAACCCGCGCTTTGGGAATAGGGGAGTCTCTAAGCCCGGGGTCGTAGCAACATTTCTCGGAGGGGCGTGTGCAATCAGACGGACCGCATTCACCGAGGTTGGGGGGTACGACGACACGTTTTTCTACTCGATGGAGGAGCAAGATCTTGCGTGGCGACTGTTCGCTGCTGATTACCTCATCTGGTACGAACCCAGTCTCCTCGTCCAGCATCCGGCAACGCTCCCATCTCGACATGACGAGGCTGCCCAAAGGACATGGCAAAACCGGGTGACAGCCGCAATCAAGTCGCTCCCTTACCCCATTCTGCCGATCTATTTGACTTCGCACGGAGTGCGAGGGCTGCGCAGCGGTCTGTCACTCCGCTGGGCAATTGCGCAAGTTGTCAAGGGACTCCGCTCAAAAAAGGTGGTTCGAAACCCGATGAGTTGGACGACAGTGGCTCGGCTAACAAAGATCGGCAGGCCGCCGATCTTCTAAAGGTTTGCTGTCACTCGCACCGCACCAAACTGAAAACAAAGACGGCAAAGACGCTTAAAAGTCAACGCTGCCTATCTTTGACGATGGCTCTCGCTCAAGGATTCATGCTCTTACCTCACATACTAATCAGAGCTTGAGATAAGCGGGTAGCTGCTGAGTTCCAAGAGAACTGTTCAGCTCTAATCTGGCCGAGTTGAGAGAGTTGTGCCCGATATTCATCATCAGAGAGCACCAGTGAAATAGCTTCACCAAGATCCTGCGGAGACGGGCTCGTTGAGTAACACACCGCTCCGCCGCCGACCTCAAGGCTCGACGCGCTGAGAGTGGCCACGACCGGTGCACCGCAGGCGAACGCCTCGATTATCGGCAAACCAAACCCTTCGAACGAAGAGGGGTAGACGAAGACTGCGGACCGACCATAAATCTGAATGAGTTCTTGGTCGGTGATGTCGCTCCTAACAGCCCAACGGCCGTCAGAGAGGCGAGACTGTCGGAGAAAGTCCTGAGACAACTCCACCATTCGTCCTGTTGCAACAACAGTTAGGTCATGCTTCTTAAACCGTTCATCTGAAAGAACCCCCTCAATCGCCTCGAGAGCGGCTTTTGCATTCTTTCTTGCCCCTGGCTGGAGGATCGTGGTTACTCCATCTCTCTTCGCGCCGCCCGTTTGGCCCACAAAGTTCGTGCCAAATCGAACCACGCGGGAATTCACTCGCTCCCAGCCCGGAAGAGACATCAAATCGACAAGGGTCGTGTAAGAGGGAACAACGACAAGATCGCTCTCAATATCGATCGAATCGAGCACCTGAAGGATGACAGGTTTGTCAGCCCTCTCCCTACTCAACGCTGGGTGATGAATCAGATCGTGAACGATGATGGCCCGCTTTGCTTCGCCCGTGATAGCACGACTTGGTAACGGCAAGTGCGTGCTCAAAAACACGTCCCCTCTTTGGGGTGATGATGGCCGCAGCACTTCTACACCCGCCTCAACCTCTTTGCAGGTGTGCACGCGACCTCGGATCTTGTCTAGTACTGGATCAATCACTGAGGCACTTACATCGAAATCGCCTCCGAGAAATTTTTCTTGCAGCACTGGGATGACCTCAAATGTGGGGTCGCGGTCGAACCAATCCAGCAACTCTCTCCCTATTCGGGCGATTCCGGAATGCCGATGCGCAGGGATTGCGAGCCTTGTCACATCAATAAACAATCGCTTGTTCATACCGCTAATCAGTTTCGACCCGACCGGGTGAGGGCCTCGAAGCGCAAGCGCTCTGCAACTGCTAAGGACTCAATTCTCGATAGAGACTCACCGACTAGTGCAACGATCGTTTGCTGGAACTGGAGCAACGCCTGTTGACATTCGAGTTCATGCTGCTCCAAATGACTGATGCGATGTTCAAAACTCACCTTCTGGTCATTGACAGATCGCTGAAGCGCAGAGAGATCGAGTGTCACCTGACGAAGAGTTCCATCTTGCGATGAAATGGCTTGCTTTTGCAAAGTAACAACTCGTTCTAACGAATCGAGTCGTTGTTCAACTAACGACAATTTCAACGGAAGAAATGTCACTATTGCAATCACCAGAGGTGAAAGCGCTATCGCTACAGGCACTCGGCTGACAAGAAAAAATGGGGAAATCACCATTATGAACATCACCAGTGACGCCCATGACCGGTACCGGCAGATCAAGTAATGAACCCGACTCCCTAACTCTGTGCCAAGGTTCGCAAAGGGCAAGGAACGGTGGAAATCCATGGCAGTAAATTTGACATACTTTGCTCGCCGACAGGGGTCACGGTCAGTCAAGCCGGAGTCTGTACGCTTGAAATTGATCTCAAATGAACCGACAAACAGGAAACGATCATGCGCCCATTCCTCCAAGTGTAATTTCAGGTATCACGACCCACCCGGGGAAAGTTCGTACCCAGAATGAAGACTGCGGACATGCCGACCCCTGGCTCCTCGTAGTCGCTGACGGGATGGGCGGGCACCAGGCCGGGGAAGTTGCAAGTGAGATCACCGTCTCAACAATCCGTAACGCGTGCACACCCGCTCCGATCGGTGCAGATGACTCAAACCTTGCCCACCCACACCTGTCCGACCTGGTCAAAGCTGTCGTCGACGCTAATTCGGCGATCTTTCGAGCCTCGCTCGAAGACCCTGACAAACAGGGTATGGGCACCACCGTCACCGCTCTCTCGGTGATCGTTGACCCAACCGATCCTGACACCGAGTTTGCCCTCGGCCTCGTCAACGTCGGTGATAGCCGCACATACGTCATGCGGCAAGGACGACTGCGTCAAGTCTCAAAAGATCATTCATTTGTGCAAGACCTCGTCGACCAGGGCCAAATCACGAAAGAAGAAGCCCGCTACCACCCGCGGCGCAACATCGTCACCCGAGCGCTCGGGATCGAGCCCGATGTGCGAGTCGACTCAGTGCAACTGCCGCTCATCAAAGGTGACCGCTATCTCTTGTGCTCAGACGGTCTTGTCGATGAAGTCGAAGATGATCACATCGCAGAAATCCTCAAGCAACACCAAGAACCACAGGCCGCCGCAGATGCACTCGTTCAAGCAGCCAACGACAAC
>Ga0181593_10006290_pt1 | contig 10657 bp, 8 predicted proteins | sample 071ome_19_FD_133756 | JGI IMG/M metagenome (GOLD analysis project Ga0181593, IMG submission 133756) | Coastal salt marsh microbial communities from the Groves Creek Marsh, Skidaway Island, Georgia - 071413AT metaG (megahit assembly) | ecosystem: Environmental > Aquatic > Marine > Intertidal zone...
ATAATTACATCGCTTTGTTTGCTGGCATGGCGCCAGCAGATAACCCTGAAATTGTAGTAGTCGTTGTGATTGATCAACCATTAAAGCAAGAAGGTTACTATGGTGGTGAAGTTGCTGCGCCGTTGTTTTCTCGTGTAACTGAAGGCAGTCTGCGTTTGTTGAATGTGGCTCCAAGTGTTATCAATGAGAATAAACGTGGTCTTTTGCTCACAGAGATTGGTAAACAATGAGTGCGACATTAGTTATCAGCGAAATGTTGCTCAGTGAGTTGTTGTCAGGTATAGCAATTGTAGATGTTTCACAAGATGTTACGGTCACTGGAGTCAGCGAATACAGTGCTGACGTTGAAGTGGGTGATGTATTTATTGCTTTAACTGGTCTTGATTATTGCTTAGAGGCAATTGGCAATGGTGCAGTTGCAATTATTTATCAATCAGACTTTGAGTTAAATGCGGAGATAATTAGTAGTAATGTTCCATGTATTAAGTGTGACAATCTATCTGAGTCAGTGGATAAAGTTATCACTCGTTTTTATAGTAATGGTGCTAAGTTAATAAATACCATTGCTGTTACAGGCACAGATGGCAAGTCATCAGTAGCCCATTTGGTTACACAAGCATTAGAGTACACAGGAGATAAATGTGGGCTAGTGGGGACATTAGGATATGGACGTTTAAAGAATCTCGCTAGTGCAACACATACCACGCCACCTCGTGCACGAATCCATAAAGAATATGCGAAGTTTAAGCAGCTAGGTTGCAACGTGGTAGCGCTAGAAGCATCTTCTCATGGAATCCAGCAAGGTAGATTGAAAGGGTTATCTATTCACACCGCTGTCTTGACTAATATTACGCGTGACCACTTGGATTATCACAAAACAGTAGAAGATTATATTCAAGCAAAAGCAGCTTTGTTTTATAAGCATAATGCAAAATTTGCAGTGCTTAACATAGACGATAGCATCGGACAGCAATGGCGTGAGAGTTTATCGCAAACCCTTGAAGTGGTGACTTATTCGTTAACAAGTTCTAAAGCAGATGTGTATGCATCTAATATTGAATATTTGCCGTCATCGATAAGCCTCAATATACATATCAAGGGTAATAAAATAAAAATCCATACTACACTGCTTGGAGAGTTTAATGTTTTAAATTTATTGGCTGTTGCGGCTGTACTATTTAGTCTAAAAAAATCAACTGAGCAGATAGAAATAGCATTAAATAATTTGGATGCTGTACCAGGGCGAATGCAGCTTGTTGGTGTGGAAGAAAATGAAAATATTATAGTTGATTATGCGCATACACCAGCTGCGCTACATGCTGCGATAAATGCTGTGCGCTTGCATTGTCAAGGCAAATTAATTTGTGTGTTTGGCTGTGGTGGCGAGCGTGATCAAGGGAAGCGACCTTTGATGGGTAAAGTAGCAAGTACTCATTGTGATTATGTTGTGATTACTTCAGATAATCCACGCAATGAGTTGCCTGAAAATATAATTCAGCAAATCGTCGATGGATGTGTGCCAGATTCATCATATAAAACTATTGTCGATAGAAAAGCAGCAATTAAATATGCCTTACATGAAGAAAGCGATGCAGTGCTAATAGCAGGTAAAGGGCATGAGAAGTATCAACACATTGGTAACCAATGTATAGCTTTTGATGATGTTGAAGTGGCGAATGACGAGCTTCAAAGGATGCATCATGGGTGAAGAAGCGAATCAATGGTTAAAGTTAAGTGAAGTTGCTGAGATGGCGCAAGGAACATTGTACGGTGCGGATGTTTATATCTCATCATTATCGACTGACTCGAGAAAACTACATCCAGGAGATCTTTTTGTGGCTTTAGAAGGCGATCGTTTTGATGGTCATGCGTTTATCGATCAAGTACTTGAACAAAATGCTAAAGCCGTATTTGTACATAAAGAAGTAAATACCAAGCTGCCAGCCATTGCTGTAGATAATACTCTAGATGGGCTTTCTCGTTGGGCTAAAGTGTGGCGTCATGTTGTTGCACCTAAGCTAATTGCAATCACAGGAAGCAATGGCAAGACAACAGTAAAGCATATGCTTAGCAATGTTATGTCTCTTGCGGGTAATACATGCTATACGCAGGGAAACCTTAACAATCACATAGGTGTGCCAATAACTTTATTGACTTTGCGTAAGCATCATAAATATGCGGTGATAGAAATGGGTGCTAATCACTTTGGGGAAATTAATCATTTAAGTTGTTTAGCGCAGCCAGAGATTGCCGTCATTACAAATGCCGGTCCTGCGCATCTGGAAGGATTTGGTTCAGTAGAAGGAGTATCTCGTGCTAAAGGCGAGATAATGAATGGTTTAGTGGAAGGCGGCACTATCGTGCTTAACGCAGATGATAAATATTTAGATGCGTGGTTACAGATGTCAGCACAGCGTAATCTTTCAGTTGTTACATTTGGTTTTAGTGGTAAAGCAGATATTAGAGGTGTAACACACAATGAAACTCGGTTGGTTATGAGGGTTGGTGATCTAAAAAGTGAAATCAATTTACCTTTGCCAGGTAAACATAATGCGTATAATGCATTAGCTGTTACTGCAGTCGCACATCAATTAAATGTCGATTTGGCATTAATAAAAGAAGGTCTAGAAACTGCAAGTCATGTGGCTGGTAGGCTGCAGACTAAGAAAGGCCTGAATGGCTCAGTCATATTAGATGACACATACAATGCAAATCCAGGCTCTATGTTAGCCGCAATCAATGTTTTGTGTGCGCAAGCTAAACAACCATGGTTAATCATTGGTGATATGGGTGAATTAGGAGACGATGCAGAAAAAATTCATGCACAGATTGGGATTGAAGCTAAAAGCGCTGGAGTAACAAGATTATTTACATTAGGTGAGTTGTCGAGATATGCGAGTCAAAGTTTTGGTGAATCTGCTCAACACTTCAAACACGTTGACCAATTAAGCGAAGCAGTGGCTGGAATGTTGACCAGTGATTGTTGTGTTCTGATTAAAGGCTCACGAGCAATGCATATGGAAAATGTAGTGGATAGTTTAACTGAGCGCGAAAAAGTTCACTAACAGAGAAAATACATGCTCCTATATTTATTTGATTATTTAGAACAGTATAACAGTGCATTCAATGTGTTCGGCTATCTTACGCTACGTTCAATATTGGGTGTGCTAACGGCATTAGTTATATGTTTTGTTACTGGGCCAATCATGATCCGTAGATTATCGGATTATAGTGTGAGCCAAAACATTCGTTCTGATGGTCCACAGACGCATCTTTTAAAAGCGGGTACACCAACAATGGGTGGTGGATTTTTATTGTTAAGTATCTTGATTAGCACATTGCTCTGGGGGGATCTTGGTAATCGTTATATATGGATTGTGTGCTTTGTAACTTTCACATTTGGTGCAATTGGGGCATTTGACGATATTAAAAAATTAGTACAAGGCAATAGTGCTGGCATTTCGGCACGTTTGAAATTTGGTCTTCAATCTGCAGTTGCTTTAATTGCAGCTTGGTGGATATATCAAACTTCTACTATCCCTGTTGAAACAAATTTTTATGTGCCGTTGTTTAAAAACATAGTGGTTGATCTTGGTCCGTGGTTTATTTTGTTGACATATTTTGTATTGGTTGGCTCGAGTAACGCAGTTAATTTAACAGATGGGTTGGATGGTCTCGCTATTATGCCTACTGCAATGGTGGCCGGGGCTTTGGGGATATTTGCTTATGTAAGTGGGCATGCAGCTTTCGCGAATTATTTAGCTATTCCTCATATTCCAATGGCAGGGGAGCTAGTTGTATTTTGTGCGTCTATTGTTGGTGCTGGTCTAGGGTTTCTTTGGTTTAACGCTTATCCTGCGCAAGTGTTTATGGGCGATGTAGGCGCCTTGTCTTTAGGTGCTGCGTTAGGAGTAGTTGCAGTATTAGTCAGACAGGAAATTGTTTTGATCATCATGGGAGGTGTTTTCGTTGTGGAAACATTATCTGTAATGATTCAAGTTGCTTCATATAAATTAACAGGTAAACGTGTATTTAAGATGGCGCCATTACACCATCATTTTGAATTAAGAGGTTGGCCCGAGCCAAGAGTGATAGTTCGATTTTGGATTATTACAATCATTTTAGTGTTAATTGGATTGGCCACACTGAAAATTAGATAGCAAGAGTAGAAATATAACGTGGAAGAAATTTGTTCGATGAGTCTTGATCTAGAAAATTACTTGATATTTGGTGCAGGTTTATCAGGCATGTCTGTGATTGAGTATTGTCTTGCTCAAGATAAAAATGTTCGCGTTATTGATTCGCGTGAGTTGCCCCCAAATGCGAAACAAATTAAGTCTCTATTAGCTAGTACATGTGTGTCTTTTGGTGAGATTAAACAAGAATGGATAAAGTCAGCAGAGGTGATTGTACTTAGCCCAGGTGTATCTCCTAATATGCCTGAGCTTCAACAAGCAAAAATGAATGGTATTGAAGTCATTGGTGATATTGAATTGTTTGTAAGAAATGTGACTAAGCCTTATATAGCAATTACTGGCTCTAATGGAAAAAGTACAGTAACAATGTTAACAAAGGAAATTCTTGAGAGCCAAGGTTTGAAAGCAGTTGCATGCGGCAATATTGGCGAACCTGTATTAAATGTTATCAATGATGATGTTGATATATTTGTAATTGAACTGTCTAGCTTTCAATTAGAAACATGTCATTCGCATTCGCCATTATCATCAGTAGTGTTAAATATTTGTGATGATCACTTAGACAGGCATGAAAGTATTCAACAATATGCTGAAATAAAATCTAGTATTTATAACAACGCGGCACAAAAAATTAAGCCACGAGATAAAAGCGCACTGAAATATTTAGATAGTAGCCAGAGTGATATTAGCTTTGGTGTAGATACACCTAATGAGAATAACTATGGCATCTTAGATGATGCAACTGGCCGATGGCTAGTGCGAGGGGAAAGAAAAATAATTCGATCATCAGATTTAACACTACTTGGTGAAACAGGTGAACTTAATGTGTTAGCAGCATTAGCACTAACCCAGAGTTTAATCACTGATGAACCAAAAATGCTTAAATCTATTAGAAATTTTAAGGGGCTTGCACATCGATGTGAGTTGGTTATTGAGCATAATGATGTGCAATGGATTGATGACAGCAAAGGAACGAATGTTGGTGCAACTGTATCAGCGATTGAAGGTTTTAATCAGTCACTGATCTTGATTGTAGGAGGTGTGTATAAAGGTGGATCTTTAGAAGATTTGCGCTCAGCAGTCCGTAATAAAGTAAGTTCTGTGATTGTTTTTGGTCAAGATAAACAAGTTTTTATCGATGCATTAAATGATTGTGCTGTTGTTATACAAGCTAACACTATGCACGAATGTGTTCAGCTAGCTTATAAATTAGCTGAGCCAAGCCAGGCTGTATTGTTTTCGCCCGCATGTGCAAGCTTCGATATGTTCATTAACTATATTGAAAGAGGTAATGCGTTTAAATCAGAAGTTCATGCAGTATTAAGCGGTGACACTGATGTCTGATAATCAACATCAAACAATGACAATGGAGGCATCAATATCCAGCATGATGGATGTGCGGATGTTTTACGCACTTCTTATACTTATAGGTACTGGCGTTATCATGATGACCTCAACAACAGTAGAGCTGGGATATAAAGGTTATGGGGATGCATTCTATTACGTCAAAAAGCAAATGATCTTCATGTTGTTGGGTGGTTTAAGTGTATGGGTATTAACGCGAATTAGATTGGTTTACTGGGAGCGATTGGGGCCATTTTTCTTGGTTGTAACAATTGCGCTATTGGTGTTAGTGCTTATTCCGGGGATAGGGCGAAGTGTCAATGGAAGCAGTCGTTGGATTGTTTTAGGGCCAATTGGCTTGCAGGTTTCTGAATTCGCAAAAGTTGCTATGGTTGTTTACCTTTCTGGATACATAGTGCGTCACGGAGCTAATGTGCATAAAGACTTTAAAGCCTTTATCAATCCTATGGCATTAGTTGCGATTATTGCGATCTTACTCATGATGGAACCAGATTTTGGTTCTACCGTTGTGTTGACAGCATTAGTTTTCATTATGCTGTACTTGGGCGGAGTACGCCTTGCGCCTTTTATTTTATCAATAGCATGCTCAATTGGTGTCATGTATTTATTGGCTAAGAGTGATCCAGAGAGATGGTCGCGTGTTACTACATTTTGGAGGCCATTTGATGACCCATTGGGAGATGGATTCCAACTAAGCCAAGCGCTAATTGCGATTGGTAGTGGTGGCATGTTTGGTGAAGGTTTAGGCGAAAGCGTGCAAAAATTATTTTATCTGCCCGAGGCACATAACGATTTTATATTTGCGGTATTGGCAGAAGAGCTAGGTTTAATTGGAATTACGATTCTTCTTTGTGCATATCTTGTATTTATTTGGCGTTGTTTTACTTTGGCTAGTTCTGCGCAAAAACAAAATATGACATTTGCACAACATCTTGCTTATGGGTTTGGTATTTGGTTTGCATTACAAGCCACAATTAGTGTGGGCGTTAACATGGGAGTTCTACCCACTAAAGGTTTAAGTTTGCCTTTCCTAAGTGTAGGGGGCAGCAATCTTCTTGCAAGTTGTATAGCTTTAGGCTTGCTTATGCGTGTTCATGTTGAAGTCAATCAACAAGGTGCGCGGCGCATACATAAACGCAAGCGTAAATCGAAGGGCAGTAAATAATGAGTACGCAACCAGTAATGATTCTTGCGGGTGGCACAGGAGGACATGTGTTTCCTGCACTCGCTGTAGCTAAAGAATTAAAGCAACGTGGAGTGTCTGTAATTTGGGTGGGCACTGAGAAGGGCATTGAGTCAAAAGTAGTTCCTGCGGCTGGTTTTTCTTTAACGCTAATGCATGTTCAAGGGTTGAGGGGTAAAGGTATTAAACAATATATACGTGCCCCCTTAATTATTGCCAGAGCACTAACTGAGAGTTTGAAAATAGTACGTGAATATAAGCCATGTGCATTGCTCGGTATGGGTGGTTTTGTATCAGGACCATGTGCACTAATTGGAATTATATTTGGTAAGCCACTTATTATTCATGAGCAAAATGCAATTTTAGGTTTAACAAATAGAATACTTGCGCCATTGAGTAAACGAATGTTCATAGGCTTTCCTGTGAAAGATGCGAAAGCACGCATGGAGTATTGCGGTAATCCAGTACGCAAGGAGTTAATGTCTCTAGCAGATCCTAAAGTGCGATTAAATCGTAATAAAGATCGTAAGAGATTGTTAATAGTTGGTGGCAGCTTAGGGTCGCTTAGTTTAAATAATATATTACCTCAAGCAGTAAAAATACTTTCGCAAGCAATGCATATTGATGTTTGGCATCAAACAGGTGCTAATAAAAGAGAGCGGGTCTTATGGTCATATCAACAGGAAGACTTGCATGCGCAAGTCGATGAATTTATCGAAGATATGCCTAAAGCCTATGGTTGGGCTGATTTAATAGTTTGTCGCAGTGGTGCGATTACATTGGCAGAAATTGCTGCTGTTGGGTTAGCGTCAGTGTTGGTGCCATATCCGTATGCAGTTGATGATCATCAAACTGCAAATGCGAAAAGCTATGTTGAAGCAAATGCAGCTAGCTTAATACCTGAATCTGAAATGACAGCTGAAAAACTTGCTGAAGTACTAAAGGCATTATTGTCTGATGATGAAAAATTATTGAATATGGCTCTAGCAGCAAAAAGTCTTGGACAAAATAATGCGAGTCAAATTGTTGCTGATGCATGTATGCAAGCGTGTGGATCAGAAGCAACTGGAGAGGCCGCATGAGCTACGTGTCTCCTACATTACCTATGCGCAAAATAAAAAATGTGTTTTTTATTGGTATTGGCGGTGTCGGCATGAGTGGTATTGCTGAGGTTATGTTGAACTTGGATTTTTCGGTATTTGGATCTGATAATCATCCAAATGCAGCGACAAAAAGATTAGAAAATTTGGGTGCAACAATTTACAGCATTCATGATGGTGAAAATGTCCATAGTATGGATGTCGTTGTTGTATCTTCAGCCATAAATCCAGACAACGTAGAAGTCAAAGCCGCGCTTGAAAAGCGTATTCCAATTATACAAAGAGCAGAAATGCTGGCAGAACTTATGCGTTTTAGACAAGGTATAGCGGTAGCAGGGACTCATGGTAAAACAACTACCACAAGTCTGGTTGCGACTGTGATGGCTGAAGCTGGGCTAGATCCAACATTTATTGTTGGTGGAAGAGTAAATAGTGCTGGCAGTAATTCGCAACTAGGTAGCAGCGAGTATCTAGTTGCAGAAGCAGATGAAAGTGATGCGTCGTTTTTGCATTTGCAGCCTATTATCGCCATTGTGACAAATATCGATGCGGATCATTTAGTGTCTTATGAAAATGATTTTGAAAAATTAAGAAATGCTTTTGTAGAATTTTTGCATAATATTCCATTTTACGGTTTAGCAGTGTTATGTATTGATGATGAAATCGTGCGTAGCTTGATACCAGAAGTTGCTCGGCCTTATGTAACTTATGGATTTACTCCTGATGCTGATATTTACGCAACAGACATACATTACCAGCATGAGAAAACAACGTTTACAGTGAAAGGTAAGTGCGTAGATAAAGCGATGACATTTACTCTGAATTTGCCTGGCAAACATAATGTTTTGAATGCACTTGCTAGCATAGCTGTGGGATTAGAATTCGAAACACCCGCAGAGCGTATCGCTCATGCATTAGATAATTTTGCTGGGATCGGTCGGCGCATGCAGCATATAGGAACACTTAAATTGTTGGGTGGGGATGCTGAATTCATCGATGACTATGCACATCATCCTAAAGAAATTGCTGCCACTGTTGATGGGGTACGTCATGGATGGATGAATCATAGAATTGTCGCAGTATTTCAGCCGCACCGCTTCACACGTACACGAGATTTGTTTGATGATTTTGTTGCTGTGCTAAATGATGTTGATGTACTAGTGCTATTAAATGTATATCCAGCGGGCGAGCAACTTATTAATAACGCAGACAGTCGCGCATTAATTCATGCCTTACGTTTAAGAGGAAATTTAGATGCTGTGTTATTAGAGGATGATCAAGAGCTAGGAACAACGTTAGCTAATATAGTAGCGCCTAATGATATTGTGCTTACTTTAGGTGCAGGGAGTATTGGTAAGTTGGCCTCTACTTTATGCCAACAAGTACAAAGTGAGGTTGAGTTAGCGTGATGACGAATATTAATACTCCGAAAACACGTGGCAAAGTATTTTTTAATGCTTCTTTATCCCGTTACAACACATGGAATGTTGGTGGCAATGCTGAATGTATATTTCATCCTGCAGATTTAGATGATCTTAGCTCCTTCCTTTCCAATACAGACGAACAAATACCAATTACTTGGCTGGGTTTGGGATCTAATGTGCTGATAAGAGATGGTGGGATCGATGGTATTGTAATTGTTACTCACACTGGACTTAAAGATATCAAGTTTAGAAATAATTCAGTGTATTCATTGGCAGGCACTGCATGCGCGAAACTTGCGCGTGCAAGTGTGACAAAAGGATTTGGAGGGATAGAGTTCTTAGCTGGAATACCTGGAACTGTAGGAGGGGCGTTGGCAATGAATGCTGGCGCTTTTGGTGGGCAAACATGGGAGCATCTAAGTTATATAGATAGTATCAACCGGCATGGTGATGTACTTCGTCGAGATGCAAATGAGTTTGAATATGGATATCGATATGTTAAGTGCTTCGATAATGAGTGGTTTGTAGGTGCTGAATTTAAATTGAGTCATGTATCAAAAGATACAAACATAGTCTCTATAAAAGACTTGCTTGCTAAAAGAGCTGAATCGCAGCCTATCGGTAAAAAGAATTGTGGCTCAGTGTTTAAAAATCCTGAAAATGAATATGCAGCACAGTTAATTGAGAAGTGTGGATTAAAAGGGTTTGCAATTGGTGGGGCATGTGTCTCTGAGAAGCATGCCAACTTTATTTTAAATGAAGTTAATGCGAGTGCTGATGATATTGAGCAGCTAATTCTTCATGTTAAGCAAACTGTTAAGCAGCAATGCCAGGTTGAGTTAATTCCAGAAGTTAAATTCCTAGGGAAGCCAGCATGACTGCGGATAATCTAAATAAATATGGCAAAGTTGCTGTCCTAATGGGGGGAATGTCTGGGGAGCGTGACATTTCATTGAAAAGTGGGGCTGCTGTGTTAGCTGCTCTAAAAAATAGTGATGTATATGCAACTGGGATAGATGTAGATACTGAAATTTTTAGCACGCTTCTTAAAGAAAAATTTGATCGTGTTTTTATTGCGCTACATGGGAGTGGTGGGGAAGATGGAGCAATACAAGGTGGTCTTGAATCAATTAATATTCCGTATACAGGAAGCGGGGTTATGGCTTCGAGTATATGTATGAATAAACTCATGACCAAGCAAGTATGGGCAAGTGTTGGTGTGCCGACACCAAACTACATTTTGTTAAGTAATGAAGATGATTATCAATCAACAAAGTCTAAATTAGGTACTGTGTTCGCGATAAAGCCTTCTGAAGAAGGATCAAGCTTAGGTATCCATAAAATAAATAATGAAGAAGCCTTTGATTTTGCGGTTAACGATGCAAAACA
>Ga0181593_10006291_pt1 | contig 10656 bp, 7 predicted proteins | sample 071ome_19_FD_133756 | JGI IMG/M metagenome (GOLD analysis project Ga0181593, IMG submission 133756) | Coastal salt marsh microbial communities from the Groves Creek Marsh, Skidaway Island, Georgia - 071413AT metaG (megahit assembly) | ecosystem: Environmental > Aquatic > Marine > Intertidal zone...
GAAGGCCCGCAAATCACAATCCGCTCCCCTTTATGAACCGTCAGGTTAATATCGCGCAAAACATGGAATGTGCCATACCATTTATTCACATTTTCCATGCTGATCATGACTTCATCGCTGATCACATTTTTTGTTTTTGCTTTACTTGCCATAACGGCCTCCGGCTTTGGCCCCGTTCAAAATCTAGTGCGAGCGGGATTTGCTGAGTTTATTTTCCATATATATTGAATATCGTGACATAGCAAAACAGAACACGAAGAATAGTAACGCGACATATACATAGACAGATAATGCCTGAACATGGGAGGACCATGACGGGTCTGCAATGGTGGATTGCGCGGCCCCTAACAGGTCAAAAATCCCGACAATCGATACCAGTGTAGTATCCTTAAACAGGCCGATAAAGGTATTTACAATGCCCGGAATAACATGGGTCAGGGCTTGAGGTAAAATAACCAGACGCATGGTCTGCCAGTAAGATAGCCCCATTGCCTGCGCGCCCTCATACTGGCCTTTATCTATCGCTTGCAAACCGCCTCTTATCACTTCGGCCATATAGGCAGCTGAAAACAGCATGACCCCAATAAGTGCGCGAAGCAAATTATCAAAATTCACCCCTTCCGGCATAAATAAAGGCAGCATTACAGAGGCCATAAATAATACAGTAATCAGCGGAATACCGCGCCAAAATTCAATAAAGATGGTGGAAAGCAGACGCGCCACCGGCATTTCCGAGCGGCGCCCGAGCGCCAGAATAATCCCTAAGGGAAGCGAGGCGACAATTCCGGTAATTGCGACCACTAATGTAATCAGCAAGCCTCCCCAATCGCGCGTATCAATCGGCTCCAGCCCGAAATCAACTGCCGCAACACCGCGCACTGCATTAAAAATCAGAAATACCCAGCCAGTAAAGCCAATTAATGTGCCAAATTCTGACAAGGTTGAGCCAAGAAAACCGCGCTTGCCCAGCCGGCCAGCAGATATAATCGCAAGCCCTATAACCAGCCAAGTACCAATATTGAAAAATTCTGTATCGGTATTGCCGCCTGTCAGCAAAATAAAGGCCATCAGCGGATACAGGGTCAACATAGCTGCCCCCACCTCACGGCGATAGGGCAGTTTTTCGATTAACACCCAGACAAGCCCGACAAGGCCAACCAGCCCGGTCAGATTAACCCGCCATAACTCTTCTTCCGGATACGCCCCGTAAAGCAGGAATTTTTGCTTGGCCACCACAAAAGGCCAACACGCCCCATGCCAGCCAGAAGGCAACGCCCCGCCCTGATCCACTGTCCAGCACGCCTCTCTTTTAATTCCTTCAGGATCAGAAAAAACAGCTGAAAAAATGGTGAAATCAATCAAGGCATATATCTGTGCACCGCCAAAATACAGAATAAGCATAGACAAAATAGCCATTGAAAGAGAGCGAATCCCTGCCCCAATAGAGCTGTAATCGGCCATGCTTTCAAAAATATTATGCCAAAGCCAGCCTGTTATGCCCGCCTCGGTTGCCGGAGGTGGCAGAATAGGTGCATCTTCACGGCGCACAAATTCATATTTTTTATCTCTAGCATTGGCCATTTCTAGCGCTCCACCAATTTAACGCGGGCATTAAACCAGTTCATAAATGCTGCTGTCAGCAGTGAGAAGGTCAGATACACAATCATCATCATACCGATCATCTCAATCTCCTTGCCCACCTGATTAAGAGCGGTACCAGCAAAGATGGACACCAACTCGGGATAGGCAATTGCCACCGCCAGAGAAGAGTTCTTTGTCAGATTCAGATATTGAGAGGTAAGCGGCGGAATAATCACGCGCAAGGCTTGCGGAATAATCACCAGGCGCAAGGTTGTGCCCGGGCGGATACCCAAAGAATAGGAAGCTTCAGTCTGCCCCTTGGCAATTGCCAGAATACCTGCGCGTACAATCTCGGCAATAAAAGCGGCGGTATAAAGGGTTAAGGCTAGCCATACAGCAATAAATTCAGGGATAACAGCCATCCCGTTACCGATTTGGAAACCGCGCCGCAATAACGGGCCTGTATCCTTAAAGACAGGAAAAGACCAGTCAATCGGCTGCCCCATCACGAAATAGACAAGGGCTGTACCAATAAAAATAATGCCCACTCCCGCCCAGAAAGCCGGAAAACGCTGACCTGTTTCCGACTGGCGCTTTTTTGCCCAATTGCCAATCCAGAACGCAATAATAATGAAAAGAATAAAGGCAATTCCAACAATCCCTGCCCCATCCTGAGGAAGCGGAGCGGGCAAATAAAGACCGGTAATGTTAATGCCCGCCGCCCCTTCAAAAATTTCAATCTGTCCGCGCCGATTTGGCAGGGAGCGCAAAACAGCAAAATACCAGAAAAACAGCTGAAGCAATAACGGGATATTACGCAGCACTTCGACATAAATAGTGGCAAAGCCGCGAATAACAAAATTCTTTGATAAGCGCATAATCCCCATAGTAAAGCCAAGGATAGTTGCGCCGATAATGCCAAGTGAGGCGACTAGAAATGTATTAATGATACCTATTACATAAACATCCAGATAGGTCGATGAACCAACATTATATTCCATCAGCCAGGTGCCAAGCGTGGCATTGATCTGGAAGCCGGATGTCTGGGTTAAAAAACCGAAGCCAAGTGTTTTGCCCTGTGCTGCAAGGTTAACCAGCGTGTTACTGCCAAGCCACCAGGCCCCAAAAACAAGTGCAAGGATAAGCAAAACCTGAAAAACAAGGCTTCTTACCTGGCGATCATAAATTAAAGAAGAAGGACGAGACATTGTGGAAAATGTACTTTTCTATCAGTGTCTAATAAAGAGGAGCTGAATTAAAACGACGCCCGAGATATTCGCAGGCGTCGCTCTAATAAAGGATTTAGCGGATAGGTGCAGCATATAAAATGCCGCCCTGGCTCCATAATGCGTTCACGCCGCGATCCAGCTTCAGCGGGGTGTTTGGCCCTACATTGCGGTCATAGCTTTCTGCATAGTTACCAACCTGAGAAATGATTTTATATGCCCAATCATTTGCCAGACCCAGCTCTTCGCCAAACTTGCCTTCTGTGCCAATGAAACGGGCTTCAGCAGGTGTTTTGTCGTTATAGGTCAGCTTGTTGATATTGGCAGATGTAATGCCCATTTCTTCGGCATTGATCATTGCGTTCAGTGACCAGCGAACAATGTTGAACCACTGATCGTCACCCTGACGTACAACCGGACCCAGTGGCTCTTTAGAAATAATCTCTGGCAGAACCTTGTGGTTATCCGGGTTGGTCAGCTTTGTACGCTGAGCGGCCAGACCTGAACGGTCTGTAGTGTAGACATCACAACGGCCGGCATCATAAGCAGCCACAACTTCGTCAGCCTTTTCAAAGGCAACAAGATTGAAAGACATACCATTTGCACGGAAATAGTCAGTGATGTTCAGCTCGGTAGTTGTACCGGTGTTTGTACAAATATTTGCACCATCCAGCTCGGTAGCCGAATTTACACCAAGAGCGGTAGGAACCATCATGCCCTGACCATCATAGTAATTCACACCAGCAAAGTTCAGACCCAGCTGTGTATCACGTGTCATAGTCCAGGTGGTGTTACGTGACAGAATGTCAATTTCACCTGATGACAGAGCTGTAAAGCGCTGCTTGGCTGAAAGCGGGGTGTATTTCACAGCATTTGCATCGCCGAAAACAGCTGCTGCAACGGCGCGGCAGAGGTCCACATCGATACCTGTCCAGTTACCCTGGTCATCGGGGTTTGAGAACCCTGGCAGACCTTGGCTAACGCCACACTGGATGAAACCTTTTGCACGTACATCTTCCAATGTACCTGCTTGTGCTACAGATGCAGCTGCAAATGCAGCAACACCGGCAACGATAAGAGAAAGCTTTTTCATTTTTCCGTTCCCTGAATTGTGAAAATTGCAAAATTGAGCCGATATTTATCATTTGACCCAACGCGCAAAGACATTACCATTATTGGTAAACAAAATGAACAGGTTTATTTTTTTGTTTATTTCAAACAGCCATCATAAAATTTCATAAATATTTCTTGTGGTGAATAAAATTCATCTGTTTCAGATGGATAACGCATAGGACACAAAATGAAAAAAGATAAAAAACACATCGATACACGCCTTGGCCATCTCGGTCTCGACCCGATGTCTAATTATGGTATCCCGAATCCGCCTATTTATCGCACCTCCACCATCCTTTCTTCTTCTTTTGCCCAGCATCGGGGCGAGTTGCCCAAACCCTATACCTATGGGCGCAATGGCACGCCAACCTCGGCTGCTTTTGAAGGGGCCGTTGCCGATATTTATGGCGCGGAGACGTGCATTTCCACGCCCTCTGGTCTGGCAGCCCTGACCACTGCCTTGCTGGCTTTCACCCAATCAGGCGGTCATATGCTGTTTCCGGACTCGCTTTATGGGTCGACACGCCGATTTGTAACAAATATGTTGCCCATGATGGGGGTGGAGACTGAATTTTATCCTGCGCGTATCAATGGCGATATATCGGGATATATCCGCCCCTCTACCAGCCTGATATTTGTTGAATCGCCTGGCTCCCTGACCTTTGAGCTACAGGATTTGCCCGCCATTGTTAAAGCAGCGCGTAGCCAGACCAAGACAGCCAGCGCCATTACCATTATGGTAGATAATACCTGGGGGACAGCCCTTCATTATCCTGTTTTGCAACTTGGCGCTGATGTAGTGGTAGAGGCCGCGACAAAATATATTTGCGGCCATTCCGATATCAGCCTTGGCATTGCCGCTGCCTCTGGCATACATGGCAAAGCCCTCAAACAGACCGCAAAAAATCTGGGCATTTGTGCGGGGCCGGATGATCTTTATGCCGGGCTTCGTGGCTTGCGTACCCTTCGGCTAAGGCTGGAGCAATCTGCAGCAAATGGTCTGTATCTTGCCGAGCGAATTGAAAAGCACCCTCTGGTGGAGGCGGTTTTGCACCCTGCCCTGACTTCCAGCATGGATAATGCTATTTATAAACGCGATTTTTCCGGCTCTTGCGGGTTATTCGGCATTGTACTTCGAAAAGAGATGAGTCAGGAAAAGCTGGATAAAGCATTGGAAGATATGGAAATTTTTGCCATAGGCGATAGCTGGGGCGGTTATGAAAGCCTGGTCAAACAGGCTCATTACGAGATTACCGGCCGCAGCTTTGCCAAAAACCACCCGGAGGGCTATCTGGTGCGTCTATATGCCGGACTGGAACATGGCGAAGATTTATGGGCAGATATAGAAGGCGTGCTGGCGGCGGTAAGCGCCAGCTAATTTTCTGTTTTCTTTCCTGATTCACAAAACATTAATTTTGCGGGAAAATCTTGCCCGGATTCATAATGCCTTTTGGGTCAATCGTAGATTTTATCATCATCATCACATCCACTGCATCGCCATGCTCTTTGCGGATATAATTTTGCTTGCCCTGCCCGATGCCATGCTCGCCTGTACAGGTGCCGCCCATCGCAATCGCCCGTTCAGATAACCGGCTGATAAAACCATCAATAACCGCACGCATTTCCTTATCTTCGGGATCACACATCGGCATACAGTGGAAATTGCCATCCCCGACATGGCCAACAATGCTGGAAATAATGCCGCATTCTGCAATATCCTTGCGGGTTTCTTCCACACATTCTGCCAGACGCGAAATCGGCACACAAACATCTGTTGAAACCCCAACCTTGCCCGGGGCATAGGCCAGAGAAGCGTAATAGGCATCATGACGCGCCTTCCACAGCTTTTTGCGGGCGGCCTCATCACTTGTCCATTTAAATTCAAAATCTGTATATTCTTCTGCGATAGAGGCAAACATTTCGGCCTGTTCATTTACACTGGCCTCAGAGCCATGAAATTCCAGCAGCAACAAAGGCGTTTCCGGTAAATCCAGGCCGGAATACTGGTTACACGCCCTTACCTGAACCTCATCCAGTAATTCAATGCGGGCAACAGGAATACCATATTGAATGACATTTATCACCGCATTACAGGCATTTTCGATGGAAGGGAATGAACAAGTTCCCCCTGCGATAACTTCGGGAATACCGTAAAGTTTTAGCGTGATTTCGGTAATGATGCCAAGCGTTCCTTCTGACCCTACCAGAAGCCGCGTTAAATCATATCCGGCAGAAGATTTTTTTGCCCGGCTGCCCGTGCGAATAATTTTACCATCCGGCAATACCGCTTCCAGCGATAAAATATTATCTTTCATCGTTCCATAGCGCACCGCATTTGTCCCCGAGGCCCGGGTCGCAGCCATCCCCCCAAGCGAGGCATTTGCCCCCGGGTCAATCGGGAAAAACAGGCCTGTATCACGCAGATATTCATTGAGCGCCTCACGGGTAACTCCTGGCTGGATTACCACATCCAAATCTTCATTATTCACTTCAAGTATTTGATCCAGGCTATTCATATCAATACAAACACCGCCATGTGGCGCATTCACATGACCTTCCAGAGACGAGCCGATTCCAAAGGCAATAACCGGGCAATCATTTTCATAACAAATCCGCACCGCCTCAGAAACTTCCTGCGTATTTTTAGGAAAGACAACTGCATCTGGCCATTGCTGGGGAATGCGGGTGGTTGTGTGGCAATGATGCGAGCGCACCGCCTCACTTGTAGAGAGCTGTTCTCCAAATCTTTGTTTCAGTGCCGCGATGGCGTTATCGATTTTACTTTTATCAAACATGAAAATCTGCCTGTCATAAATTACCAGAGCTGAACCAGCGATTTAGTATAGGAAACTGGGGTTAAACAGCAAGCCTGAATATATCGGACTTGCCGTCGATTTATTTATTTTTTTGCGAAGTGGCGCGCATAAAGTCAAAATCCACCCCATCAGGCGCTTGCAGGACATGACTGTGGAATAAATGGGCATAGCCACGCGGTGCATCGATGGTCTTCAGCGGCATTTCATCTTTACGTGCAGCCAATTCAGCCTCTGACAATTGCACTTCCAGCCGCCTTTCTTCCACATTTAGCGAGATGATATCGCCGGTCTTTACATAGGCAAGCGCCCCGCCAATGGCCGCTTCGGGGGCAACGTGCAAAATGATCGTACCCGCGGCTGTGCCGCTCATCCTGCCATCAGAAATACGCACCATATCCTTTACCCCCTGCCTGGCCAGCTTGCGGGGTATGGGAATAAGTCCTGCCTCTGGCATACCGGGCGCCCCTCTTGGCCCGATATTGCGCAAGACCAGAATATCTTCTGCTGTCACATCCAAATCCGGGCTATCAATGCGCTGGGCCAGATCTGCCATATCTTCAAAAACAACCGCCCGCCCCTCATGGGTCAGCAAGGACGGGCTGGCCGCCGCCGCCTTGATAATCGCGCCATCGGGTGCCAGATTGCCATAGAGTACAGCCAGTCCGCCTTCGGCAAATAACGGGCTATCTGTAGTGCGGACAACCTCCTGTGGCCAGTTTACACTATGGCGCGTCAATTCCTCGCCCAGCGTTTTACCAGATACTGTGATGGCATCTTTATCAATCAAATCCCCCAGAGCTTCGAGAATACGCACCAGCCCGCCTGCATTATGCAAATCTTCCATATAGCCTGTCCCGGACGGCTTCAGATCGACAATTACCGGCACCTCTCTTGCCATTTTATCCAGCCTGTCCAGCGATACATCATGACCAGAACGTCCTGCCATAGCGGCTAAATGGATAATCGCATTGGTAGAGCCGCCAACTGCCAGCAATACGCGAATAGCATTGTCAAAGGCTTGCTGAGATAAAAATTCAGAAGGTTTTACCCCTCTTTTGGCAATATCCGCTGCCAGAACCCCTGTTTCTTCGGCAATTCTGCGCCTGTCTGCTGAAACAGCCGGAGCTGTTGCCCCGTTAAGTGGCATCAAGCCCATTGCCCCTGCCAGCAATGCCATTGTACTGGCAGTGCCCATTACCCCGCACGTACCAATAGACGGCACAAGTGCGTTATTGGCATCTGCAATGGCCTCATCATCCAGATTGCCAGCACGATATTCTGCCCACAAACGGCGACAATCGGTACAGGCCCCCACCCTCTGGCCGCGGAAACTGCCGGTACGCATGGGCCCTGTTACCAGCTGGACAAAAGGAATATCAGCGCTTAATGCGCCCATAATCTGGGCAGGTACAGTTTTATCACACCCGCCAATGAGTACCACACTATCCAGAGGCAGAGCGCGCAGCATCTCCTCTGTATCCATCGCCATTAAATTGCGTAGATACATCGAGGTAGGAAAAGAAAAGGATTCATGCAGACTGATGGTCGGAAAGGTCATGGGTAACGCCCCCGAGGCCTCGACCCCTGCTTTTACCCGCTCGATCAATTCCTCTGCATTGCCATGACAGGGATTAAAATCGCTACCTGTATTGATGATGCCAACTACCGGGCGGCTGAGGGCTTCATCCCCATAGCCTGCCCCCTTGATAAAACTTTTCCGCAAAAACAGGGCAAATTCATCATCGCCATATTTTGTTAACCCTTTACGCATCCCAACAATGCGATCTTTATCCTTTGATGACGTCACAGAGCCTAACCCTTTTTTTTCAAGTGATTTATTGCCAGATCTGGCAAATCAGAACGATTAACCTGATTTATCCTAGCGGTTTGGGATTATTTCTCAAGCGCTCTATTAGCTAAATAAACAGGTATCAATCCGGCACAGACAATCAGCAAGGCAGGCAAAGCAGCGGCTTCCAGCATTTCATCTTTGGCAAATTGATAGGTATAGGTGGCAAAGGTTTCAAAGGAGAATGGCCGTAACAGCAAGGTCATTGGCAATTCTTTCATCACATCCACAAAAACCAGCAAACTGCCAGCGATAATCGAATTGCGCAGCAGCGGCAGAATAACCGTGCGGATGATAGTGCCAAAGCGATAGCCCATTATACGCCCTGACTCCATCATATGCGGCGGCATCTTGCGAATACCCGAAATAATCGAACCATAGCCCACCGCATGAAAACGCACCAGCAAACCAAATAATAGCATCGCAAAACCGCCTGCCATCACCGGGGCAGAAAACAAATAAAGCGCTACTTTGTCGATATAGCCAGCCATCCCCAGCACCCCTATGGCCAGAATAGTGCCCGGAAAGGCATAGCCGGCTGCTGCTGCCCCGGCCAGTAACTGGCCTGCCCGTGACGAGCGATAATGGGCCAGCAAAGCTGCTGCCAGAGCAATGATAATAACCAAAAAAGCCGCGCTAAAGGCTAATCCGAAAGAGTGCTGTAATAGCGGCCAGATATCAGATGGAACATGAACGCCGCCACTGCTGACAACAAATTCCAGTAATATCAATACTGGTAAAACAAACCCGATAAAAACAGGAAAAGCGCAAATCATCACACATAAAAACTGATATCTGGCTGGCAAGCTGGCACGCGGCACCCCTGTCCGGCCAACCCCGCTATTCCGAAAAGAACGGCGTGAACGGGCAAACAGCTCCATCATCAGTAACAGGCCGATAAGAATAAAGGCGCATAGGGCGATTTGGGCGGCAGCCGGCTTGCTATTCATCCCTATCCAGACATTAAAAATACCAAGCGTCAGGGTTTCGAGGGCAAAATATTCCACCGTACCAAAATCCGAAACTACCTCCATCAATACCAGCGATAATCCGGCAATAATCGCAGGCCGTGCCAGCGGCAGGCCGACCTGCCAGAACAGATTCTGGCCGGATATTCTGGCAATTTCAAAAAGATTGGTAGAAGTCTGGCGAAAAGCGGCTCGTGCCAGCAAATAGATATAAGGATATAGCACACTAGCCATAATCAGCATCGCCCCGCCAAAAGACCGAATTTCGGGAAACCAGTAATCACGCGCTGTCTGCCAGCCAAAAAGCGCGCGCAAATAACTCTGTAAAGGGCCGGCATATTCAAAAAAATCAGTATAGCTATAGGCAATAATATAGGCCGGCATGGCCGCTGGCAGCACCAAAAGCCAGTCAAACCAGCCGCGCCCGGCAAAATGATAGCGGCTGACCAGCCAAGCCGTGGAAACCCCGAAAATGACCGCCAGACTGCCTACTCCGCCCATCAATAACAGGGTGTTTTCTATATATCTGCCCAGAACCGTTTGCAGCAAATGCGGCATTAAATCATCGCTCGGGCCTGTTGCTACAACAAGGATTGCCATGACCGGGGCAAGCAATAATAGCGAGAGGATGAATAAAAGCGGATGTATCGCCAAAGCCTGGCGCACATATCGCACCATCCGATGATTGGCCAAACCTGTTTGATGTCCGTACAGAGCGGTCATTTTGTCCTACCCCGAATTAAGCCTTATCGCGCACCCGCGTATTGCGCCTCAAAAGGCAGATGATAAAAACACCCATCTGATTAAACAGGAAATCATAATATGTAAACAATAATCATTCGCAACTAGCCCTTTATCTCTGGCCTCGTCCTAAACCAAAATCAGACAAATAAAAAAAAAATTTTCACCCACCTGATTTTATGGCAGGTTAAGCTAGAACATAAAAAAAGGGGAATTTGGCGATGGGATTAGAGGCACAAATCAATGAGATTTTAATTGCCGGGGTAATGTCCTGTCTGGTGATGGATACTTTTCAGCGTTTGCTGTTTGTCACCCATAAAATACCGCCTTCCAATTGGGGCATGGTTGGCCGCTGGGCTGGC
>Ga0181593_10006293_pt1 | contig 10655 bp, 3 predicted proteins | sample 071ome_19_FD_133756 | JGI IMG/M metagenome (GOLD analysis project Ga0181593, IMG submission 133756) | Coastal salt marsh microbial communities from the Groves Creek Marsh, Skidaway Island, Georgia - 071413AT metaG (megahit assembly) | ecosystem: Environmental > Aquatic > Marine > Intertidal zone...
ATGCTTACTCTGTAATCCAGCCTCTGATTAAAAACGAACAGGTTCACTGTGTTTCTCATTTTTCGAAAATGCGAGAAGTGGAAGGCCTACATGATTTTTTGTTAGATCAATTTAATCAATCCCCTGATATGAATCCTCACGATATCATCGTAATGTCTCCTGATATCAATGAGTACACTCCCTATATTCAGTCCGTTTTTGAAAATGCCTTATCAGATTCCAAAAGCAAAATTCCCTATGAATTGACTGGCACCAAGTCTCAAGCAAACCCTTTGATAGAGCTACTTATCCAACTTATTAAGTTGCCTTCAACTCGGTATTCATTAAGTGATGTTATTGATATTTTGGGCAGCAAGTTTGTTACTAGGCGTTTTGGTCTGACTCAAGAATGTGTGGAACAAGTTCATGCTTGGTTGCAGCATGCCAATGTTCACTGGGGATTAGATGAAAGAACATTAAGTCAGTTAAATTTACCTGTTTACGATCGGTACACCTTTAAGTCGGCCATTGATCGTTTGGTGCTGGGGTTGGCCGTTGATGGCGAATATATTGAATTAGGAGGTCCTGCATTTGAAAATGAATTACCTGAACTGCTTTATGGTGTGGAAGGTATCAGTGCCTTAAATGCTGATTTATTAGGAAAGCTTGTTAGATTCATTGATGGATTAACTTTATGGCGAGATTTTTGTGTCGATGATAAAGGCCATGATGTTGAGCATACGGGGCAAGAGTGGAAAGAAGCATTAAGTGAGCTTAGTGAAGTATTCACTGAATCTGAGACAAAAGAACAAGGCATGGTCTCAGAGTGGCATCGTTTACTTACTCAGTTTGACCAGTTAAAGGGCATTTATAGTTTTTCTTATATTGTAAGCCGATTAGATCAAGCCTTTGAGGGGCTGGCCAAAAGACAAGGCGGTTTCCGTTATGGTCGAGTTAACTTTGGGGCTTTTGGCGATCTAAAGGGTATTCCTGCCAAAGTCATCGCGTTGCTTGGGCTGAATGAATCGGATTTTCCTCGAAAGCCTGAAACGAACCCGATCAACCTTGCTTTAAACTTCCCGCGTGAGGGCGACCGAGATTTAATTGCTCAGGATGAAGACGCCTTTTTTACGGCAATGAGTAGTGCCAGCGAGGCTTTCTATTGTTCTTATGTGGGCAGAGATATTCGAACAAACACTAAGCGGATTCCAAGCCTATTTCTAACTCAACTGCTGGAAAACTCTGGTGGTCAGTTGTCTGTTATTCAGCACCCGATGAAACCTTACAATGAGAAGTACTTCAAAGGTGAAGATCAGTTATTTACCTATCTGAATCCCGATGAAACTGGAAAAGCTAGGTTTTCAGACATTGAATCGTTGAAAGAAACAGGAAGCTATCAACTAAGCAACTGGAAAATGCCAGAGCAAATTACAGTTAAGCAGTTGAAAGACTTTCTGGAGGATCCAGCCAAGGTCTTTTATAAAACGCACTTTGGTTTTGAGTTACCAAGCCTGGATGAAGAATACAGTGATGAAGAGCCATTTGAATCTAATCCATTAGTGAAATGGAAGATTCGTGATGCCTTAATTCGTGAAGGGATTCAGAATAACGGATTGTCGAATGAGGTCATAGAACACATTGCTGATGAAGCGAGAGCTTCTGGTGAATTAGAACATGATACTCATGCGTTAAACTTAATTGAGGATATGGCCGAGACGGCAAGTAAGGTGCTGGATAACGTGTTCAGTGTAAAAGGTAATCGTAAGCCTGCGACGAAGCCTTTTGAACTCGATGTTGAGTTAGACGACTCAAAAAGTATTACCTTGGTGGGTGATTTAGATATTTTCTCGGCTGATAGTAAGGACAGTGTGTTGATTCAGCCAGTTCACAAGGAAGGTTCAGAGGTAAGCCCTAAATACCTTATGAGAGCCATCGTTGATACGCGTGTTGCTGAAGCATTAGCGCATGAGAAGCAACTGGACTACTCCTCTTCATTTATTGCTTGTAAGGATAAAGCATATCAATTTTTAGGCGATTCTAGCTCTGGCCATGCAGGTCTTAGAGGGTGGTTACAGCTTTATGAAAGGGTAATGTCGAAACCGATTGCGATGAACTTGGACATAGCAAAAGAAGTTAAGAAAAACGGTGAGATTGATTCACTAGATCAATATCGGGGTATCTTTAATGAAGCTCTAGCGTCTAAAAATGATAGTTATGGTGGCTTTCGGGTTTCTGAGTCCTTCAATGCGTTAAGTCATGACGCTGAGGCAATTGATCTAGGTTTAGAATGTTTTGATGAGTTTGTTTTTCCTTCTATTTCTAAAAAAAGTACCTTTTGGAAGGGCGCTGTATCTGGAGGTAAGAAATGATTCAATCCAAGGTTGACGGACAACCTCAGTACTTATCGATTCCCTTAGCGGGAAGAACCTTACTTGAAGCAAGCGCTGGTACAGGCAAAACCTTTACTGTTGCATTGTTGTATCTTCGAGCTCTGTTGGGAATGGGAACACCCAATAATCGACCGTTGAAGGTAGAAGAAATATTGGTGGTAACCTTTACTAATGCCGCGACGGAAGAGCTCATTGAACGTGTCAGGTTGCGAATCAAAGAAGCCTTGGTGTGTTTATCTGATATTTCAAATTCAGAACATGATTCAGCGTTAGTCAGTGTGCTTCAACAAGCGAAAGAACAATATCGACTAGATGATCATGTTATTAAAGAACGCTTAGAGAGTGCTCTATCTCAAATCAGTTTTGCCCGTATCTCCACTATTCACAGCTTTTGTGCTGATTTATTGAATAGTATTGCTCTTGAGGCTGGTTTACCTATGAACATCAGTCTTACTACGGACGGGGCAGTATTAGACGATGCGATTAATGATTGTTGGCGTGAAAATATTAATGTCACATCTCGCTTTTTTAATAAAACACTGGGTAAACGAAAGGACTTTAAATCTTTTTTTGGAACAATGGTCTCCAATGGAAGGTCTTCAGTACAAACAGGGTTTAAGTTTAATGATGTAAATCCTGAATTTTATGAGCAGTTTGATGAAGCAACTTTACTTGAGTCTATGAAGGCCTCTTTCAACTATGAAGAAATTAGTGAGTTTTTTTCTATTAATAAAGACAGCTTTAATCAGAACTCTTATAAGCTGGCGCCTATTAAAACTTGGTTGGAAGCAATTGATACAAGGCTATGCAGAGGCCAGCTTTTAAACAGTGACGATATTGCTAAATTTTCATTCACTAAAGTGAGTTCTGCGATCAAAGCAACGGTAGATCAAGATAAGAAAGATACCATCTACAAGGCATTAAAAAGTTTCCCCTTCTTTGAACTATGTGAAGAACTCCATTCAATACTCGGATCTAATACTGTTGAGTTCCCAGATCATGAACCCTTTGATCAGGCTTTAGAGTCGGTATTTCACAGAATAAAACAACAAGAATCCCTAACGTCTGAACTTCATTCGGATCGTCTTATTCAGTTAGCGGCTCAAGCTAGTGAACAAGACGAAGTAGCTAATAAATTAAGAAAACAATTACCCCTTGCCATTATTGATGAGTTTCAGGATACAGACCCATTCCAATATCAGCTCTTTAATAATATCTACGGTTCACCGAACTTAGAGGAAGAAAATAGCTCATCGGGGTTGATCATGGTGGGTGACCCTAAGCAGGCAATTTATGGATTTCGTGGCGGTGATATTTATACCTATCTGAAAGCTAAGCCGAATGTTTCGAATGAGGAGGCAGTAGATGAGGAGATACAGGATGAGAATGGTTTGCTTGAGAACCAAAATCAAGTCGAGCTTCGTACTCTCACTCAGAACTTTCGTTCCACTGAACAAATTGTTAAAGGCGTTGAGCAGATATTCCTAAACCGTAAAAAATACAGCTCTGAGTTTGAACCTTTTAATCATCCGAAAATTCCTTTTGTAAAGGTTACGGCTGGGGCTAGTCAAAGTGAATTAATCATTGAGCAGAATGATAATGGAAAACCATTACAAGCGATTACCGGTGTCTATCTGGATGATAATCAAGACGCGTCACTCAATGCGGCAAGTAAGAAATCCTTGGTTGCTGAGAAGTCGGCAGAATACGTTAAAAAACTGCTGGCGTTATCAGAAAACGGGCAGTGTTTCTTCCAAAAGAAGGGTAACGACCAACGCTCTAAATTAAAGCCGAGTGATATTTGTTTACTTGTGAATGGTCATTCAGAGGCGTTCTTACTCAAAAAGGCATTGTTCGATCAGAATATTCCTTCACTTACCCAAGCTCGTAACTCTGTTTTAAAAGAGCAAGAAGCTTATGACTGTTGGTTAGTCTTGAAAGCGATTTTAAATCCCTCCGATAAGCACAGTGTTCAAGAAGCTTTGCTAGCGAAAATTTCAGGGCTTGGCTATCAAGGCACTTTAGCGATTACCTCTGATGAAGATTTGATGCGTCACTGCGTCAGCACACTCCATGAATTGAATGATGTACTTAAGTATAAAGGGCCAATGGTGGCTATTAAACGTTGGTTGTCGTATGTAGGGGCATCTAGTCATCTAATGAAGGCCGAGCATGATCGTGAGTCAACGAATATTCACCAAGTGCTTGAGCTGCTTCAAGATGAGTTTTGTCAGATTGGTGGTGGTTTGAAGTTATTGACCCGCTTTGAGCAAGCCATGCAATCTTCAGAACAAACAGCGGACGAACGTTTAATTCGATTAGAGTCGGATGAAGATAGGGTGAAAATTGTCACCATCCATACCTCGAAAGGTCTTGAATATCCGATTGTGTTATTGCCCTTCGGTTGGAATGATTCAATTCAGAATAGAGGGTCTTTATTCTCTACTCATGATGAAGATGGCAACGCTATTTTAGGCTTTGCCGAGTCAGTCAAAAAAGGTAAAGAAAAGGAGCTTAGGGATGAGAAGCTACGTTTGTTTTATGTGGCTTTAACTCGGGCCTCCCATCATTTGGCGGTATTTTTCATTGACTCTCAAACAGGTAATAGTAAGAAAGTAGCCTCTGGTTATAATAAATCCGTTTTGGCGCATTACTTTCCAACTGAAAATGATGAGATATCTGTTGCTCAAGCTCACCAAGAGTTTGAACATGCTGTCTCCGAAGCCAACGGTGACTGTATTCAGTTAGATGATGTTAAAGAACCAATAGCAGGAACAGTTGATCACATTGTGAGTGGTGAAAATGAAACCATTCAAACGCCTAGAGTCTTTACAGGTAAAGTCGCTCAACATATTGGCGTAAGTTCCTTTTCCATGCTGATCCGTGGCTATCATCTCGAACTCAAGGATCAAGATGAGCATAGCGAGGTGGTTACTGATAATCAGAGAAGTAATCTTCTTTCTGTACCTGATCGTTTCACCTTGGCCAAAGGCGCTCATATAGGCACAGCACTGCACAATGTGTTGGAACACACTCATTTTGCTCGTTGGAAAGAAAGCGAACAAGAGGACAAAGAACAAAGCCTAAACAGGCTACTTACCCGAGAGTTGAAATCTAATGGCGTTATCCGCAGTGATGAAGCACTGAAAGAAACGCTTCCTGCCTATCTTCAGTGGATGACTGAAGTGCTACAGACGCCATTTCACCCTGTCATTCATTCAGTAATGGATGAAGGCGAGCCGATAGCCTTACAGGACATTGAGAGTTGGTTTCCTGAATTAGATTTTACCTTTCAGATGGAGAATAGCATATCCAATAAGCGTTTAGAGGCCCTTCTGGAGGATCATGGCGACTATGCTATTTCAGGGTATAAGGGAATCCCTATTCATGGCATGTTGCAGGGCGCGATTGACCTGATTTTCTGTCATAACGATAAATATTACCTAGCCGACTACAAGAGTAATCATTTAGGCGATAGTTATGATTCTTACTTGCCTGAGAAACTATCACAAAGTATTCAGGAAAAGGGCTATCGACTTCAATTCTTGATCTACTCCCTTGCGCTGCACCTTCATTTAAAACAGCGTAAAGAGGACTACCAATATGAAAAGCATTTTGGTGGTGTCTATTACCTCTATTTACGCGGTATGCATCCTGAACACACAAAGATCGAAGAGGGCATTAATACGGGAGTCTTCTATGACTTACCTCCTAAAGACCTAATAGAAAAGCTGGAACATTTCTTTAGCAAAACAGATGAAAAGGAAGGCGTGCTATGAGTATCTTTAGCTCTATAGGGATTAGTTCTACAGAGGTTAGCACTATAGATGATCAGGTCTCTAGCCAAGCTCAGCGTAATGATGCTAATGGTGTTCATCAGCGCTTGTCTGAGATTGTTGTTCGAAACCTATCAGCTGGTGCTTCCTTTTCAGAAAGTCAGAAGGACTCAGTGTCTAAAGTTCTTGCTCACTTAAGTGAGGCAATGACTCAGGGCAGTAGTTGTATTGTTCTGGACGATAAAGAAACCGATCTAGTTTCAGGCGCTTTAAGCTCTTTTCCTTGGTTGAGTAAGCTTTTGTTTCTCAATGGGAGCTATCTCCAATTCAAAAAGTATCATGATGCAGAGCACGCTATTGAACTGGCAATGCAAGCGCTAGCTTCTCAGAAAGCAGCGATTAATGAAGCCGAACTATCTCCTCGCTTAGATCAACTGAACTACATGGATGAGGATGTTAAACAAGTCATACTAAGCACACTAAAAAGCAATCTTTCTGTTATTACAGGGGGCCCTGGGACGGGTAAAACCACTATTGTGGTTCGGGTATTGGCTTTGCTTATTGAAGAACATCTCAGTAAACATAAAGAGCTTCCGACCATAGAAGTGTTGGCACCCACAGGTAAAGCGGCTGCTCGGGTAAAAGAGTCTGTTGTTTCACAGAAGAATCAATGGCTTGAAGATCTTAGAGGGTTCGAAAAAGACATCATTAAGGCCATACCTGAACAATCCCAAACGGTTCAAAAGTTTTTGGCCATTAACCCTTCTACCCGCAAGAGCCGTTTTCGAGATGGTAAGACGGCCAATGTAGATATTGTTGTGGTTGATGAAGGCTCAATGCTAGATGTTTTTCTAGTCCAGGCCTTAGTGGGTGCATTGAAGCCAACCACTCGTCTTATCCTATTAGGCGATCCTTATCAACTGGCCTCTGTCGATACTGGCAATGTGCTCAGTCAAATTGTCGAAGCAGGAAAACGAGGGAGCTACGAATGGTTATCGCCTTGCTGTTCTGAACTTAAAACGAGTCATCGCTTCCACAAAGACAGTGGCGTTGGCCAACTGGCTTATGCTACCAATGATGGCAATGTTGAACGGGCTAAGGCGTATTTACAGTCGAATAGCCAATTTGATGATGTTACATGGAGCGAAGCTGATTTAGCGAAAGAGCAGGCGGTCGCAGGTTATGAACAATACAGAGAGGCCATTAAACGCTTTAAAGGGCTGACAAAAGCAGAACGATTGTCACCTGTATACATTAAGAAGGTCTTCGACGCATTTGATGCTTGGCAAGTATTTTCCCCTTTCAGAAAGGGTGTGCTGGGCGTTAGCGGGTTAAACCAGTACATCGAAAAAGAGCTGGGCTTTGGCGTGGCTAACTCTAGCCAAGGCGATCACTGGTATCTAGGAAAACCGGTGATGATTCAATCCAATGATCATGCATTGCAGCTATACAACGGTGATATTGGGATTTGTTTAGACCCTAACGGTGAAACAGTAGTATTTCCCGGTGGCGACTCGATAGGAAATGATTCAAAAGGGGAAGAGGAGCCCAGCTCAGCTTACCGATTTATCCCTACTCGAATCCTTCCTGAAAATAGCTTGGTTTATGCAATGACGGTTCATAAATCTCAAGGCTCTGAATATGAGGGTTGTATGCTGGTGGTACCCGAGCCTAACGAGAACCAGAAAAGCCTGCTAACAAGAGAAATACTTTATACCGCCATTACCCGAGCTAAGAAAGAATTCCGGCTGTTTTGTGGTGAGGAAGAGCTTAGTTTTATGGTTAGAACCAAGACAGAGCGGGTGAGTGGGTTGTTTAAGGATTGATAAAACCGATATGGGTTCAGTGGATTTTTCTTCGCAAGAGTGGCCTATAAAGCTTAAGCGCGAACCCAGATTCCAAGGTATGTCTAAGAAGAAGCGCGAGCGATTTGCTAATGGGAGTACCTTATGAGTCTCTATCCAGAACGTATTGATGATCTTGGGAATTGAATTTTATATCTACTAGAAAACATCCATGTGAAGTAGGTTTTTTAGATGAGTTTAGTGCTCAGTTTGAAGCAACTAACAAAGCATTGGGATGCCTACCGCTATTCGTGATTAATACACGAAAGAAAAAGGCGTTTATGCCGTAAATCACCTGCCAGATAGAATCCACCAGATTAGTTTGACTGGAAACATAAGAAGACAAATCCCAAACCAATAGCCGAATGTAGTGGCGTAACTTATAAATTGATTGGTTAAGGCTGAATAAGGCTCTGTCAGTGATAGCATCACAACCAATATGCATATGGCTATCTTGAAGGGCGGGTAAGGTAACGGATTCACAGTACGTTTCATTTTTATGGCCCTGTAATTAACCACCACACCAAACGGCCTGCTAGATAGATGCTTATAAACGTTACCGTAAGGAAAAGCGTGATAATCCAATTATCGTCAGAAATCGTGAAGGCGAGTCCGAATAGTAGATAGAAATGAAATAGAGGGTGGTTACACAGCTTAGTGAATTTCGAATCTTGTTGGGTGTCACTATTGCTCATTATCTACAACCTAGTTGCCTTGAATGACTTAAGACTAATAAGCCAATCAAACCTCGTCCATAGTGCTGTAAGTTAGGCTGAAATGACCTGCTTGCTTAAGCGACACATCTTAATCAAGTATCAAACAAGTAAGGTTTAACTTCGGCCAAATTCGTCAAGATCAATTGCTGGGCTGTAGCTTCTTGTTCAAGGAATCTATGCTCCACTTGAAGCTCTCGTAATACATAGGTGGCGAGAGCTGCATTGGTTTCAATCTCAAGCACACCATTCTGCATGTTGTATTCTTCAATCAAAACTTCTTGTTGATCTTGGCTGAGTCGAGGGTCAGGTGAGAGCGTGAGTGTAAGAGGCGTATTCCAAAGGGTATCTTGCTCTTTCTTATTTGAAGTGGCACCAATCGATTCTGGGATGCTTTTGAAACGAGACAATACAAAATCTCGATAATCGCCATTCTTTTCACAATAAGCTCGAACATGCCAGCGGACACCATTATAGACTAAGGTGTGGGGGCTGATGATTCGGCCTTCGCGATTGGGAGACGCAATAGACACGTAGTCGACTTCCAGGCGTTCCTGTTTACGAATTCCCTCAATGATTGGTCGCAGTGTTTCAGGCTTCACAGAACGGACAGGGGGCTGAATAGCCAAAGTACTGACCGGCTTCATACCAAACTCAGGAAAGGTCTTTTTCAGCATTTGGTTCTGATACAAGAGATTCAAATACTCATCCGGCGTGCCTGACGTGAATAGAGGGTTAAAACCTTCACCAGGTCGATAACCCTTTAGCTGGTTGTTGTATTCGAGGTTGTTAGGTGCCAGTTCATTTTTGTAGTGATTAATGTCTTTCGACGCTTGTTGGCGGCCAATCTTGAAGGTATCGCACAGGTGATTGGTGGTTAACCGACCTTCCCAATACGCAATGATCTCAATAAGTCGATAACGAAGTATTTGATCCCAGCGTAAGTCATGCTCACTGAGCGAAATAGATGCCTGGCTATTGCGTGATGATTCTGGTGATTGCTCTGGCGACAGAGGAAGGGGGCTATTTGGCAGATTCATTCCTTTAACCTTACTGCTGAATGACTTGTAACTCGTTGGTTTTCCTAACCATTTGTCAGAGTATGCCAAAATGCCGCTCAGTTATGTAGCTTCAATTGATACAAAGCTTAATAGAACTCTTTAGGGGAATTGAATCTGCCTGAGAAAGCGACAGGTCTTATATGGGTGTAACTGATCCTGCTTGTTTGATTTCTTATCGCTGTTTAATATCAATTAATAAGGTGCTGGTTCGAGAGGCTGTCCATTCGTTTCGGACGTTGCTGCGGGGGTTAACTCATCTGCGGAGGCTTCATGGTAGCCAGTATCTTATTTGAAAGCAGGTCGAGAGTGGCTTGCGCTCGTTTCGGACGTTAAGGCTGAGGAAAGCGATTGATCGCTTCTTGCACGGTCTGGCCGAGACTTTTGATCTGCTTTCATCTTCTTTCCCTGAATCCTATTTAACCCAACGTTACCAGGCCATTGAGGCTAAATCTGCCTGCAAAATGATTGTGTGGAAACCTTGGGCTTAAAGGTGAATTGAAAATGTTAATTGAGATTTTAAAAGGTGCTCTTTTCTAGTTATTTACTAGAGGAGAGTAAAATGAAAAGAGAATGTCGGCTTATCAAGGCATTTGGTCAAAATGAAGCGGGTTTGGCAGATGTGCCCCGGAAAATATCGGGTATTAAGATCTCCCGAATAGTGATTGGTGACGATACTGGTTGCTCTTGGTGTTTTCCGCATGGCCTTGAAACCTACAATAGCCATTACGTAAATTGTCAAAGAAATTGGAAGAAACAACGAAAAACAAAGTGGAAGCATCACAATAAAAAACATGAGCCACAAGACGACTATGAAATAAGCAACATAATGGGTGAAAGTATTTTTAAAGATTTAGAGGCCGCATTAAAAGAGGCGGTTGCTATTCACCTAAGA
>Ga0181593_10006295_pt1 | contig 10651 bp, 8 predicted proteins | sample 071ome_19_FD_133756 | JGI IMG/M metagenome (GOLD analysis project Ga0181593, IMG submission 133756) | Coastal salt marsh microbial communities from the Groves Creek Marsh, Skidaway Island, Georgia - 071413AT metaG (megahit assembly) | ecosystem: Environmental > Aquatic > Marine > Intertidal zone...
CGCACCTCACTTGACATCTGTAACGGCTCAGCCCTAGCGTCATCTATCTCTTGAGGAGGATGACTATGGAGAGCTACATCGCTGAGTGGTTGAATTTACTGTTTCGTTGGATTCACCTCATCACAGGGGCCGCGTGGATCGGTACCTCGTTTTATTTTAACTGGCTAAACCACAGCCTCCGCCCACCTGAGAGCGAACAGCGACAGCAAGAGGGGATCTCTGGAGAGCTCTTCGCGGTGCATGGCGGACATTTCTATCAAGTCAGCAAGTACGCTGGCGCGCCCGCAAAGCTCCCTGAGACGCTCCACTGGTTCAAGTGGGAGGCCTACTTTACATGGATCACAGGGTTCTGCCTGTTGAGCGTCGTCTACTACTTTGGGGCGCGCGTGTTCTTGATCGACCCGACCGTGATGGCCTGGGAGCAGACGTGGCAGCCGATCGCGCTCAGCCTCGCGTGCCTCACAGGAGGTTGGGTGGTCTATGACCTGCTCTGTAAGTCCCCTCTTGGCAAGATGCCAGTCCCCTTCGCGGTGGTCGGCTTCACACTGATGAGCGCGGTCGCTTATGGGCTCACCGAGGTCTTCGCTGCTCGCGCGGCCTACATCCACGTCGGCGCCATGATCGGCACGATGATGGCCGCGAATGTCTTCTTCGTGATTATCCCGAACCAGAGGAAGATGGTCGACGCGATGCTCGCAGGTCAAGCGCCGGACATCAGCCTAGGTGACATGGGCGCTCAGCGCTCGCTTCATAATAATTATTTCACCCTGCCGGTGCTCTTTATCATGGTGAGCAACCACTTCCCGATGACCTACGGGCACAGCGCGGGCTGGGCGATCCTCGCGGCGCTCTCCTTGATCGGGGCTGGGACACGTCACTACTTCAACCTCAAGCACAAGGGCCACCACAACGTCTGGATCTTACCCGTCGCCGCGCTCGCGATGGTCGCGCTCGCCTTTGTCTCAAAGCCTCCCCCCCCTCCCCCCCCGACCCTCGCAGTGGTAGGCGCGGAGGCACCAAAAGTGGAGACCTACCCAGTCCAGCACATCATCGAAAAGCACTGTGTCTCTTGTCATCAGGCGCACCCTAAAAACCGCCTCTGGCCGATGCCGACGCCACCGAAGGGGATCGACCTCAGCCAGGCGCGCAACGTCAAGCGTTACGCGACACAGATCATGGCTCAAGCGGTCAACTCTAAGGTCATGCCTCTCGCGAATGAGACCAAGATGACCGACGAGGAGCGCCAAGAGCTCGGCGCGTGGATCAAGGCAGGCGCCCTCCTCGATGGGGAGTCGCCATGAGCGAGCGGGTCGCCTTACACTCACGCGCAGTTTTGAGCGCAGAGGGCTTCAGCGAGGCCTGGGTGATCATTGAGGGGGAGCGCGTCGTTGAGGTGAGCGCGGTGCCCCCTGAGGGGGTGGAGGTCATCAGCTATGGGGACGCAGCCATCACCCCTGGCCTCGTAGACGCGCACGTACACATTAATGAGCCAGGCCGGACAGAGTGGGAGGGCTTCTTCACCGCTACCCAAGCCGCGCTCGCGGGTGGGGTCACGACGGTGGTCGACATGCCCCTCAACTGCATCCCGGTCACCACGAGCGTGCCCGCGCTCGAAGAGAAGCTCGCCTCGCTCGGCGAACAGCTCCATGTCGACGTGGGCTTTTGGGGGGGGGTCGTCCCCGGTAACCGCGACGAGCTAGGCCCGCTCATCCACCGAGGGGCGCTCGGCTGTAAAGCCTTCATGTGCCACTCTGGGATTGACGACTTCCCTGACTCAAAGCGCGACACGCTCCGAGAGGCGATGCTCGCGCTCAAAGCTGTAGGCGCCCCCCTCCTTGTCCACGCTGAGCTTGAGCAGCCGCTCTCATCGACCTCGGACGCTGAGCCCTCAGCGTACGAGAGCTACCTTCACGCTCGACCCTCGAGCTGGGAGGTTGACGCCATCGCCCTGCTGATCGAGCTTGTGCGCGAGACGGGCTGCAGAGCGCACGTCGTCCACCTCAGCGCCTCCGAGGCCTTGCCGATGATCGCAGAGGCCAAGGCTGAGGGGCTCCCGCTGAGCGTCGAGACCTGCCCGCATTACCTGTGCCTCACCGCCGAGGAGATCGGCGCAGGCCAGACCCAGTTCAAGTGCGCGCCTCCCATACGGAGCGCTGAGAACCGTGAAGCGCTGTGGCGTGGCTTAGAGGAGGGGGTGATCGACTTTATCGTCAGCGATCACTCTCCATGCACCCCTGAGCTCAAAAAATTCGAGACAGGAGACTTCCATGACGCGTGGGGTGGGATCTCTTCGCTCCAGCTCGGGCTCCCCAACATCTGGACAGAGGTCAAGCGTCGCGGGATCGACCCAACGCTCCTCCTCAAGTGGCTCTGTGAGGGCCCCGCCCACTTCGCGGGCCTCAGCCATCGAAAAGGTAAGCTCGCGCCCGGCTATGACGCGGATCTTGTGATCTGGGAGCCTGAGTCCTCATTTGTCCTTGAGCCAAAAGACCTCCGCTTTAAGCATAAGCTCTCACCCTATCTGGGTCGCCACCTCTGTGGACGCGTGACGCACACCTACCTACGAGGGGCGCTCTGCTATCAAGCGGGTGAGGTGCGCTCCGCCCGTGGCCAAGCGCTCCTTGGCCGTGGCGCGTGGAAGGGAGATGAGCAGGAGCCTCAAGAAAAAAGCGCCGAGAGTGAGGTGATCTTGTCTCACCTGCGGGCGTTACCTCAAGGGGAGCGTGAAGAGGCTCTCATGCGATGCTGTGGGTCGACCCGCTGGGCGCGCGCGCTCGCCCGTCAACTCGACAGCATAAGCGACGATGAGGCCCTCTTTAAGACCGCAGATGAGCTTTGGTCGGGGCTCGAGCGTTCGGATTACCTCGAGGCCTTTACGCACCACCCTCAGATCGGCGCTGACCCCGCTGAGCTTCGGAGGCGCTTCGCCTCCACCAGCGACTGGTCTGCAGGAGAGCAGTCAGGGATGAGCGTCGCGAGCGAGGAGGTCATCCAGCGCCTCGCGCGAGGGAACGCGGCTTACTTAGACAAGTTTGGATATATCTTCATCGTCTGCGCGACAGGGAAGAGCGCCTCTGAGATGCTCGCGCTCCTTGAGGCGAGGCTACCGAATCAACCCGAACAAGAGCTGACGATCGCCTCGGGCGAGCAGGCCAAGATTACACGAATTAGACTGGAGAAACTCACATGAGCCCGATCACCACCCACGCCCTCGACACCCGCTCTGGTCGCCCTGCGTCAGGCCTACCGATCACCCTCTCTAAGCGTGAGGGGGACGCTTGGCGACCGCTCGCCTCAGGGGTCACCAACAGCGACGGTCGCATCGCAGACCTCCTCGAGCCTGGCTCGCTTACCCCTGGGGTATACCAGATGCGCTTTGACACTGGCGCGTATCATGAGGCCATAGGTGTCGATGGATTCTACCCTGAAGCCCTGATCACCTTCGAGATCAAGGACACAAGCGAGCACTATCACATCCCGCTCTTACTCAGCCCCTTTGGATATTCGACCTACCGAGGCTCATGAGCCGCTAAGAGCCCCTCCGCGTGCAGGAAGGCCTGTAGCGAACGCGCGACCCGCCGGTGGCCTTCAGCGTTGGGGTGGATCCCGTCCCTCAGGTTGAGGCTCGCCTCACCCGCGACGCCCTCTAACAGGAAAGGCATGAGTGGGACCTTTAAGCGCCTCGCGACGCTTGGGTAGACCGCCTCGAAGCGCTTGACGTACTCAGCGCCGTAGTTTGGTGGGAGCCTCATCCCCATCAGGATGACCTGCTTGACGCCCGCCTCACGCGCTGAGGTCACGATGTCGGCGAGGTTGCGCTCGAGCGCCTCTGTGGGCTGCCCCCTCATCCCATCATTCGCGCCAATGCACAGGAACATCACCTCAGGTGGTCTCTTTAACAGCCACGCGAGCCTACGCTTAACACCCGCGCTCGTGTCTCCGCTCACGCCCGCGTTCCTCAAGGTGAGCGCGCGCCCCTCCCGCTGTAGCGATCGCTCTAAAACAGAGACATAGCTCTCATCCGGTGGGAGCCCAAAGCCTGCGGTGAGAGAGTCGCCAACAAACAGCCACACGGGCCCCTCACGCGTCTCGTCTTCAGACGTGGGTCGCTCCAGTAGCGCGGGGGAGCTCTCCACCTGAGATGGCTCAGGAGTGCACGCGACCTGCATAGAGCTGGTGAGGGCGAACAACGAAAGTAAGGTTCTCAAGCGGGTCATGCGATGCTCCTGCCTCATAAGGATGATCTTGATCACTGTTCACAGCGCCTACAACTTAGTGTACACCTCCGCCTCTTGTCACGCGCGACCCGCGCTAGAGGAGATCACCGTGAGCCAAGAGGTCAGCCCTACACCCACAAGCGAGCCTGCTCCATTTACGAGCGAGCTTATGGCTACCCTTAAGCTCTCGGGTCCGCTGGTCGCGTCCTTCGTAGGCTACCAGCTGATCACCTTAGTCGACACCTTCGTCGCAGGTCAGCTAGGGGTAGACACGCTCGCAGCGGTCAGCTTAGGTGGGGCGCTGTACTGGGCGATCACGATCTTCCCGCTTGGGCTCCTCATCGGGCTCGACCCGATCATCGCCCAAGCGGTAGGAGGGGGTGACACCCCTCGTTCATGGAGAGCGCTTGAGGAGGGGCTTGGGCTGATGTTCATCCTCGCCTTGATCACCACCCCCATTTTCTTTGCGCTCACCCGTGAAGGGCTCCCTTGGTCACCGGCGGGGGCGGTCACCGTTGAGCTTGAGGGCTACGCGCTGAGCCGGATGTGGTCTGTGCTCCCGTTGCTCGCTCACACCTGCCTGCGTTGCTACCTGCAAGGACATGAGCGCGCGCAACCTATCTTCTGGGGGACGGCGCTCGCGAACCTGCTCAACCTCCCCTTGAGCGTCTATCTGGGAGGTGGAGACCCGCTCCTCCAAGCGTGGGGGCTCCCGACGCTAGGCCTCCTCCCTGAGGCTGGCTATGGCGCCTTAGGGATTGGGGTCGCCTCGAGCGTAGTCTGTACAGCCGAGGTCTTGTTCTTGCTTTGGGTTACAACCCGCGCGCAAGGGCAGGCGCCTCGACCTCGCCGAGGCTGGGGTGAGCTGATCAGGGTCGGGGCGCCGGTTGGTGGGTCGATGCTCAGTGAGGGTGGGGTCTTCAGCGCCTCAACCTTGATCGTCAGCGCCTGGGGCCCCGCCGTGATCGGAGCGCATCAGGTGACGCTTCAGCTCGCCTCATGCACCTTCATCCTCTGCCTTGGGATCTCGAACGCGACGGCGGTCAGGGTCGGTCGAGCTGTCGGGCAAGGGGACTGGGAGAGGAGCCGGTCCGCGGCGCAGGCGGGGCTACTGTTATGCCTGAGCACAATGTCTCTATCTGCCCTGAGCTTTACTCAAGGAGGCGAGACCCTCGCGGGTCTGATCAGCACAGATCAAGAGGTCGTGACGCTCGCTGGTGAGCTCCTGTTGATCGCCGCCGCCTTTCAGCTGTTTGACGGCGCTCAGGTCGTGATGGCCGCAGCCCTGCGTGGCGCAGGTCACACACAGATCCCGTTCTGGTCCGCGCTCATCAGCCACTGGGGGGTAGGGCTCCCGCTCGCGTACCTCATCGCCTTCACCGCAGGCTATGGGGTCTATGGGCTCTGGTGGGGGCTCTCAGGGGGCCTGCTCTGCGCGGCGTTGATCTTAAGCGTCAGCTTTCACAGGCTCAGCGCGCGACAGATCAAGCGATCGACAGCTTAAGCTCATGAGCGCGTCATCTCCTTGAGCACCTGTGACCTGAGCGTACGCCACAGCGCGAGGCTGTCTTCGCTCACCTCGCCACGCTTGGTCAGCCCAACCCCTCGATATCCAAGCGCGCTGAGGTGTGGCCCCTCAGCTCCTGTAGGCTCCGCGAGGGCGACCCCCTTTAAGCTTGAGCTCAGGCAGAGGAGCTCGTAGCTCGCCTCTAGCGTCAATTTAGCCTCCACACAGGGGGCGCCTAAGCGCTCAGCGACGCGGAGCGCCCTCCTAAGCCCTACGCTCTCTAGTCGGCGACCATCTCTCAGAGGCGGGTGAATCAGGCGCCCCGAGTCGATCGCAAAGACGCTAGACTGATCAGCCTCAAGGAGCTCCCCATCCGCGTCACACAAGAGGACCTCACCCACCTCAAGCGCCAGCGCCGCCACGCGCCACTCCGCTCGGCTACCGTGCTTGACGCTCCGAGGTAACCAGTGGACAGGGGGGCTTAAGATCGGGGCGACCGTCACCGTCCCCCCCATATACTCCCGAGGGTAGCTTCGTATAGAGACGTCGTCCCGCCCACTCACGCTTAAGGTGTAGCGAAGGGCGAGCCGATGATCTCGAGAGGCGCTCTTTTGGGCGTCACGCCACTCATCAAGCGCTCGATACAGCCGACCCTCAAGCTGAGCAGCTTGGAGAGGTGCACCGAGCCACGCCGCAGAGTGAGCGAGGCGCTCAAGGTGCCAATCAAGCTCCAAGAGCTCACCTGATGGGCTTACGGCGAGCGTCTCAAAGACGCTCATCCCTAAAGTGACAGCAGGGTCTCTCCATAGCGAGCCCTCAGCGCAGTGACCCTGCCCGCGCATCGTAGCGCTCACTCAGGGCAGGCGCTGTTGCTCAGCTCGGTGCGGAACCTGAGGCTGTACGGCTCACAGCTGTTCACCCCAAGCGGTGAGCTCACCTCAACGCCAAAGGAGCGTGAGTCATCGATCCCACAGACACCCGCCCACTGTAAGGCCATCGAGTGCGTCCTCCTGAGCGCGTCATAGCTGCTGAGCTCACTTGACTGCCCACCACCGAGACAAAAACGTGGCGCCCCGTCTGCAGGTACACACGCGTCTTCAAGGCTTACGAGTTGAGTTAAACAGACCTGTAGGTCGTCGGAGCCAAGTGAGCTTGGATGCTCAAAATCAACGGTCATTGTCAAGCACTGTGGACGTGTCGGTGTACAGAACCCAAAGAAAGCGTCTGTGCTTTTAATTCGATACCAATCAATGTCACGAGCGACCTGAGCGTCTATCCCTGCGCTTGAATACAGGCTGGCTCCCTCTACGCTGACGCTCGGCGCGCCGCTGTTGCTCTGCATCAGCTGTCGCGCGCCCTCACAGCGATCATTCGCCCCCTCGGTGAGGGGGTCGCCCTCCTGAGCGTCCTCGGCCTGCTCGTACAGGTCTGGGGTCAGCTCCTCATCCGTGACCCCATCACAGTCTTCATCTCGCCCATCACAGCGCTCAGGGCTCGGCGCGATGTACTCATCCCCCTCACAGGCGCCAAAGGTCTCACCCACACAGGTCTGAACCCCTTGGCGACAGGCCCCAACATCAAGCCCGCACGGGCGGGTCTCACCCTGTAGACAGCTGCAGCCCTCATCTACGGTCCCGTCACAGTTGTTATCGATGAGGTCACACAGCTCCATCGCCGTGGGGTAGACCTCGCGGTTGTCGTCATTACAGTCGATGTTACTGGTCACATAGGCGCCCCCATTAGGGCCAGAGATCGCAGGAGGAGCGCAGGAGCTGAGGGCGGTCGTGAGGTCAGCGCTCCCATATCCATCGCCATCTCGATCCTCATAATAGGTCGTCACGAGCCCCTCATCTGCGAGCCCATCACAGTCATTGTCGCTCGAGTCACAGACCTCCTCTGTGCCCTGTGGCGCGTCACACTCGCTGAAGGCTCCCTCCACACACACGCGAGCCCCACTCCCACAGAGCGTGCTACAGTCGATCGTGAGCGGACCACCGCTCTTATCTTCATCAATGAGCCCATCTAAGTCGTTATCCTCACCATCACAGAGCTCGTCACGGCTCGTACGGCACTCCCCGTCTATACAGTCTTGCTCTGAGCCACAGTCATTGAAGCACGCGCCACAGTGGGCGCGGTCCACCTCAAGGTTTACGCAAGTGTCGATGCACTCTGTAAGCCCTGTCGCGCACAGGCAATCTCCGCCCTCACAGCGAGCACCTTCTGCGCAGGCGACGTTACAGGCGCCACAGTGCTGACCATCTGTGTTCAGGTCGATGCACGCGCCATCACAAATTCGCTCACCCTCCTGAGCTCCACAGCCCCCTCGCTCACAGTCCCCGTTCACACAGAGGAACCCGCTCGGGCAGGTCTCACCACAGGCGCCACAGTGCTCAGGGTTAGAGCGAGTGTCGACACATTTATCATTACAGATCGCCTCACCCTCAAGTGAGCATGGGCTACTGTAAACGCTCCCGCTAGGCGCCCCTCCATCACCATCACAGGCATAGAGCCCGAGACCGCTTAAAGTGAGCGCCCATAGGGTCGCGTATCGCGTTGACTGGTTGATCATGACTCGCTCCTTTGGCTTGGATGAGCTCCGTGTCTCTCAGGGTATAGCAAGCTCTAAGTTATGAGTCACTCCCCTCTTTCTCTACTCAAGGTGAGGACATGAATCTGCGCTGAATCTGAGCTGATGACTCTCGCGCTCAGGTTCAGATATGTTAAAAGAGTCACCGCTACACTGTGAGCCATTCGCTTACCTTCTCAGAACATATGGAGCTCGCTTCTATGGCGCGAAAGAAAAAATCTCAGAGATCCAAACGTCGCCAAGGACATCAAGAGAGGGGCGCTCAGCCTCAGGCAGACACTCTAACCTCCTCCTCAAAACTTGAGCGCCGACGTCAAACCCGTCGAGAGAAGCTTCAGGAGCGTGCGACTCAATTGAAAGAGCTCAAGGCGATTGAGGGCGGGAGAGATTTCTCAGCGCGCACCAAGGGCTGGTGGGTGAAGGTCAAAGACAAGAGCGACCAGCTCTGGAGCTGGTACCGTGACCTGAGCGCGATCAAGAAAGTCCTCTGGGGGCTGATTGTGATCCCAGTAGTCGTCGTGATCGTGGGAGTCAACGTCCTCCTCGCGCCGATCATCGCGCCTCTCTTACCTTTGATCGGCGCAGGGTTGATCACCTTGATGAAGCTCACCTTCGTCCTCACGAAGTTCGGGGCGTTTGCGGTCTACATCGGCTACAAGGTCCTCAAGGGATGCCTTGGGATCTACTATTGTGTCAGCCGGAGCCTGACGGGGCTGAGAGCGGGTCGATTGAGAGCGGAGCTCGCCACTCAGCCTCTCAGCGTGGAGCGAGCTGAGGCCCTAGGGCTTACGTTAGATGAGCGCCTCGCCCCTCTGAGCTGTGAGGTGTCGTGGAAGCGCATGACGATCTCAGGCCAAGCGGCTCTCCAACACCCGCTGTTGCTGTCTTACCTCCGATATTTTATCCTCGGTCAGATCTTTATGTATGTGGAGAGCTGGAAGGAGAGGCGGGCGTTCTTTACGATCTGGCGCGCAGACAGCAGGGAGCGGATTAAAGATCAGTTCGCCTTTGTGGGCACGACGATCTTTAGGCCATACGCGCTTGGCCCACACGTCACTCAAGACCGAATCTTACTCCCTGGAGACGCCCGCATTAGCTCGATCCAGATCGCGTCACCCGAGCGAGATACGCCACATGTCACGTATACCATTGAGGTGCCTTGGCGCACCTGGAGCGTCAACCGACGCTGGCCTTTCGCTCACAGCGAGCTTCATCACGCTCAATGGGCGCTCACCCTCCCGCTCACGCTCAGCGAGCTGAGCGAAGAGGAGCTCAACTGGCGTACAGACGCTGTACTTGAGACAGGTGAGCCTGTTGTGGAACAAGTTGAAGGTCAAGAGGACCTCGCCTCGTAGGGTCTTGTCCCGCTAGGAGGAGCTATGCTTTCTCGAACCACCACCTCCCTGAAGCGCCTTGAGCACAGCGTCTTGAGGGCGCTCTGTTGCCTGCCTCTCTTCACCGCTTGCTTTGAGTTTACTCCCTCCGAGCCTCTCTCTACCGACGCCTTTATCTCTAGTCAGATTAAATACGATATGGGCACCGGCGAGCCAGAGGAGCTCGCAGATGTAGAGAGCAGTCGAGCGCTGATACAGAGCAGGTACGGTAGCTTTAGCTTTGTGCTCTCTGGGAGCCTGCTCAACGAGCTCTGTGAGGCCTCTGAGGGTCAGCTCTCCGACAGCGGGGAGCGCGTCTTATGCACCCCCGACAGCGTCTCCTCTCCCTTAACCTTCCATGACCTGCTGTCTGGGCCGATCTTCTCGCTCTTTGATTGGGCGAAGGTCGATCGAATGAAGCCGACCCTCTCAGGGGACGGTCAGCGCCTCGCGACGGCGGTGTTAGATGAAGAGGAGCGAGAGCAGCTCGTCATTTATGACGTCTTTCAAGTTGAGCTCGCCCGCAGGCGCGCCTTGATCTTTCATGGCTTCGCGGGCCCTCACCACCTCGTGATCAATGACCCACCCTCCCTTTGGGCGTATGAAGAGGAGGGCAGTGAGCCGTCCTCTATCGGCGCGGATGACGTTTGGATTGTCAAGGTTGACCCCTTCGGGGTGATCTACAACCAAGCTGGCGCCGCGTACTTCTTTGCGGTGGAGGGGAGCGCGGGAGAGCGCCTCATCGCTGGGAAGGTGATGGATGTGCGTGGTGATCGCCTGCTGGTCCGTCAAGACGCCGAGACAGGGCGAGGCTATGTGTTTGTGCTGTATGACATTCGGCTTCGTGAGGAGGTCGCGCGAGTAGAGGTTGAGGGCGTGAGCTTCTCTAGGAGCTTAAACGCTCGACTCATCTCGCGCTTTGGCGCCCTCCTTGAGGAGCAAGACAGCCAGCGCTGTGATGGCGAGC
>Ga0181593_10006299_pt1 | contig 10649 bp, 15 predicted proteins | sample 071ome_19_FD_133756 | JGI IMG/M metagenome (GOLD analysis project Ga0181593, IMG submission 133756) | Coastal salt marsh microbial communities from the Groves Creek Marsh, Skidaway Island, Georgia - 071413AT metaG (megahit assembly) | ecosystem: Environmental > Aquatic > Marine > Intertidal...
CATTGTCATTGGTCAAAGCGGGCGTCGTAGTAGATGAAAGCGAATAGGGCCAACCATCGGTGCGTTCTGCCCACGACCCACCGTGCGGATCAACAATGTGAAAGCCTTGGTCGCTGGTGCCGACGATCACATAGCCCATGCTTGCGGCAATGCTTGTCGGCGTTGCGCCGGTCAAGGTGACAGTCGCAAGTGGCGTTGCGCTCGCAAGCGTACCAGTCGTCAAGTCCCAAATGTTGACTTCGGCGTCAGAGCCACTGGTTTCTACTGAAGCAAGCATAAGACTTGACCAGACTGATCCGTTTTCAAACTTACCGGCCCACGCCTTCCCATCAACTGAAGGACCAACTAAACAAGTATCAACAAAGTTTGCATTACTTTCAATAATACCACTAGCAGCAGTATTACTTAAATTATTAATACTAATACTATCTGCAAGATCAGCAGTAGAAATAATACCATCAGTGATATCATCACTAGACAGTGGTCTACGAGCAGGTTCTGGTCCGGTATAAGGCATCTTATGTAATCTCCAAAACCGATGCAAAAGCTGAGATGTCGTTAGTAGCACCTGCGGAAACTTTTAGAACATCGCTATCTTCAAGGTTTACAGGTTTATCAAATACAAGAGTACTGCCAGCAGGTACTGGTGCATCCTGTAAAAGAGTATATGTTGTGGCAGCAGACGAATCAGTAACCTTAACTGTTACTGTAGCTGAATTAGCACCGTCCACATTCGTCAACATAATTGCGTGAACAACAGCCGTTGTGGAACCGGGGCAAGTGTATAAAGTTGTATCACCTGTTCCCGCTGCAACTGCTGCATTTTTAAAAGTATTAGCCATTATTAATTATCCTCCTAGAGCAATTGCTAAAGCAACAGCTTCACCAGCCGGTGACACATCTGTGCCAATTGTTAAGCCAAGGGAAGCACGAGCCGTTGCGCCACTCTCTGCCACCCAGTTACTACCACTACCTACGATAATGTTACCGTCAGTTGTTGCAAGTCCTGCAATGTCTGCCAAACCTGCATCGTATGCCTGTACGTCTGTACCAATTGCAAGTCCCAGTGATGTACGAGCAGTAGCGCCACTTTCAGCAACCCAGTTAGCACCGTCGCCAACAATGATGTTGCCATCCGTAACAGCCAAGCCTGCAATGTCAGCAAGTCCTGCATCATAGGCTTGAACGTCAGTACCAATAGAAAGGCCAAGTGATGTTCTGGCTGTTGCTCCACTTTCTGCTACCCAGTTTGCTCCATCACCTACGATGATGTTGCCATCTGTTACAGCTAGTCCAGCAATGTCAGCAAGTCCTGCATCGTAAGCCTGTACGTCAGTACCGATACTTAGACCAAGTGAAGTGCGAGCAGTGGCTCCAGATTCAGCCACCCAATTTGCTCCATCACCTACAATGATGTTTCCATCAGTAACAGCAAGACCGGCAATGTCTGCTAGACCGGCATCGTATGCCTGTACATCTGTTCCAATTACAAGGCCTAGATTAGTTCTAGCGCCAGCAGCAGTGGAAGCACCTGTGCCACCATCGGCAAGAGCAAGATCGGTAATACCAGAAATGCTGCCGCCAGTAATATCAAAGTTGCTTCCTTCAATCTCTACAGAACCAGCAGCAAGTTTCTTGCCAAGAGTAATCTGTTCGCCAGCATCTGTAGTAACAAAGGTAAGGTAGGCATTAGCGCCTTCTTTAATTTCAAGAGCAGCAGCAATGTTATCGGTAAGCAGAATGTCAATTTCTGTACCGTCTGCGCTAATGCTGTCAAGAGCAATGTCACCAACATTTGTGATGTTTGTGTCGGCAGCACTGAGCGACCCTGTTACAGTAAGATCGCCGCCTACTGTTACGTTGCCTGTTGTTGTAATGGCATCAATGTAACCGTGCGACCAGTAGTTAGAACCATCGCCGAGAGTATAAGTGCTATCAGCAGAAGGGATAACATTTGATGCAACGTCAGCAGTAATTGTTACTGTGTCTGTAGCTGCATCACCAAGTGTAACATTGCCCTTTACATTTAATGTACTGTCTAGAGTAGTGGCTCCTGTTACGTCTAACGTACCAGCAAAGTCTGCATTTGCTCCACTAAAGGTTACGGCAGTGGTTGGTGTTGCACCTGACTTGATTGCCAGTTGACCAGTAGCATTTGTAAGCGCAGCATAAGTAGTACCAGCATCTTTAAGAGTTACATCTGCCCCGTCTGCATCTAGAATTATATCACCAGTTGCGTCAAGTGTCAAGTTGTTACTTGAAGAAATTGTCAGATTGGTACCGTCACCCTCAATTTTTTCTCCATCATCACCAAAAGTAACACCTACGTTGGCAGGAATGTTTACATCGGCTGTAGCAGTAAGATTGATATCTGCACCGGAAGTTACTGTAAGGTCTGTGTTGTCACCTTCAATCTTCTCTCCTGTGCCAAAGGTAACGCCTACGTTGGCAGGTACAACAACGTCCGTAGTAGCGGTAAGGTTAATTGCACCGCCTGAAGTAACAGTCAGGTCAGTGTTATCACCTTCAATCTTTTCACCAGTACCAAAAGTAACACCGACGTTAGCAGGCACAACAACATCAGTTACGGCTGTTAAGTTAATTGCGCCACCTGAAGTAACAGTTAAATCAGTATTGTCGCCTTCAATCTTTTCACCCGTACCAAATGTTACTCCTACGTTGGCTGGAACTACAACATCAGTAACGGCAGTGAGGTTAATTGCACCGCCTGAAGTAATTGTTAAATCTGTGCCGTCGCCTGAAAGATATTCACCGCCCTGATCAAAAAGGTATAGGCGTTCTGTGCTGTTAATTACTACGTCATCTTGAATCTTGAAGTAGTCTTCATCTTCCATCCAAGTAATAACGCCATCGTTGGTTTCACCATCGACAGTAATTACGATATCTGTGGCAGCAGTACCATCACCAATTGTGATTGCTGTACCAAGCAGCTTAGTTACAGGACCGCCTTCTGCTGTTGTGCCATCATGGGTATGGCCTGTTGACGCAGCAGCAAAAGCCTCAATCTGATTAAACTCATTGTTAAAATCAGCAGCTTCGGCTACTTCACCGTCAACAATTTCAGCAGCACTTTGTCGTGTATATTCTGCACCCATTATCTACGTCCTCCGGGGGTAAATTCTAATTGAAAGCCTTTAATTGAAAATGGCTTTTTATTATTGCTTGTATCTACTTTTAATGCCACAGTAAATCCTGACCCTTCAACTGATTGTCTTAAAAAGGGATTACCAGACGAACCATATACAGCAGTTCCGTAAAGGGAACCGGCTCCTCCGTACACAAACAATCCACCACCACTTGTAAAATCATACTTGACAGGAGATGGGGAAGCGGGATCGTCAAAATCATATCGTAACCTTAATTCGCCAGCAATGTCACCTTCAGTTTCATAGTTAAAAATAACACGCTGCATTAACTTTCTAATACCGGGATCGCCCATTGTTAGGTCAGGCGAACGATAAATTGAGGCGATGTTTGTTCCGTCAAAAGTATCGCCACTTTCGTGTTCAATTACATAGCCATCATATGTTCCGCCAACAACCACTTCAACATTACTAATAAAACCAGAAGCCATACAACTAGGCTTTAATCCTCTAATGTCTGCCCACTCGTACCCAATGCCGCCTTGAATGTTTCTTTTAAGAGTACCTAACAAACCTTTACTTGAGACTACTGCACCACTTGTTGTTGGATAAAATAAACGATACTGACTTTTGGTGCGAATAACTACAGAAGAAATATTGTCGTAACCAATGTCATTAATCCGAGGTTGAATTGCTTTACTTACACTGCCCAACTCAACGTCATCAATTCTGGCAGTACCGGCAACTGTGCGTAAGCCGTCTGGAGCAAGGAATAAAAGGTCGCCTCCAATTTCCTGAATTGAAAACCCATCTGTACATCCAATGTTTCGAGTTACAAGTTCAATTCTAAAGTCTGTTGCACTAGAACCAATAAGTCTAAAAATCTGATCTTCGCAGAAAATAATTAAACTATCACGAAAAGTTTTAATTCCAGTAATAACATTGTCAACTTTAATAGTTCCAGCACCATTAGCTACTGTGTAGTCATCTTCATTAAAAGGAGCAGTAAAAAGAACTTCTTGTGGAGAAGCACTCATGCCCGCATAAAACATGTGGTTTTTAAATACAGCAACAAACTTAGGATTAGCTGGAGCAGTTCCTGAACCTGTGCCTGCTGCACCATTTAAAAGTTTATATGTTGATCCATCCCATGAAGCAGGAATGTTTGTTTGATCAACCATAATTAGCTTATCAGTGCCGTTAAAGTTATACTCATCAAAACTATAACGAACTGCACTTGTTCTAGCAGTAGTAATGCTTGTCCATGCACCGCCTGTGCTGTACTTAACATTTGCTCCTGCGGCAGCAATAACAGTATTGTTAAAAACCGTCACACCAATAACTTTATCTGTATTGCCGTTTACTTGTGTGCTGGAATATTTTGTAGTTCCAGTAAGCCTACGATAGCCACCGTTAATAGAAGGCTCAAAGTTTTGTAAAACTAAAGCCTCTCCCGGCTGCATATTAAAGGCGTCTTTGTCAAGTACAAGACCACCACCACATGAAAAAATAAATGGCGAGATTGCAGATGTATTAGGCATTATACCGCTCTAAAATAATCTTTTCGATTAACCAGTTCAATCCTCATTCTACGCACAACATCATTATACTCAGCAAGTGAAGCCTGTGCTGTTGCAGTATCAGAACGAAGAATAGCTACATAGTATCTAGCACGGGCAACAATTGCGTGTTCGTATCGTGTGGGAACAATTGAAACATCACTATCAGCAGACAGTTCAGTATTGTAGGTCCAGTACTCGTAACTGATAGTGTAGGTAGATTTGTCTGGAACAGGAGATAGACCTAGACTTTCATTTTGTGTGTGGTACACATAGACAGGCTCATCAAGACGATCCGCAGCATTTGCGCGGTCTGTTTCAGAATAACTCTCAAACCACTCATCGTAAGAAATGTATTTAAGTTTTTTTGGAGAAAAATCTTCTTTTACTGATACATTATCTACATCAATGTTTGCATCTGTTGTGGTGTTAAAACCGATGTAGACCGTAGCGGCAGTTGGTGCAAAAGTAAAATCAACGTAGTTAAACTCACCTGTGTCAGATACAGTAACAGTACGGGTTCCTATTTCAGTGCCGTTGCTTGTTGTTCCAATGTTTAGTGTAACAGTTCCATTAAAAACACCAAAAGAAATTCTATATGTTTTATTTTTAACTATGCTTAAAGATTGTACAGCAATAGCAACGCCGCTGGCACCAGCAGTAAGACGTAACCTACCATCGCCAGAACTTGTGTGGGCTACAGAACCTGTACCTGTAGAGGAATCTGTCCAGCCTGTAATGTTAGATGTGAACTCTCCATTTGTAACAAGTTCTTTGGGAAGAAGCACAAAGCTATCCCAATCAATATACTTGTAATCAGAAGGTAAAGAATACTCACGAACAGCTACATTAGTGTCTTGATCTTTTGTTGAAAACAAAAAGGGCCACTGGACTTCGCTGTTAACGATGTCGTTAATGGCCCGATTGACGCTGTTTTTGGCAACAGTTTGCACACCACGACTAGACGACAGCGTTGTTAATGTCGTTTCGTTGAGGTCTTGCAACACACGATTAGTTAGCTGTAAATAGGTAAGTGTTCCCATATTATGTGCCTATATATTCCTCGTGATAAGAAAACAATAGTGTTACTGTAGCGTCTGTTTCTGTAGACGCTTCAAGTCTATCTCCAGCGCCCATGTGTAAATCAAAATCATAGTTTGTTACGCTGTTACCTGCTTGGACTACTGCACCAATAATTGTATGCGTAGTATTGTCTTCTTTATGGTACCATTTTATAGTTGTAGTTTTATTACTAGCATTACTATTGCTTAAAATTATGCGATTAATTTGAGTGCTGTACCCAACAGGACAAGTGTAATATATTGTATTTACTGTTGTTAAAGAAGCTGCTTCACTTCTACTCCGAATATTACGTGGAAGAACTTGTACCATTCTTTTTTACACTTTCTTTTATTTTTGCAACTTCTAAAGCGTCCTTTGGTTCTACACCAGTATTCTCTCTTGTACCAAACAGCATAGTAACATTAATTCTACGATTTGCATATCCGGGCTTAAAGTTTACATCAGCAGTGCGATGAAATAAATTAGAGTCAAACAAGACAGCACGATTATATTTATAGGGAACGTATACTGACTTTGCTTCACTTTCTTTTAAAAAATCTACAATCTCCTGTTTGCTTTCTCCATTGTATCGAGTGAAATCCCAATCAGCAGGAGCGCCAATATTCCAGAGATACATACCACCTGTTTCTGGGTTTGCGTTTGCTTCTGTAGGTGTAATCCAAAAGTTACAATTAACAGCAGCAAAGTCTGCGTGAATATCAATGCCGGGACATTCGCTTTCATATTGAAATGCCCATGCTTGGTTTAGTCTACGTTTATTTGGAGTGTTGAAGATACGAGGAAATGACTTCATCAACTCTAAACTAAGCTGGCCTAATACAGGAGGATTAAATCCTTTGTCTCGAAACGCACCGTAGTATCCTCGTTCATAAACAGAATGCCAAAAAGGAAACTCTAAACAATAATCTCTTAGTTTTTGTAGTGCGCTTTTATCTAGAAAATCATCAATAATAATGATGCTTGGTGTGCTGTTTAAATAGGAGTCTTCAATTGAAGAAAGATCGTGATTTGGATTAAAAGCATTACCTTCAAGAGTGTGGTGGGGTACGCCAAGTTTACCAGTATTCAAGAGATACAGCAGATGTTCAATGTCACGAGATGCTTTAATCTCAAGAGCGCGGTTTTTAAATGGCTGTTCGTTTACGCTTTCCAGTGCTTTGTCTGTCATAATGCAACCTCATTTTATGTTACCTTGCGAAATTTTTTTGTTTTTTTCGCAACTCTTTTTGGTTGCTTAACAAACTGTTTTTTAGCTTTTGTTCCTTCTCTTTTTGCTCTCGATGTTGCAGCGTACTCTTCCGCTGATAAACTCTTAATTGCTTTTTCTGGAAGATATCTTTCACCAGTAGCTTTCGAGCCTTGTGTCGAAGGCTTGCCTGTTTTAGTGCGCCAGTTTTGTGCAGTCCACGCACGGAGAGACTTTTGAGGTTTCTTGAGCGCCATTACTTTTTAGCCCTTGCTTTTTTCTGTGCTGTTTTAGAAAGGTCTTTAAAGTGGTACAGGCGCTTACTTGTTTTACCGTGAACTTTACCGGAATGCAAAGAACCATCGGGCATTTTGTGAGTTCCGCCCTTGTGTTCTGTTCCATCTTTAAAGTAATGAGGTACGCCTTTTGCCATTATCCCTTGTATCCTCCACCAGCTTTCTTGTAGGCTTTTGCCAACATCTGTGCTTTTCTTGCTGACCACTGTCCGGGCTTGCCACCTTTTCCACCCGCCTTGATCTGTTCAAATAGACGTTTACGAAGGGCTGGCTTTGTATAGTTACCAGCTTCATTAACTTTACTTTTTGTTGTTTTTCTTTTTGCCATTTTTGCGTTTTGCTTTACCAGCCGTACTAAGAGCAATAGGAATAGCTTGCTTTTGTGGACGACCTTCTTTGACAAGTTTAGAAATGTTTTTAGAAATAGTTGTTTGGCTTTTACCCTTTTTAAGTGGCATTTTTAAAGGGTTTTAGGAGGGCGAGAACCACAAACAGCAACTTTTCCGCCCTTCACCATTTTCTTGGGCTTGCCATACATCATGCCGCCCTTCATCATTTTCTTGGGTTTGCCATACATCATGCCGCCACCCATCATTTTCTTTGGTTTGCCATACATATCTGTTATCCTTTTCTGTGTTTCTGTGATTTAGGTGGAGATTTTTTTGGTCCCTTTGGACCAGCCCAAAAAACCTTATCTGCCCAATATGCAGCAGACGTTTTACCACGAGCAATGTTCTTTGCATGGCGAGCCTTGAAAGATTTTCGGGCGGCATCAGAATAATTGTGGCCCATCTTTTGATCACCGAAACGAATAATTTTTACGCTGTCACCTTCTTTAACCGCAACAACACCTTTTTTAGTTGGATGGTTAGGAGTGCGCTTAGGTTTATTAAGACCAGACAGCCCGTACTTTTGTAGTTTTTTCTTTTCGGCATTGCTTAGTGCCATGTTACTGTATTCCTAATAGGGGTGTTTCCCCCCTGCGGGAGAAAACACAAATACCATAAAACTTGTTAAAAGTCAAGTAAAAAGTGGAGTGGGTGAGGAAAAATATTCCCCACCCTCTCCGGTTGCATAAAACTATGCAAAAGTTACGATCTGACTGTTGTTGATACCGTCAACGTCAACCATAACAGCCCAAACACGAATCTTGGCGTTTACGTTTGCAGTGGCAATTGTAACGTCAAGAGTGTCGGCAGCGGCGTATGCCTTTGGAACGTCGTTGGCAACAGCAAGCTGAGTTGCGCTTGTTGGTGCAGCGGCTGCAACATAAGTTAGCGAGCCGTCGCCAAGAGCAACAGTACCTGTGCCTGTACCAGCAGTTAGAACATCAATGCCAGCGGCAATGACGCAAGTGTTTGCTGGAACGCGAAGTGCCTGATATACGTCACCAGAGGTAAGAGCAGTGCTAGTACCGTCGATTACAACGGACTGAGCGTATGCAACCTGTGGGGTTGAAACGTGACCAACGCTTGTCTGATCACTATCAAGAGCGAGAGTAGCCATAATGTATCTCCTTCTTCTCTATTAAGTGAAGCTGACAACGCCAACGCCAAGGGCTTCGGGACGAATAACCTTGCGACCATAAACGTGAAGACCACGAACAATGTCGGCAAAGCTATCTGGGTCACGAACAACCTCAGTTTTGGCAATGTGTGAGGCGGTACAGGTTGAAGACATATGACCAAAAATGACATAGTATTCGTTAGCTGTACCAGTAACAGTTACGTCTGTTGCGGTAGAATCACCAGCAACAAAAGCATTGGACTTGTAAAGGTTGAAACCGCGAACAAGACCGTCTGTTACACGACCGTTACGAATTGGTGAAGAAGCATCACCAGTAACGCTTGAGTCAAGTAGCTTGGCACCAGCAAGGCTAAGGTATTCGTAGAAGATTGGGGCGGCAACAAAGAAACGATTTTCTTCTGGAACGTCCTGATCGTCTAGAACACGGGCACAAAGTGCTAGATAGTCAGCAGCTTCGTTTGCATCGGCGGTGTTAAGGTCAGCAGTTGAGGTGTTGTAGCCAAGAGCAGCAACAGTTGAAACTGAGCCACCTGTGCCAGCAATACCAGCACCTGAAACCATATTACCAAGTACGTTGTTGTCATATGCCTTCTTGAGAGCATAAGCACCTGAAGAGGTTGAAAGAGCCTCAAAGTTGATGTGGCTCTGACGCTCTTCGATGTCGTCTACCTTGAAAGCAAAGTATGAACCCTGATCAACGGTCAGAGTGATCTGATCGTCAACAAGGTCTTGAGTGTTAACAGTTGTACCGCGATTATAAGCAGAAACGCTGATTGCAGGTTCTTTAATAATTTTTACGGTATCGCCAAAGTTTTCAATTTCGCCCGCGTAATCTGTGTTGGTGATATCTTCAACAACAGATGCACGGCGGAAGAATTTGAGTACTTTTTGGCTGAAAATTTGTGGGGTAAAGTTACCGTTAACTAGGTTGGTATACCCCGCAGCACGATCAAAAGCCATGATGTTACTCCTTGGATATTAAAATTTAAGGTTGAACTCTTCCTTCGCGGACAGCGGCATCAATTTCAGCTTCGAGTTTTTCAAACTCATGAGCCTTTAATTTGCCAATTTCCGCTAATGACCAAATTTTATCTTTGCCTGAACTGTTAGCAACATCACGAGTACTGGAAGAGGTTCGTACCGCTTTTGCTGCATCTGTTGGCTTAGATTTAGATTTGGTTTTGCCGATGCCCCTGTCTGCCTTATAGAGGTCAATAGTACGAGCGGCCCACTTGACATCTGTTGCATTTTGCGTTACACCATGAGCAATGCTATCAGGTTGTTCTTCAAGCCAATCTAGAAAATCTTGATTTTCTTTGAGTTGTTGAAAATCAGGATGAAGGGCTAGAAGTTCCTTCTGAGCATTCTTGCGCTCAAGTTCGCGTTCACGATCACGGAGAATTTCAAGATGTTCCTCAATATCGCCAACACGAGAATCTGCTTGCATATGTGCAACAGTCTCAACGATTGCATAAACATCAGGATATTCTTGCTTAAACTTTTCAAGTTCTTCCTGTGTTTTTGGCAGCTTGAGATTTTCTTTTTTATCTTTGCTTACTTTAGTAAGCAGGTCTTCTTTCTCTTGCCGCCATTCCGATAGCTTCTTATCATAGTGTGATTTCAAAGAATCATATCGTTTCTTGTAATCGTGAGTACTCTCGTTGTTCTGACTTCGCTGTTCGGATTGTTCAGAAGTAGCCGATGCCTCGGTGTTCTGGTCCTCATCAGGATCGTCAAGAATACGTTTGTAGTCGTTTTTGTATGGGGTAGGCTGTTTAATGTCCTCGTTGGTCTTGGGGTTATCGTTCATAGTCACCTCCACGCGGGGCCACAACAAAGTGTGGGTAGCCACTGTTGGTCGTTAAATGACAGGGCCAGAGCCGGGGGCTCTAGG
>Ga0181593_10006303_pt1 | contig 10646 bp, 12 predicted proteins | sample 071ome_19_FD_133756 | JGI IMG/M metagenome (GOLD analysis project Ga0181593, IMG submission 133756) | Coastal salt marsh microbial communities from the Groves Creek Marsh, Skidaway Island, Georgia - 071413AT metaG (megahit assembly) | ecosystem: Environmental > Aquatic > Marine > Intertidal...
CTCTCTTTTTTGATTTTTCTGACAATAATCTGGATCTGAATTTGAACCTGCATGGCAACGAGCAAAGCACGTCTTGTTCTGTCCGACATAGCTCTCAAATTCCGCTCAGCGGAACGAGTTGAACAGTCCTTGATCTCATATCGGAAAACCAGCTGAGGAACTGGCTTATGCTGTCAGCCTGATCATCATGCCGGCCGTTCGGAAAGCTGGAAAGCTCGATACGAAGATCCTCGAGCCAGGGCGCATTATCCGGAAGCCATACATGGCCTGCCTCTATCCGTGCCGACTGGGCGTGAAGGCGTGTAACCTTATCCACCTTCGGTAGGAATGCGGTCGGACGGGTGATGCTGTTGTGTTCAGCACGCAGCTGCTGGATGAGAGCAGTTCCAGAGCCCTTGTCTTCGATGATGATACTTCGTGGCTCCCAATGCCTGGCAAGCTCTATGACCCGGCGCTTGAGTTCAGGAAAATCCATCCGCCCTTTGGCGGACACCTAATTTATAACCGATTCGATAAGGAATTGCAAATTTAGTGAAGAGTGTAAAAAGGTCTATACACTTGATTTAATATGATTATTTTAGGATTTATTCCCTGCTAACCCTGAGAAAATTCCCTGTTATCCGCTTAGGGAATTTCAGAGCTGGAATGGCAAATTTCTGCGGTGTTAGGCTTCCTTCAGAGCCAACCTGAAAGCTAATCTATGCCAATACTCCCTGAAAATTCCCGTGAAACAGGGAAAATGCAGGTGAGACTAGATAGCTAGCGACTGCGTCGCGCACCACCCACTCCCAAAATCACCCTACTTGCAAGGCATTCGCGCGATGAGGCCTGTGTAGCCCGCATTTCCGCGGGCTTTGGCGGGCTCAGTATTGTTTCCCGTCAGCTTTCATGAGACAGATTGAGGTAATTGGATAGAGGAGTGTTTTGGTCTCATCGTAGTGACTGTAAGGAACGAAGATGAGATCAAAACGAGCAAATTCCAAAGCGCCCGCCGAGCGGGTCGTGAAGGACATTCGGCGCAAAACGCGGCGTCAGTTTTCAGCGGAAGAGAAGATTCGGATCGTGCTGGAGGGGCTGCGCGGCGATGACTCCATTGCCGAGCTGTGCCGCAAGGAAGTTATTGCCCAGAGCCTGTATTACACCTGGTCTAAGGAGTTTATGGAAGCAGGTAAGCCCAGGCTTGCCGGCGATACGGCACGGTCTGCGACCACTGATGAAGTGAAGGACCTTCGCCGAGAGGCGCATGATCTGAAGGAGGTGGTGGCTGAGCAGACGCTGGAGCTGCGCCTGCTCAAAAAAAGCATGATCGGGGATGGGGGAGACGAAGAATGAGATACCCTGCATCCGAGAAGTTGGAGATCATCAGGCCGGTTGAGCGATCCCACCTTGCTGCAAAGGCAACACTAGATATGCTGGGCGTTGCACGGCCCACCTTCTATCGCTGGTGCGACCTTTATCAGCGCTTCAGCGAAGCAGCGTTGGAAGATGGGAGGCCGGGTCGAGGCGGCGAGCGATGCAAGGCCATGTCAACCGATCGAATTGCAGAGGCCTGTCAGGCAAATCTTGCTCCCTTCCCAATTCTCTTGGACCGCCCAAGTAGAAGATGCGCCAGGTTAGATGGGAAGCCTGTGCAAGCGTGAATGCAATTACCTCGGTTGTCTCGAATCCTTCTCGAAGGACCCCTCATTACGCACGAATGCCACTCCAAGAAGCGTGAATCGGCCCACGAAATGCGCTCGTCTCGCCATACTATGTTAGTGCAGCGAAAATTGGTGCCCAACCAACAGAGGAAGGTGATTGCATTTAAGTCCGCTCGAACCAGGAGCAGCCTAGCTTGTGCCCCCCGCACCACCTGAGAGCCAAACGTCGGCCAATCCTGCACGATGCTTGAAAACGGACTGGCCGTTAACCACCCCATTTGCGGACGCCAGCCAGCTTTTGGCCGGCGTCCGGCAGCGGTCAGATCTCGGTCTTCTAAATGGGACTTGGTGAAACAAGGTTATGGCGGAGAGACAGGGATTCGAACCCTGGGTACTCGTGAAAGCACAACGGTTTTCGAGACCGCCCCGTTCGACCACTCCGGCATCTCTCCGCATTCTTGTCTGCACGCGGTTCACGCGGTCCAGCCGCGCGTATAGCGTTGTCATGTCCAGCCTGCGACAAGAAGCGCGCCAGTTAGCTGACCCCCCTGCCCTTGCCAAGCACAAATTCGCCGCAAAACTGGGGACGGTTTGCCGATGCGCCCTTGTCTCCCGCGACCTATCACCCATATCCTCCGTCACTATGGATAGAGCTGTTTTCTTTTCCAGCCAAGCTGGACGCACCATCGAGGCCCCGCGTCACGTCAAGTCGCGCTTCGGGATTGGCGATGTTGTGCGCCACCGGATGTTCGATTTTCGCGGTGTGATCTTCGATGTTGATCCGGTCTTTGCCAATAGCGAAGAATGGTACCAGGCTATCCCTGAGGACATCCGCCCAAGCCGCGAGCAACCATTTTATCACTTGCTGGCTGAGAATAACGACAGTTCCTACGTCGCCTATGTCAGCCAGCAGAACCTGCTTACCGATGCAAGCAGCGGACCGATTGATCATCCGCAAATCGCGCAATTGTTCGAACAGTTCGACGGCAAACGGTATCGTATGCGCCGGGCGCTGACCCACTAATGCGTCTAGCCACGGTCAACGGCGCATTTGACATTAGTATCACACGTACCTGCTAGAACGTCCGGCATGGACAGAATGACCATGATATCAGCTGTCGACGAGCCTGCCCTTTAGTCCTTGAGTTTCCAGCCGGAACGCAAGACCAGATAAACGATGATGGCAAGAGCAAGGTTTAGTACCCCAAGCGCAACCGCCGCCTCAACAACCGCGTCGGCACCCTCGCCGATATCGCTTTCTCCTAGGAAGCCGTAGCGGAAGCCAGAGATCACATAGAAGAACGGGTTTGCCCGGCTGACAGCCTGAAACGCCGGCGCAAGGTTGTCGATTACATAGAATGTACCGGAAAGCAGCGAGAGGGGTGCAACTACGAAATTGGTAATGGCCGCGTTGTGATCAAACTTTTCCGACCAGATCGACGTTGCCAATCCCATGAGCGACAGCATGATCGCGCCCATCAGGCCAAACCATATCACGGCCCATACATGCGCTATGGACAGCGAAACTCCCGGCCACAGCACCATCGCCAGCGCAACCGTGCTGCCCACCATCACCGCGCGGGTCACAGCTGCGCCGGTAATACCTGCCATCAGCTCTCCATGCGAAAGCGGCGGCATGAGCAAATCCATGATTGTTCCCTGGATCTTGCCAGCGAGCAGCGAGAAGGACGAGTTTGCAAAAGCATTTTGCATCATGCCCATCATGATCAAGCCTGGCGCGACAAAGCTGGCGAATGGCGCGCCCAGCACTTCGCGTCCGCCACGCCCTAAAGCGACCGTGAAGATGATCAAGAATAGCAGTGTCGTGACGGCCGGGCCCCAAATTGTCTGCGTGTGCACCTTGAGAAACCGCCGAACCTCCTTAATATAGAGGCTCCACAAGCCGACGCGGTTGACGCCGAAGATTACCGGTACGCCGCGCGGCGTAAAACGGGTCCCTTCGCCCGAATTTGTCTTGTCGAGGGGTGCCTCCGATTTCGGACGGGCAGGAGGTGCTTGATCGGCCATGCAGGCGCGCCTAGTGCGATGGAGCGGCTGTGACAAGTCACACAGTAAGATTCGTTGTGTTGTTTGCTGATCGAAAACGGGCAACCAGCGCGGGACACAGGAACTGGAATTTAGATGAGTTGGACTGACGAGCGTATCGCTACGCTAAAGAAAATGTGGGAAGGCGGATCAACCGCTAGCCAGATCGCTGAAGAGCTTGGGGGAGTGAGCCGTAATGCCGTAATCGGCAAGGCGCATCGGTTAGGTCTGAAATCACGCCCTTCCCCGGTAAAAGCGGGTGAGAAGAAGAAAGCTCCGGCTAAGAAGCCTGCGCCAAAGGCCGCTGTGAAGAAGACCGCTGCTAAACCTGCAGCAAAACCGGCAGTAAAGCCGACCGACAAGCCAGCAACTGCGCAGGCATCAGGTGCGAGTATTCCGTCACAACCAATTCCTAACAAGACACCAGACCTGCCTAAAATCGTGTCGGTCGGTCCTGGTGGATTCTTGCGTCAGGGTCCGGGCGATCAGCAAGCGCCGATCCCACCAGCTCCACCGCGCCGATTGGTGCCCGCGAAACCGAGCCCGGCAATCGAGGACAAAACTAGCTTGCTCGATCTGACCGAGAAGATTTGCCGCTGGCCTATGGGTCACCCTGGTGAGCCTGACTTCCACTTCTGCGGCGAAGCAGTGAACCCGGGATATCCCTATTGCGTTGAGCATTGCGGGCGCGCCTATCAGGCACAGCTGCCGCGCGGCGCGCGCAGACCCCCTCCACCGCTTCCCTTCGGTGGCCCCCGCGTAAGGTAGGTCGGGCGCGCTGAGCAAAGACTTACGAGGCCCGGTTGTCCCTGTGGATCGCCGGGCCTTTTCAAATCTTACGGAGCATTCGCATGGCCATTACCCCTTACGACGCCTTCGTCTAAAGCTGTCAGCAGATTTTGAGTGGGCTCTCAGGCTTGATCGCCAAAGGCGAGGCGCATGTGAAGGAGAATGGGCTTTCGGATAACGACCTGATCTGCGCGAAGCTTGCAGAGACGATATGGACACTGCCGCCGCATGTCCGCGCATGCTCGATGCATTCAGCCTGCACCTTTGACCAAATGCCAACGGGCGAATTTACGGCAGATTTCACGATCGTACCGGATAGTTGGCAGTCATACGCGCAATGATTGCGGATGCGCAAAGCAAGCTGGCAGCGGTCTGAGCACACGCTTCTCTTAAGCAATCGAGTATGACAGCAGCCCTCCAGCAGGCTCTGAGCAAACCGACACGCTTAGCCGGGTGACTCTAATCTACGACTTTTGACCTTCAGCGCTGTCTAGGGCGGGCGAACCAGATCGTGTGCCGCGGGCCCTTATTGTTAGGGCGGGCGCGGAAGAAGCGTTCTTCAACATCAAATCCGGCATCGCGCAGTTTTCTGGTGAAGCGGTGGTCTGATGCTGCAGACCATATCGCGAGTATGCCACCCGGCTTTAGGGCATCCCGCGATTTTCCCAGCCCCGTGGGTGAATAGAGGCGGTTGTTTTCCTCGCGGACAATACCATCGGGTCCGTTATCGACATCGAGAAGAATGGCATCGAATTTGTCGCAAGTGCCGTCATTTGCATCGTCGATCAGGGCCGCGACATCGCAAATCTTCAGGTCCATTCGCGGATCTTCCAGACAGCCACCCGTCAGTTCTGCCATCGGACCCTGCGCCCATTCGACAATTTCCGGTACAAGTTCTGCTACGACCGCCTGACCGTTGGAGCCCATGCGCGCCAGCGCGGCCCGCAAGGTGAAACCCATGCCGTAGCCGCCTATCAATATTCGCGGCGCGTCATTCCCAACGCGCTCCATGGTCTGCACTGCCAGCTGCTCTTCGCTGAACTGCATACGCGTGCCCATCAGCTCGTTCCGCCCGAGCATGATGATGAAATCGCGGCCATGGCTAACGAGCGACAGCTCATCGCCATCGGGTATCTGCGCTGTGGCCAGGGTCTCACGCGGAAGCATCAGGCTGAATACCCCCGCTTTTTGAGATTGTGACCAACCTTAACGATCGAATCGAGCGCTGGGATCGATCCGCCGCCCAGTTCAGTCAGCGAATACTCAACCGATGGCGGCGAGGTGTCGCAAACCTTGCGAGTGATGACGCCTCGCTGCTCAAGCTCGCGCAGCCGTGCCGGCAACACCTTGCCGCTGACAGGGGAAATAACATCCATCAATTCGCTGAAGCGGCGTGGCCCGGCCCGCAGGCACCACACCACATTGGGTGCCCATGTACCGGCAATAACCGCCATGCATTCGGTTAACGCGCAAGGTTCGGGCGGCTTTGGGCTGTGATTTATGCGACGCTTGAGCATGATCTTCCAATCGACGTGTTTCGCGAGGTTACCCATGGGTAACCTAGAAATCCAGTTACCAATAGAAAGTAGGTGGCATTGGGAAAGTGAGAGTAATAGCTGGGCGGCGTCTTGATTGCGTTTTATGCCATATCAATCACATTTATCGGCCCACGTTTCGGCATGGGCAATGCGATCTTCTTCGTCTTGCTTGGCCAGATCATCAGCGCAGTCATCATCGATCATTTCGGCCTGATGGGCGTACCAGTTGCACGAATTGATCTAATAGGCATCGCGGGAATCACGCTGATGGTTGTCTGGGTGCTACTCGCCAGAAGGTAGCCGGCAGACCTGCTCAAAAAAGAAGGCCCGCCATGATCTCTCCGGCGGGCCTCATCATTTCAATTGAAAAGAGCTTAGTCTTTAAGGAAGTCCGGCACGTGGGCAGAGCCGTCATCGCCGCCGCCCTTGTGGCCATCATCACCGCCATCACGGCCACCGCGACGACCGCCACGTTCTCCGCCGCGATCACGGCTTCCCCGAGGCCCGCGACGATCGCCTCGATCACCGCGCGGCCCGCCACCCTCACGCTTCTCGCGCGGCGGACGGGTGTCTTCCAATTCTTCACCGGTTTCCTGGTCTACAACACGCATCGACAGGCGAACCTTGCCGCGCTGGTCGATCTCGAGAACCTTGACCTTAACTTCCTGGCCCTCGGATACGACGTCACTCACTTTCTCGACCCGTTCGTTCTTCATTTCGCTGACATGGACGAGACCGTCCTTACCGCCCATGAAGTTCACGAATGCACCGAAGTCCACGATGTTTACGACCTTGCCATTGTAGATCTTGCCGACTTCGGCTTCTTCAACAATACCTTCGATCCATGCACGCGCTGCGGCAATCTCATCGGCATTCGAAGAGCTGATCTTGATCACACCTTCGTCATCGATGTCGACCTTCGCACCGGTTTCAGCAACGATCTCGCGGATCACCTTGCCCCCGGTACCGATAATGTCACGGATCTTCGACTTGTCGATCTGCATTGTTTCGATACGCGGAGCATGCTTGGAGACGCCAGTACGCGCCGAACCGAGAGCTTTCGCCATTTCGCCAAGGATGTGCGTGCGGCCGGCTTTCGCCTGCTCCAGCGCCTTAGCCATGATTTCCTGCGTGATGCCGGCAACCTTGATGTCCATCTGCATGGTGGTGATACCAGCTTCTGAACCGGCAACCTTGAAGTCCATGTCACCCAGGTGATCTTCATCGCCCAGTATGTCTGAAAGAACCGCGAACTCATCTCCTTCAAGGATCAGACCCATCGCGATACCCGATACAGGGCGTTCGATCGGAACGCCTGCGTCCATCATCGAGAGACAACCACCGCAAACAGTCGCCATCGAGCTTGAGCCGTTGGACTCAGTAATGTCTGACAGAACACGGATGGTGTACGGGAAGTCCTCGTGACTCGGCAGCACTGGGTTAAGTGCGCGCCATGCAAGCTTGCCGTGGCCGGTTTCACGGCGACCAGTGAAGCCAAAGCGGCCCACTTCGCCAACCGAGTAAGGCGGGAAGTTATAATGCAGCATAAAGTGGTTGTAGGAGAGACCCTCTAGACCATCGATCATCTGCTCGGCATCTTTGGTGCCCAGCGTGGTGGTGCAGATTGCCTGCGTTTCACCGCGCGTAAACAACGCCGAACCGTGTGTACGAGGCAGCAAGCCAACTATGGCTTCGATCGGGCGAACCTGATCAAGCTTACGGCCATCGATACGGGTGCCATCCTTGATGATTGATCCGCGAACGATATCCGCTTCCAGCTTTTTGACTGCCTTGTTGGCAACCAGCTGCGTTTGCGCTTCTTCCTCTGCGAATGCTTCCTTCGCTTTGGCTCGCGCTGCGTTCAGCGCTTCCGATCGCGCCGACTTGTCAGTCAGCTTGTAAGCCGCCGCAATGTCATCACCCACGATGCCGCGCAGCTTTTCCTTGATCGCTGCGGTATCGTCCGATGTGTCGATTTCCCAAGGTTCCTTGGCAGCCTGTTCAGCCAGATCGATAATCGCACCGATGACCTTGCGGCTTTCATCATGCGCGAACATCACTGCGCCGAGCATTTCTTCCTCGGTCAGCTCTTTAGCTTCGGATTCAACCATCATCACAGCGTCTTGCGTTGCCGCAACGACCAGGTCCAACCGGCCTTCGTCAAAGATCGTATTGACCGCCGGGTTGAGGACATACTCGCCATCAACAAAGCCGACGCGTGCTGCGCCGATCGGGCCCATGAAGGGAACGCCGGAAATGGTCAGAGCAGCAGATGCCGCAACCATGGCTACGATGTCTGGTTCGGTTTCGCCATCGTAGGACAGAACTTGACAGATGACATTGATTTCGTTGTAGAAGCCTTCTGGGAAAAGCGGGCGGACCGGGCGGTCGATCAGACGGCTGGTCAACGTTTCTTTTTCCGTTGCGCGGCCTTCGCGCTTGAAGAAGCCACCCGGGATACGGCCGGCTGCAGAGAATTTCTCTTGATAGTGAACAGTCAGCGGGAAGAAGTCTTGGCCTTCCTTGACTGACTTTGCGGCGGTCACGGCGCAAAGCACCACGGTTTCGCCATAAGTGGCCAGAACGGCGCCGTCTGCCTGACGGGCAATCTGACCGGTTTCGAGAGTGAGGGTTTTTCCGCCCCATTCAATCGATACGGTTTTCTTGTCGAACATGTATTTTCCTAAATTGACCCGCACGGCCTTATTGCGGTGCGGGGCCTACAGTGCCGGGGAATCCGTCCCGGTCCGGTTTGAGGCGTTTATCTGCCCCTTGGCTTGGCAACCGGATGTTACCAAGCTCCTGATGCAAGAAGCGGCCCACAAGGAGGCCGTTTCGAGTAATCTTTACTTACGCAGACCCAGCTTCTGGATCAGGGCGTTGTATCGCTCGACGTCTTTCTTCTTGAGATAGGCGAGCAGGCTGCGACGCTTGTTGACCATCTGGAGCAGACCACGACGTGAGTGGTTGTCCTTGTGGTGACCTTTGAAATGCTCGGTCAGGTTACGGATACGCTGCGTGAGGATCGCTACCTGTACTTCCGGGCTGCCCGTGTCGTTCTTGTCGCGGGCGTTGTCTTTGATAATCTTCGTTTTCGTTGCGGCATCAACCGACATAATATTTCTCTCTTACTCAGCGACATCGGGTAGGTTAAAACCCCTGACGACTTTCGCCGTCCCATCCTCAATTTCCATCAGCGCTACCGGCACATCGTCCAGCATCGCACAATAGAGCCCGGATGGTTGGGGCAGTTCAGACAAGACCCGGCCCTGACGAACCGCCTGCGCACTTGTCTGATCGAGGATGAGAGCCGGGATGTCGTCCAGCCCCGCCTCAAGTGGCAGGAGTAGGTCTGATAAGGCCGCGCGATTAGCGTGTTTCTCGAGTTTGTCCAGCGAAATCGCTTGATATTCAAGGAAGGGCCCCGCCTTGATACGCCTAAGATAGGTAACGTGCCCAAAGGTTCTAAGCGCGCGCGCGATATCGCGAGCCAAAGAGCGGATATATGTACCTTTGGAGACATGCGCAATGAGCGTTACGCTTTCGGCCAGTTCAAGTGGGGCCGACGGGTCGCAGGGATCGGGACGGCCGGCTGTAGTCTGGAATGATGAACGCAGTTCAGGATCATAGCGCTCACTCGCGAATTCGAGCGAGTAAATAGTGACCTGGCGTGTTTTAATCTCCACAGTTTCGCCTGCCCTTGCGCGATCATAGGCACGTTTCCCGTCGACCTTGACCGCTGAATAGTCAGGCGGAACCTGCCCGATCTTGCCGGTGAAATGCTCAAGGATGGCTGCGACCGCAGCCATCGGCGGCCTCCCGTTCGATCGTTCAATCACTTCGCCTTCGGTGTCGAGCGTGTCGGTTTCCTCGCCGAACTTAATCGTGAATTCGTAAATCTTGCGCGCGTCCAGCATGCGGCCTGCCAGCTTGGTCGCTTCGCCCAGCGCGATCGGCAGGACGCCTTCGGCCAACGGGTCCAGCGTACCGCCATGGCCCACCTTGGTCCTAGCATAGCCTGATTGACGTAGAATGCGTTTGACCGCGCTGACAGCCTGCGTCGAGCCGAGCCCGCGCGGTTTGTCGAGAATGATCCAGCCGGAAACCGGATGTTCCCGCGGATCAGCCACCGGCTACCGCAGTCGCAATGTCGAGATATTGCATGAGCGCCCAGTTCACAGGAGGGCCAATCGTGTTTGCCAGCACGCCCCATTCGGGGGCGAACCATGTCAGCGCGACCAAACCGAAGAACAAGGTCATGCCGTAAGGACGCAGCTTGCGATAGCTACGCGCCAAGGAAGGTGGCAGCAGCCCTTCAGCTATATGCGAACCATCGAACGGCGGGATTGGCAAAAGGTTGAAAACGCCCAAGAACACATTGATCAGGATGAAATAGAACATGCCGCTTTGCACCAGCAGCGTTTCACCTGCCCCGTCCGCAATCAGCGACATCTCACTGCCAGAGCTTGTGATTTGAGCTCCAGCAGGGAAAAATAGCCCCAAGGCGATTGCACCAATCAGAGCGAGAACGAAATTCGACCCCGGTCCTGCTGCTGCCACCGCCATCATTCCGAAGCGCGGATTGTCCAGTCGATCTTGCCGCACAGGCACGGGCTTAGCCCAGCCAAAGACC
>Ga0181593_10006306_pt1 | contig 10640 bp, 11 predicted proteins | sample 071ome_19_FD_133756 | JGI IMG/M metagenome (GOLD analysis project Ga0181593, IMG submission 133756) | Coastal salt marsh microbial communities from the Groves Creek Marsh, Skidaway Island, Georgia - 071413AT metaG (megahit assembly) | ecosystem: Environmental > Aquatic > Marine > Intertidal...
AGTCGCCGGTGCGCAGCGCCAAGTTCCGTCCGGTCTACAAGTGGTTCTTCTGGATCTTCCTGCTCGATTGCATCCTTCTCGGCTGGGTCGGGGGCAAGACGCCGGACGATCTGGTCTTCGACGGGCTGAGCCTGAAGGTTCTGCATCTCGGCTGGCTCTCGACCTTCTGGTACTTCTTCCACTTCCTGATTTTGCTGCCGTTGCTCGGCATCTTCGAGAGGCCGAAGCCACTGCCCAAGAGCATCTCCGAACCCGTTCTCGGGGGCGGATCGGCCGGGGCTTCTGCAACCGCCAAGCCGATGGAGAAGGCGTAATGGGTATCGTTTCCAACATGCGCCGCACGGCGGCGGTGGCAGGCTTCGCGGCGCTCGCCGCGGTGACGTCTAGCGCGGCGTTCGCGGCGGGTGACGCAAAAGCGCCGGAGGATCGCGACTGGCACTTCGAGGGGATATTCGGCACCGTGGACCGGGCCTCGGCCCAGCGCGGCCTGCAGGTCTATCTCGAGGTCTGCGCGGGCTGTCACTCGTTGAAGCAGGTGGCCTACCGGAACCTGGCCGACCTTGGCTTCACCGAGGCCGAGATCAAGGTCATCGCGTCGGGCTTCGATGTGACCGACGGGCCGAACGACGAGGGCGAGATGTTCGAGCGACCGGCGATCCCGTCCGATCGCTTCGTCTCTCCGTTTCCGAACGAGGAAGCCGCCAAGGCCGCCAACAATGGTGCGAACCCGCCGGACCTGACCCTGCAGGTCAAGGCCCATCCGGGCGGCGCGGACTACATCCACGCGCTCCTGACCGGCTATGTCGATCCGCCGGCTGGCACCGAGGTGCCCGAGGGTTCGAACTACAACGCCTACTTCGCGGGCAACTTCATTGCCATGCCGCAGCCGTTGTTCGAGGACGGCGTCGAGTATGCCGACGGCACGCCCGCGACCATCGAGCAGATGGCAACCGACGTGGTGAACTTCATGCAGTGGGCGGCCGAGCCCGAGATGGAGCAGCGCAAGAAGACCGGCTTCAAGGTCGTGATCTTCCTGATCATCCTCAGTGCCCTCCTGTATGCAGGCAAGCGCAAGATGTGGGCGAACGTCGACCACTGACCGAAGCGATATCAGACGAAAAGGCCGCTTGCGGAGGCGCAGGCGGCCTTTTTGTTAAGCGGCCGCATTCGCTAAACTCGGCGGCCAGCCACGACCAGTGAAAATCCACCCGGGGGGGAGAAAATGGCGCGCGAAACAATCGTCACATGTGCGGTGACCGGCGGTCACCAGAATTTCCACGATCATCCGAACTTTCCGATCACGCCCAAGCAGATCGCGGAATCGGCGATCGAGGCACGCAAGGCCGGTGCCGCAGTGGCCCATATCCATGTGCGCGAACCCGACGGGTCGCGCTCGGGCAATCCGGAGTATTTCCGCGAGGTTGTCGAGCGTATCCGCGATGCTGACTGCGACGTTCTGATCAACCTGACGACCGGTGAGGGGGGACGCTACGTGCCGAGTGAGGAGGACCCGCAGGTCGGCGGTCCCGGCACTTCCCTTTCGACGCCTGAGGTTCGGGTGCGCCACGTGCTCGACCTGCGTCCGGACATCTGCACCCTCGACGTCGCGACGATGAACTTCGGCGAGGCGGTGTTCATGAATACCCCGGCCCATCTGCGCCGGATGGCGGAACTCATCAAGGACGCCGGCGTGAAGCCGGAGATCGAGGTGTTCGAGCCGGGCCATATCCGTCTGGCGGTCGATATGATCAAGAACGGCTATATCGAATCGCCGCCGCTGTTCCAGCTCTGCTTGGGCATTCCCTGGGGGTCGCCCGCGACGCCGCAGATGGTGCAGGTCATGCACTCGATGCTGCCCGGCGACGCCAACTGGGCGGCCTTCGGAATCAGCCGCTGGGAGTTCCCGATCGTCGCCGAGGTGGTCAACAACGGCGGGCATGTTCGCGTCGGCCTCGAGGACAATCTCTATCTGACAAAGGGCGAGTTCGCATCGAACGGCCAGCTTGTCGACAAGGCGGTGCGCATCATGCGCGAGCTCGACGCCGAGCCCGTCGAGCCGGAACGCGCGGCGGAGATGCTCGACCTGCTGCCCCGCGCCCAGTAGGCCCGGCGCATGAGGGCCAATCATGCGAGCGTGCCGCCGATGCTCGGGATCATCGGCGGCAGCGGTATCTACGACGTCGAGGGCTTGTCGGACGTCCGCTGGGAGGCGTTCGATACGCCCTATGGAAGTCCGTCGGACGAACTCATGTTCGGGACGCTCGACGGGTTTCCCATCGTCTTCCTGCCGCGCCACGGGCGCGGCCACCGGGTGCCGCCGTCCGAGCTGAACTTCCGGGCCAACATCCACGCGCTCAAGCGCGTCGGTGTGACCGAGGTGGTGTCACTGTCCGCGGTGGGGTCGCTGCGGGAAGACCTTGTGCCCGGGACATTTGTCGTGGTGGACCAGTTCATTGATCGAACCTTCGCGCGGGTCAAATCCTTCTTCGAATCCGGACTCGTCGCCCATGTCTCGATGGCCGATCCCGTCTGCGGGCGTCTGGGCGATCACATCATGGCGGCGGCAGGCGAGCTCGACATCGACATCGTGCGGGGCGGGACCTATCTGGTGATGGAGGGACCGCAATTCTCGTCGCGCGCGGAATCCGAGCTCTACCGGAGCTGGGGCTGCTCCGTCATCGGCATGACCAACATGCCCGAGGCGAAACTCGCCCGCGAGGCGGAGCTCTGTTACGCGACCGTGGCGATGGTGACCGATTTCGATTGCTGGCACGACGATCATGACGATGTGACCGTGGACCAGATCATCGAGGTGCTGATGTCCAACGCGGACAAGGGGCGGAGCCTGGTGCGCGCGTTGGCGCCGCGTCTCGCGACCCGCGAGGACCGGTGCGGGCAGGGCTGCCACACCAGTCTCGACAATGCGCTGATCACGGCACCCGATGCCCGCGATCCGGCGGTCGTTGAGCGTCTGGCCACGATCGCGGGACGTGTCCTGGACTGAAACCTGTTTGAAAACAGTGGCTTGCGCCGGTGCGCTTTTTGCGTTGACCCGGACGTAATAGAATATATGTCACGGCCTCGCGCCCTTCGCGGGCGCGGCAAGGCCGGGGGAGAGATGAGTTATGCCTGATGCGAACGGCCACGATACGGTGACCGACCGCCCGATTGTCGGTGTCGATCATGCCCTGATCGGTGTCGCCGATCTGGATGCGGCGCGCGATTCCTTCGAGCGGCTGGGCTTCACCATCTCGCCGCGCGGGCGCCATATCGGCTGGGGCACCGGCAACTACACCATCATGTTCGAGCATGACTATGTCGAGCTGATCGGTGTCGTGGACCCGACCCAGTACATCCACCGGCTCGACGAGTTCCTCGAAACCGGCGAGGGATTGTTGAATGTCGCGCTCGGTACCGATGATGCGGAGGCGGCGTTCCGCTGGCTGCAGGCGGAAGGCGTCGATGCGTCGCCCCCCGAACAGCTGCAGCGGCTTCTGGAAACGGACCAGGGAGACGAGACCCTGCAGTTCCGCAACGTGTACCTGCCGAACGACATCACGCCCGGTCTCAATACCTTCGCCTGCGAGCATCTGACGCCGGACAAGGTTCGCCGTGCGAGCTGGCTGTCGCACCCCAACGGGGCGCGGCGCATCGCCGAGGTCACCATCGTGATGGAAACCCTCGACGGGGTCCGCGACGCCTATGTCCGGCTGTTCGGCGAGGCGGCCGTATCCGGTGACGAGCGCAAGGGCAACATCACCGTGGATACCGGCCGCGACGAATTGTGGTTCGTCACGCCGAAGACCTTCCCCGAGCGCCACTACGACAAGACGATCGACGAGAACCTGCCGCTGCCGCGGCTGGCGGCCCTGACCCTCGAGGTTGCGGACACCCAGGCGACAGCGCTCTACCTGACCGGGCAGCAGGTCGCGTTCGAGCGCGACAGCACCGACGCGGTGATCGTGTCGTCCGAGGAGGCGTGCGGGACCTTCCTGGTCTTCGCCGACACGCCCGACGGCTGATCAGCCGATATTGGTCGTCAGGAACTCCAGCGTGCGTTCCATCGCCTGGCCCGCCGCTTCCTTGTGGTAGGAGCCGCGGCGCGAGCAGCTGAAGCCGTGCCCCGCACCCTCGTAGATGAAGCTCGGAATGTCGGGATGGTCGGCCTCGACCTTGTGGACGCCGTCGAGCGGGATACCGGCGTCTTCCGCGCCCCAGTGGAACATCACCGGGCACTGCGGCGCCTCGCCGCTGTTGGTCAGGATGTCGCCGCCGTAGTAGCAGACCGCCGCCGCAACGGGTGAGCGGGCCGCCGCGAACCACGCGACCGAGCCGCCCATGCAGAAGCCGACGATCCCGATCTTGCCGACCCCGTCGATCTCGCCGATGGCCGCGTTCACGTCCTTGATCACGTCATCCCAGTCCAGCGCGCCCTTCAGCGCTCGGCCCTTGGCCATGCCGTCCTCGTCGAATTCGAGAACCGCGTCGCGCTCGTGGCGGTCGAACAGGGCCGGCGCGATCGCGACATAGCCTTCCTTGGCGAAGTTGTCGACGGTCTCGCGGATGTCGTCGTTGACGCCGAAAATCTCCTGGATGATGACGATGCCGCCGCGTGCGACATCGTCAGGCTCGGCCTTGTAGGCGTCGAGCTCGTGGCCGTCGGCCGCCGTCAGTTTCAGATCGGTTCCCATGTTTCGTTCCTCCCGTGCCGGGTTGGCATATTGTTTCGACCGGTATCCTAGTGGGCTAGACGTTGAAGCGAAACAGCATCACGTCACCGTCGCGGACCTTGTAGTCGCGCCCCTCCTGGCGCATGCGCCCGGCGTCACGCGCTCCGGCCTCGCCGCCATACTCGACATAGTCGTCGAAGCCGATGGTTTCGGCGCGGATGAAGCCTTTCTGGAAATCCGTGTGGATGCGTCCGGCCGCGTCGTAGGCGGTTGCGGCACCCGCAACGGTCCATGCGCGCGTTTCCTTCGGGCCCGCGGTGAAGAAGGTCAGGAGCTGGAGCAGCGCGTAGCCGGCGCGGATTACCTTCGACAGGCCGGTCTCGTTGAGACCGATCCCCTCCAGATACTCGGCCCGCTCGGCCGGATCGTCCAGCTGCGCGATCTGCGCTTCGATCTCGGCGGAGACGATCACGGTCGCCGCGCCCTTGGTTGCGGCCATCTCGTTCACCGCCTCGGTGTGAGCATTGCCGTCGACGGCGGAATCCTCGTCAACGTTGCAGACATACAGAACCGGCTTGGCGGTCAGCAGCTGCAACTGGCGAAAGGCCGGCCGCTGGTCGTCCGCGATGTCCGCGGTCCGCGCCGGACGGCCGTCCTGGAGTGCCGCCATCACCGGTTCGAGAAGCTGCAACTGCGCACGGGCATCCTTGTCGCCGCCCTTGGCGCGTTTCTCCGTGGTCTCAAAGCGCCGCTCCATCGCCTCCAGGTCGGCCAGCAGAAGTTCGGTTTCCACGATCTCAGCGTCGCGGACGGGGTCGATCCCTCCCTCGACATGGGTGATCCCGCCATCGTCGAAGCAGCGCAAGACATGGCAGACAGCGTCAACCTCGCGGATGTGGGACAGAAACTTGTTGCCCAGTCCCTCGCCCTGGCTCGCGCCACGCACCAGGCCCGCGATGTCGACGAATTCCAGATAGGTCGGCACGACCTGTGCCGATTTCGCGAGGCCGGCGAGAATCGCAAGCCGGTCGTCCGGTACCGCCACGCGACCCGCGTTGGGCTCGATCGTGCAGAACGGATAATTTGCCGACTCGGCCTGGGCGGTTGCCGTCAGTGCATTGAAAAGTGTCGACTTGCCGACATTCGGCAGCCCGACAATACCGCAGTTGAAACCCATCTCAGTCGCGCCCCCGCAGCCGGTTCATCGCACGCGACAGGGCGTTGCCCATCGCTGTCTCCGTTTCGGTGTCGCCGGCGCGGGCCGGCGGCTCCGGATCCTTGTGCCGGACCGAGGGTGCCGGTTCGGAGGGCGTTTCTCCGCCACCGCCCTGGACCGCCATCGCGACCCGGCTCATGAAATCGCTTGCCCGGCCCTCGAACAGCGCCGGCAGCTCGTCGGCGACCGCGGCCAGTTCGCGGGCGAGCCAGTCCTGGTCGGCGCGCGCGAAGTCGCCCAGCACATGGTTCTTCACCCGTGCCTTGTCGCCGGGATGCCCGACGCCGAGGCGGACCCGCCAGTAATCCTTGCCGGGCAGATGCGCGTCGATGCTGCGCAGCCCGTTGTGGCCGGCATTGCCGCCGCCCTGCTTGACCCGCACCTTGGCCGCCGTTAGGTCGATTTCGTCATAGATGACGATCACGTCCTCGGGTGCGAGCTTGTAGAAGCGCGTGGCCTCGCCGACGGCACGGCCGGACTCGTTCATGTATGTCATGGGCTTGAGCAGGATCACGCGCTCGCCGGCGATCTGGCCTTCACTGACATCGCCCTGGAACTTGGCGCGCGGCGCAGAAAGCCCATGGCGGCGGACAATCTCGTCCGCCGCCATGAAGCCGATATTGTGTCGGTTGTTTCTGTGCTTCGGACCCGGGTTTCCAAGTCCCACAACCAGTCGCATGGTCTGCTCGCCCAAATCGGCGGAGGTGGGCTACTCCTCGCCTTCGTCGGCGCTGTCCTCGCCCTCGGTCTCGCCGTCCGCGCCTTCCGCGGCTTCGCCCTCTTCGCCGTCCGCGTCGATATCGTCTTCCACCGGCGCCACGGTCGGGGCAGCGATGGTCGCGATGGTGAAGTCGCGGTCGGTGATGGTCGGTTTGACGCCCTCGGGCAGCGAGATGTCGGAGATGTGGATGCTGTCACCGACTTCGAGGCCGGTCAGGTCGGCCACGAACTCCTCGGGGATCGCGCCGGCGCGGCAGACGACCTCGACCGCGTGACGCACGATGTTGAGCACACCGCCACCCTTGAGACCCGGCGATTCCTCTTCGTTGGTGAAGGTCACCTGGATTTCCAGGTTGATTCGCGTCCGCTCGGTGACACGCAGGAAATCCAGATGCATCGGTACGTCGGTGACCGGGTGCACCTGCAGGTCACGGCACAGCACCTGCTGCTGGTTGCCATCGATGTCGATGTCGAACAGCGTGGCGAAGAAGCCGGGCTGTCCGAGTGCCGTGCGCAGCTGCGCCGGGCTGATCGAGATGGGTTCGGGGTCCTTGTTCGCGCCGTAGATCACCGCCGGCACCTTGCCGAGGCGTCGTGTTGCACGGGCGGCCCCCTTGCCGACCTGTGCGCGCGATTCCGCGTTGAATGTCACGGTATCCGCCATGATTTCACTCCTTTGACCCCCGCGATGCCTCCAAGGGTGCCATCGCGGGGCGGTTCGTCATCGGCGCCGGATGCGCCGAATACTAGTCGAACAGACTTGAAACCGAGGCTTCGCGGCTGATGCGGTCGATCGCCTTGCCCAGAAGGGGGGCGACCGTCAGCTGCCGGATGTTGCTCGCCACGCGCACCGCCTCGGTGGCCTGGATCGAATCCGTCATCACCAGGGTTTCCAGCGGAGATGCCGCAACCCGCCCGACAGCGCCGCCCGACAGCACACCGTGCGTGACATAGGCGGACACCGACTTGGCGCCTTGATCCATCAACGCTCCCGCGGCGTTGCACAACGTGCCGGCGCTATCGCAGATATCGTCGACAAGGATGCAGCGTCGCTGGTCGACGTCGCCGATGATGTTCATCACCTCGGAGACGCCAGCCCGTTCGCGGCGCTTATCAATGATCGCGAGATCGGCGTCAAGCCGTTTGGCGAGCCCCCGGGCGCGCACGACGCCGCCCACATCGGGGGAAACGATGACAAGGTCACCGTTGCCGCCCTGGCTCTCCAGGTCCTCGGAGAAAAGAGGACCGGCGAACAGGTTGTCGACCGGGATGTCGAAGAAGCCCTGGATCTGGCCCGCATGCAGGTCGAGCGTGAGCACCCGGTCGGCGCCGGCCCTGGTGATCAGGTTGGCGACCAGCTTGGCGGAAATCGGTGTCCGAGGCCCGGTTTTCCGGTCCTGGCGCGCATAGCCGAAATAGGGAATGACGGCGGTGATGCGGCGGGCCGACCCGCGCCGCAGCGCGTCCAGCGTGACCAGCAGTTCCATCAGATTGTCGTTGGCAGGATAGGAGGTGGACTGGACGACGAACACGTCCTCGCCGCGCACATTCTCGAGAATCTCGACGAACACCTCCATATCCGAGAAACGCCGGATCGAAGCTTTCGTCAGCTCGATGTTCAGATATGCGGAAATCGCCTCGGCAAGCGGGCGGTTGCTGTTGCACGCCAGCACCTTCATCGACCGTACCCCCGGACCCGAACAGCGCCCGTCGGCGCCCGGGTCAATTGCGCCCGTCGGAAGGGGACGATGGACGACACCGACCCCATGCGCGGCGGAACGTATCAACCCGAATCGGGGCTGTAAACAAGACTCGGCTGGGGATAATCCGGGCGTCGGACCGGCGCGTGCGACGGCGCGAAAATCAGCGTACGGGCGGGTGCTCCGCCGCGTCGTCCGGCCGCACGAACCCGTCGCGCCAGTCGATCTGCGAGACCAGCTCCACCATGCCCGCCGCGGCCGCCAGCCCGGCTTCGCGTGCCAGCTCGCCCCAGCTGTTCTCGACGACGCGCCGGGAAAACGGGCTCGCCTGGTCAATGCGGCCGATTTCGACGCCGAATGGGTCTGCCACGGCCCAGCCGATCGCGACCTCCACCCGGTCCCCGTCCATCGGTGTCATACGGACCGTCGCGCGTGCTGTCAGGGTCTCGTCGCTCGGATCGACGGCGACACGCGCGCCCATGCGACGCAGACCCTGGCGCAGAGCAGCCTGCAGACGCGTCGCGCCCCCCTCCGGTGCCCCTTCGACCGTACCGACATAGATGGAGGGGGTGACGACCTCGCCATTGACCTCCTCCTGGATGAAGGCGGCGATGCGCGGGGCGGCGTTGCCGGCGAACGCGGCCATCAGAGCCGCGTCACCGCGGGCCCACGGGTCGATCGGTGTGCCCTCGATGCTCTGCTCGTAGCGGCCGACCTCGTCACCGGCTGGGTTCGAGAGAACCCAGGCGATGTGGGCATCGCGGCCCGGATCGATCACCCGGCCGACGAGGATCATGCTCGAGCGGTTCCGGCTACCCATGTAGGCCGGCACGTCGCGGTCGATCAGCGCCGCGACCATTTCGCGGGCGAGGCCTCGGGCGGCGGCGGGCGGGGCGTCGGCCACGGGCTCGACCATGATCCCGGGCGAGTCCGACAGGCGGAGCAGGTCGTTGTCCCGGTCCGGGGTGCGCTCGAAGACGCGCGGCACCGGCTGGCAGGCCACGAGAAGGGCCAGCAGCAGCGCCGGCAGCACTGCCGCCGGCAGGCTAGAGCGCACAGCTCACCATTGCCGCCGCCAGCGTGAAGAAGATGAGCATGATCAGGTAGGGCATTGTTCAGTCCGCCGCCGGCAGCATGATCAGAGACAGGTTGCGGCCGTAGTCCGGTTCGTCGCGATGGCAGCTGCGCCGGTAGCTGAAGAAGTTCTCGTCGCCATAGGTGTCGTGGCCGGTCGCCTCGTGGCTTCCGACTCCGGCACCCGCGAGCCGGCTCTGCACGTAGCCTGGCAGGTCGAACAGCAGCCGGTCGCTCACCGTACGTTCCGTGAAAAAACGGTCGTTCCGAGAGTCCTGTTCGAGGAACGGTGCGGGAAACTCCGGGCCCACCTCGTAGGAGTGCGGTCCGATGCAGGGGCCGACGGCGGCGGAGATGCCGCCGCGGGTGGCGCCACGCGCGACCATCGCATCGACGGTGGCCTCGACCACCCCGTCGAGCGCGCCGCGCCAGCCGGCATGAGCGGCGGCGACGACACCCGCCGACGGGTCGGCGAACAGAACCGGCGCGCAGTCCGCCGCCAGAACGCCGATGGCGAGACCTGGCCGGTCGCACACGAGCGCGTCGGCCTGCGGCGGAGCATCGGGGTCCAGCGTTTCCGCATCGACCACGGTCGCGGAATGGACCTGGTAAAGGGTGCGGAGCCGGTCGCCCGCCGTGCCCACGGCGCGCGCGGCGCGGGCCCGGTTCTCGGCCACATGGGCGCGGTCGTCGCCGGACCCCAACCCGCAGTTGAGCCCGGCATAGATTCCTTTGCTGACCCCCCCGGCACGCGACAGGAACATGTGCCGCACGCCGCGAATCCGGCGCAGGGTGTTGGCGCTTGCGTGGGGTTCGTGCATCGGGGTTCAGGGTCCGGGATCGAAGCCTGCGAGACGGTCGATCCACTGTTCGGAGAGGGCCAGTACCTTGAACAGGGTGCCCATTTCCGCGGGGCCGATCAAGCGGGCGAGCGCCGCGTCGATGTCGCGTTGCTGGCGTGTATCGGCACCGGCGCGCAACGCGTCCGCGCGGGCGTGAATGCCGAGCTGGGCAAGGAACGCGCCCTGGGTGACCGGCCCCCAGCTCCGCAGACCGGTGCTTGCGCTCGTGCTGGCGACCCGCGCGAAATCCACATGGGCGGTCAGGTCCGCCGTGCCGGGTGCGTCGAGGGGATCGACGGGCCGGTGCCTTCGGACCGCCTGTAATGTGTCGCCCACCGCGCTGTGCGGATGGCCGTAGTCGATGATCAGTGCGACGCCGCCGTCGGCCCCGATCCGGGCCGAGATATCGCCAACGACC
>Ga0181593_10006309_pt1 | contig 10637 bp, 9 predicted proteins | sample 071ome_19_FD_133756 | JGI IMG/M metagenome (GOLD analysis project Ga0181593, IMG submission 133756) | Coastal salt marsh microbial communities from the Groves Creek Marsh, Skidaway Island, Georgia - 071413AT metaG (megahit assembly) | ecosystem: Environmental > Aquatic > Marine > Intertidal zone...
ACGCTGGACCGCAGGCTTCGCGCGCTTATTTTCGGCTTGCAGGCGCTCAAGAATGCCGCTCTTCTCCGACTCATCCAGCGCGTAATACACCTCTTTTCCTACATCGATGCGGTAAAGCGGCGGCATGGCGACAAAAACGTGGCCCGCCCGAACCAACGGCCTGAAGTGCCTCAAAAAGAGTGCGCAGATGAGCGTAGCAATGTGCAGCCCGTCGGAATCAGCATCTGCCAGAATACAGACCTTGTGATACCGGAGCGCACTCAGATCAGAGCTACCCGGGTCAATACCTAGCGCTACCGAAATATTGTTCACCTCCTGCGACGCCAGAATCTCAACGGCGTCGACCTCCCAGGTATTCAGTATTTTGCCGCGGAGCGGGAGGATCGCCTGATAATCACGATCTCTGGCCTGCTTTGCCGAGCCACCTGCCGAGTCTCCCTCGACCAGAAACAGCTCACCTCGAGCAGGGTCTTCGCTGGCACAATCGGCCAACTTGCCAGGCAGTGCGGGGCCAGAGGAGACCTTTTTGCGCACCACTTTCTTGGCTGATCTGAGTCGGGTTTGAGCGCGCTCAATGCAGAGTTCGGCAAGCCGCTCGGCGTCAGCCGTTTCCTGATTCAACCAAAGTCCAAAGGCATCCTTGGCGACGCCCGAGACAAATCCAGCCGCCTCTCGCGAGGAGAGCCGCTCTTTGGTTTGACCTGAGAACTGCGGATCCTGAAGCTTTGAAGACAGCACAAAGCAGCAGCGATCCCAGACATCCTCCGCTGTCAATTTCAAGCCCCGAGGGAGCAGGTTCCGCAACTCACAGAATTCCCGCATGGCGTCGAGCAACCCGGAGCGCAAACCGTTGACGTGAGTGCCCCCCTGTGTGGTGGGAATGAGATTCACATATGACTCGGCGATGACCTCACCGCCCTCGGGTAACCATTGGATCGCCCAGTCCACGGCCTCTGTCTCCCCCTCAAAATGCGCCGTAAACGGCGTTTCCGGGATAACGGGAAAATCAATGGTGGCATCGGCGAGGTAATCAGCTATGCCGTCCTCATAATGCCATTCGATTTTTTCTTTTTTCTTTTCATCCGTCAGCGTCACTCTCAGTCCCGGGCAAAGCACCGCTTTGGCTCGCAGCGCATGACTGAGTTTCGGGATCGAAAAATTGGCCGAATCGAAATAGGCAGGGTCGGGCTTGAAGCGAATACCGGTGCCGGTATTTCGTTTGCCGCAACTTCCAGTCACCGCCAAGTCAGCCGTCTTTTCCCCGCCCGAGAAGGCCATGGAATGCACATTGCCGTCTCGACGGATCGTGACCTCAAGCAGCTCCGACAAGGCGTTTACCACTGAAACCCCAACGCCATGTAGCCCGCCGCTGAACTGGTAGCTCTTGTCGGAGAACTTGCCGCCGGCATGGAGCGTCGAGAGGATGACCTCAACGCCGGGTAACTTCTGCTCGGGATGCAAGTCGACCGGCATGCCGCGGCCGTCATCAACGACACTCAAGCCACCATCGGTGTGGAGGGTAACGTCAATTTGACTACAGTGGCCCGCGAGCGCTTCATCGACCGAATTGTCGATAACTTCCTGGGCGAGGTGGTTTGGCCGGGCGGTGTCGGTGTACATACCCGGCCGCTTTCGGACAGGTTCCAGCCCAGTGAGCACCTCAATGGCATCGGCGTTATATTTGGTCATGCTCTAGCGTAACTCGCTCTAAAACTGTGTTTCTTCAGGCCGCGTGCGCCGACCGCCTCTGCAAGGCTTGCCTCACCTAGCCCGGGGGGCGCCTTTGGGCTCATGCGTAGCCAGATGAGTCCATGTCGACTTCGAAAGTCTCGTCCGTTACGCGACACACGACCGTATCCCAGGCTCCACTTTTGTGCAGATTGATCAGCCGGCACCCCGGCGCCAGCGAGTCAACCTTGAATACCGCCGAGTGCGGCGCGAATTGCACGCAGGTAGAGGGTGTCGTCAGGCATTGTACGCCTTGGTAGGCTTGGGTCGAATCCTGATGTACGTGCCCGGAAATCACCAGCGCCCGATCGGTCAACGGTGCCAGGCGGCTCAGGGCCTCTGCCCCATTTTCTGCCCCGATTTCATCAAGCCACTCGCATCCCACCGGCATGAGCGGGTGGTGGGTCGCCACAAGCATGGGCCGCTGGGCTTGCTGGGCTTGCTGGACTGCCTCCTCCAATGCCCGCAGTTCACCGTCGCTCAGGTGTCCAGCGACCATCCCCCGACGTTGGGTATTGAGCATCAATATATCCCAGTGGCAAAGCCGGATATGACGCTTGAAGTGCTCGCTAAGCTGATGCTCAGGTGACCAAGTCGCGTCATGATTGCCGGGTAGCCAAAAGCTGGGTACATCCAGTGACGCCAGTGCAGCCCGAAGCCGGTGGTATGCCTCCTCAGACTCATCGCCGGCCAGATCTCCCGTAAGGAGTAGCGCATCAACGGGCGCCATATCTGCGACGAGACGGCACACCGCCTCGAGGGAGCGATCGGTGTCAATCCCAACCAACTTGCCTCCCCGTGACTGCATAAGATGCGTGTCAGAGAGCTGCACGACCCGGCTGGAGTCAGCCGTATCCAGCACGGCGAGGCCGTTTAACGCATTCATGGTCCGGCGGAATCAGAATCGGTCAATGGCGCATTGGTTGACCGTCCATTAGTGAGACAAAACTCCATCAACTCCGCAGCGAAGCGATTCTGCTGGAACTTTTCGTCTCGTTGCAGCATCTCGGGATTCGGATAGCGGTAGCGCGCCTCGAAGCGTCGCGAGGTACTACAATGCACCACCTCAGCCATCCGCGCGTCATGGTATAGGCGCAAATCCAAACAGCTTTTGCTCCCCATCTGTATGGCGGAACCCTGATAGCGTAGCCGCATATCAGTGGTATAACGATCCCGGGCGGTGACCTCCAGCTCCACAACCGCATCGCCGACCTCAAAGGCGCAACGGGGTTGCTGCTCGTAACCCGGGAAGAGGCGCACCAAACGGTGATAATTAGCCTCGCACTGGGCATGCAGGTCGGACAGGTCTATGTGATAGGTTCGGCGGGACCTGCTGCGCGGGCGAGACTGTTGCGTGCGATCTGACATGGCGCTAAGTGTAGCAAGCCCCCAGAGCCGACGAAGTGCCAAAATGTTGTCGGTTTTGACGCCGCAAAAAGGCGCATCACAGTGGTAGACTCGCCCTCCCGAAATGACTCAGACCCAGACGCCATGCCTGCTTTGCATCGTCCCCTACAATTTCTAGCGCTCGCCGTGACCACCAGCGCGTTTTCGGCTGTGGCCTTTGCCGATACGCTTGTTGATATCTATGAACTCGCATTAGAGAACGACGCGCAACTGAAGGCGCAGGTAGCGCAATACAACGCGGATATCGAGCTGGAGAAGCTGGCGCTGGCACCCCTTCTGCCCCAGGCCCGCGCAGGCTACTCATATACCGACTCGGAGAACGACTCCACGCGGCCCAATGTGAGGGTCACTCCCGAGGGAACGCTCGATCAAATCGATGTGACCTCTGAGACGAACACCGAAACCGACGGGTACGACGTTAGTCTTTCGCAGACACTCTTTGACCTGTCAGCCTGGTTTGGCTGGAAAGCGGGGAAAGAAACCTCCCGGCGAGCTGAGGCTGATCTTTCTGCGGCGCAACAGGATCTCATCGTCAGGGTGGTACAGTCCTACTTTGGCGTGCTGCGTGCGCAGGACAATCTCAGGGCATCGCAAGCCCAAGAGCGCGCCTTTGAGCGCCAGCTCGAACAGACCCGGCAACGATTCGAAGTCGGCTTGATCGCCATTACCGACGTCTATGAGGCAGAGGCCGCGAGGGACCTGGCACAAGTGACGCGCATCGTCGATGAGAACAACGTGGCGGTGGCGAAAGAAAACTTGTCAGTGCTCACAGGCCAAACACCCGGCGCGCTTTTCGTACTGGGCGAGACATTCGACCCAAAACCACCAGAGCCTGCCGAACGCGCAGCGTGGGTCGACTTTGCCATGTCCAACAATTACCGGCTCGCCGCATCTCGATTCGCCGAAGAGGCGGCCCGACAGACTGCAACATCCTCACGCATGGGTCACGCCCCCACTGTAACGGCGACGTATCGCTATCAAGATACAGAGACAACGGGCAGCATCAGACAAAGCCCGGAGAGCCTTTTCAACTTTCCACCCGATTCAGAGCAGACCAATGAGAGCTGGCAGATTCGCTTTGACTTGCCCCTGTCTGCCGGGGGCGCAATCAGCGCCAGCCGCCGACGTGCCGCGGAGCAGTTCAATGCCGCTCGGGAAACTCGCATCAACCTGACGCGCACCACTGTGACGCAGGCACGGTCTCTGCATATGACGGTAATGTCGGATGTCTCGCGCGTGATGGCGCGCAAGCAGTCGATTGTGTCCAGCCAGAGCGCGCTCGATGCGACACAGGCGGGTTATGAAGTGGGCACTCGCAACATCGTTGACGTCTTGAATGCGCAGAACAAACTCTTTGCTGCGCAACGCGACTACGCCAACAGCCGGTACGACTTCATCATCAATTCCCTGCGTTTAAAGGAAGTCGCCGGCACCCTTTCGCCCGAGGATATCGCGAGACTGGAAGGCTTTTTGTTGCCACCCCCCGCACCCACCGCCTCAGGCAGCGAGTAACCATCTACGATGCGGATCAACGGGCACCATGTCTGATCCGGATCGGGAATCACTCCCCACAGCGCCAGCCGACTCCGTCCGGGGCTTTTTACCTGACAACGAGGGCAGGCAGCTGTATGAGTGGGCAGCGCGCGTAGCCCCACTCGGCCCTTTAATCGAGATCGGTAGCTACTGCGGGCGCTCAACCATCTGGCTTGCACAAGCGGCATTGCGACATAACACCGTGGTCTATGCTGTCGATCACCACCGCGGATCAGAGGAACATCAACCCGGGGAGAGCTACCACGATCCCGCTCTGGTAGATGGCTCAGGTGCAGTCGATACGTTCCATGAGTTCAGGCGCAATATTATAGAGGCCAGCGTCGACAGCGCCGTCATACCCATTGTGGCCGCCAGCGCACAGCTGGCTCGATTCTGGCGTGGCGGGCTGGCTATGGTTTTCATCGATGGTGGCCACAGCCTTGAGGCCGCACTGACAGATTACCGGGCTTGGGCGGGACACCTAAGACCCGGTGGTATTCTGGCGATTCACGACGTGTTTGCGGACCCGGCCGAGGGGGGGCTGGCGCCCTTTACCATCTGGCAGCTGGCCAGCCAGTCAGGCCTGTTTGAGCCGCTGGGTACGGAGGGTAGTCTGAGGGGCTTAATGCGCTCCACCGCCTAAACCGCCTCTTTTATTGGCAACGTTGCGCGGCCACTGGCGACATCGCTCGGAGTCCTCTTGCTCCGTTATTCGCTTAAAGCTGTTTTCAGAAATAGCTGGCTTGCGCCGCTGTGGGCTGTCAGAGCGTCGGCCGCCAGTAGAACCGCGCCAGCTGTCCAGGTGGGCTTCTCCAGTGGCCACAGCACTCGCTCGGCAAACTGATAGCCAGTCCACCATCCGCCGTCAATATCACGCCACTGAGTCAGCCAGCCAAAGAGTTCTATAGCGCGATCGCGGTCGCCAGCCGCGAGCAAGGCGAGGGTCAACTCGCACGACTCAGCCACCGTCACCCAGGGTTGATGGTTCTCGCAGCGACAACCGATACCGGGTTCGATGAATTCTTCCCAGCGCTGTGCCAGCCTTTTGCTGGCCTCTACACCGACGACCCACCCGGCAAGAATGGGATAAAACCAATCCATGGCATAGCGGGATTTGCTCTCCCAGGTTCGATCGAACCGCTCAGGCCGATACCTCAATGCCTCACCCAATCGGGTCCGGGCAGCGCGCCAAATCGCCGTTGGATAATCGAGTTGCTCTGCGATCAGAATGGCGCATTCAAGTGACTTATAGATTGAACTGCACCCGGTCACCAGCGCGTCGCCCAAGGCGCGGTTGTTTTGATCTACGGCCCAGTCAATCTCGCCATCTGGGCCCTGGTAACGGAGCACAAAATCAATCGCCCGCATCACCACAGGGAAAAAGCGTGCCAGAAAACCTTGATCACCTGTTACGAGGAAGTGGTGCCAGACCCCGGTCGCAACGTAAGCGATGTAGTTCGTTTCTCTTCGATCAATGGCCGGGTCGGGATGCCCACCTCGATAACAGGCCCACCAACTGCCGTCGTCGAGCTGTTGCTCTGCCAGCCACCCGTAGGCGCGCTCAGCTGCGCCCAGTTCACCGGCAATGCTGAGGCCCATGGCCGCCTCTGCGTGATCCCACGGATCGGTATGGCCACCATCAAACCAGGGAATCTCGCCATCCGATCGCTGAGAGGCGAGCAAAAACTCAACGGTGGGTCTCAGCCATTGCGCTGGGTAGACGTCAGTGCTCAAAAACGGCGCGTTCACAATGCACGATCTCCAACAGTCACCTTGGCCGTTCGGGGCTTGGTGAAGTACAGAATGATGCTCTTACCCATGATCGGGTTCAGCAGGCCGTCAATCGCGCGGGTCAGCCATGGTTGCGCCATCAGATCCCATACCAGTAGCTTGTGATACCAGCGCAGTAACGAGGGCTCCGACTCCCGACGCCAAAAGAGGCACTTCAACCACCAATAAGGGACATGCAGTGCATGTGCACTGCCACGGCCCACAAATTCGAAACCCTGTTGCTGAATCTCCCGACGCAGATGCGTCGCATCGAAAATCCGTATGTGCCCACCCGGCGTCGTGCGGTACTGCTCGCTGAGTTGCCAACAAATCCACTCAGGCCATTGCCTTGGAACGCTGACACACAGGCGCCCGCCGGGCTTCAACACGCGCAAGGCCTCCTCCAGTACCGTGAGATAGTTAGGGATGTGCTCCAAAATTTCACTGGCGATGACCACATCGACCGTTTCATCAGCAAGTGGCAAGGCAGTGGCGTCTCCCCTCGCAAAACCAATCTCACCGCCGGGAGAGTGGGGCTGCATGTCTGTGATACGACCCCGCGCAGTGGCCAGATCCTCCGCAGACAAATCCAAGCCCAATGCGAACACATCCTCCAAAAGGTACGTCGCCAAGGTGTGTCGGCCCTCCCCACAACCTACATCGAGGCACACCTGCCCGGGCGAGAGCCCCAACTGATCAAGATCGACCGTTAACACGCGTCAATGCGGCGCCAGTACTGATGAACCATCTGCCGCGCGCAGACTGACCAGCAAAAATGTTCATGGACACGCTGCGGACCACGCTCGGAGAGAGCCGCCGCCAATGCGGGGTCATCCAACACGCGCGCGATGGCCTCCGCCAACGCGGCGTGATCGCCGGCCGACACCTGCAGCCCCCCATCCGACACCACCTCCTTGAGCGCTCCACCGTCGCTAGACACCAGCGGGATGCCCGCCGCCATCGCCTCAACCGCGGGCAAACCAAAGCCCTCATACAGGGAGGGCACAACTGCCACCGCACTCTCTGCGTAGAGACGGTTGATGTCGTCGTGACTGGCATCACCGACAAATCGAATGCAGTCAGCTAAATCGAGCTGACGTATCAACGCCTCTGTGTCGCCACCGGGTTTGGGTCGGGCGATGAGCACCAATCGTTGTTGAGGACGCTCCTCACGGAGCTGTTTGAACGCCCGCAGCAATACGTGCAAACCCTTGAGGGGTGCGTCGGCAGATGCTGTCGCAACAATCTGTTGAGGGTCCCGGCGTATCTGCGGCAAAGGTCTGAAAAGACTGGTATCGACGCCGTTGGGCACAACACGAATCACACTCGGCAACACACCAAAGTCCGTCGCAATGTCTGTCGCCGACACCTGAGATACCGTCACAATATGGTGCAGTTGTGACGCGACTCTGGCCTGCATTGACAGAAAAGAATGCCAGCGTCGGGCAAGTAATCGCCTCCAGCCGACCGGCTCGGCCGACAGCGCGACCCTCAGGTCCCGGGTGATGGGATGATGAATGGTCGTCACCACTGGCAGCCCTGCCCGCTGCAAATCCAGAATGCCATCTGCCAGAGTCTGGTTATCGTGGACGACGTCAAACTGATCGGCGTGGGCCAGCAACCAGTCGCGCGCGCGCTCGCCAAAAGTCCAGGGCTCCGCGAACCCGCCAGTCAGTTTGCTTACCCACTCTTTTCTAGCGAGAGGGTCCCGTAACTCAGCTGCGCTCACCATCATGGACTTGCGAGCATAGAGGTCGAGGCTGGGCAGCTTAACTAACGCCACTCCGGAAACCAGATCAGGGTAAGGCGGACCAGAAATCACCGTCACCCGATGCCTCATCGCCGTCAGCGACTGACTCAGGTAGCGCAAATACACACCCTGCCCACCGGAGAAAGGTGCCGACCGGTAGCCTAGTAGCGCGACACGCAAACGGCCCCGCTGAGGCACAACTGCGTGAGCCTCGGCAGCATTCGGCGTGTTGAGCGGTGCGTTAATGGGAAACTCCGGGTGGGCGGCAACTCATCGCAGCGCCCTCGCCGTGTTATCGGCGGAACGCTGCACAGTACAGAGGGTGCAGTGTAGCGGCGCCTCGCCAACTGTGCCAACAGCCTGTAAACTCCAACGCCTGCAACAAGACCCTGACAATATGGCCGAGCGCAACGCATACAAGGGCATTATTCTCGCCGGCGGATCGGGCACCCGCCTGCACCCCCTGACCACAACGGTCAGCAAACAGTTAATGCCGGTCTACGACAAGCCCATGATCTACTACCCCCTCGCCACCCTGATGCAGGCGGGTATACGAGATATTCTTGTCATCACCACACCTCGCGATCAGCTCGCTTACGTCGATCTCTTGGGTGACGGTAGCCAGTGGGGCATCAACCTTCAATACACCGTGCAAGCGAGCCCCGATGGGCTGGCTCAGGCTTTTCTACTGGCAGAGGAATTTATCGGTCAGGATCCTGTCTGTTTGGTGCTCGGCGACAATATCTTCTACGGGGCAGGTCTCACCACGAAACTGAAGCGCGCCGCGGAGCGCACGGAGGGTGCTTCGGTGTTCGCCTACTACGTGCAGGACCCGGAGCGCTACGGCGTGGTTGAATTCGATGCTCAGGGCCGTGCGATCGGGATAGAAGAAAAGCCTGCGCAACCCCGGTCTCATTATGCGGTGACGGGACTGTATTTTTACGACAACGATGTGGTGTCAGTGGCGAAGGGCATCACGCCTTCGGACCGTGGAGAACTTGAAATCACCGACGTTAACCGTCACTACCTCTCTCAGGGCAGTCTGCAGGTGGAGGTGATGGCGCAAGGCACCGCTTGGTTGGATACCGGCACTCACCAGTCTCTGCTTGATGCGGGCAACTTCATCCGCGTCATTGAGGAACGACAAGGATTAAAAGTGGCTTGCCTTGAAGAGATTGCCTACCGCCTTGGTTACATTGATGCTGAGAAAGTGCTGGCCCTCGCCGCGCCCTTGAAGAAAAGTGGCTATGGCGCCTATCTGGAAACCATAGTGGGAGACGGCGGCCCGGTGTTTGATGAAGGCTGAATCGACACCCCTTGCGGGCGTGACGCTCATTACCCCGACCGTTCATGGTGATACGCGTGGTTTTTTCCTCGAGACATGGCACGCAGAGCGCTATGCAGACCTCGGTATTTCACTGCCTTTCGTGCAGGACAACCACAGCCGCTCTACGCAGGGAACCCTTCGCGGACTGCACCTTCAAACAGAAAAACCTCAGGGCAAGCTGGTTAGAGTAACCGCCGGCGCCGTTTTTGACGTCGTCGTCGACTGCAGGGCTGAGTCTCCCAGTTGCGGACAATGGCACGGGGTCACGCTGACCGCGACTGGACAAGAGCAGCTCTGGATCCCCCCCGGGTTCGCGCACGGGTTCTATGTGCTCACCGAATCCGCCGATTTTGTCTACAAGTGCACCGACTACTACCACCCAGACAGCGAACTCTCGCTGGCATGGGATGATCCTGCCCTCGGCATTGATTGGCCGATTGTAGAGGGCAGCGAGCTGCAACTCTCAGAAAAGGATCGCGCCGGACTCCTTTGGCAGGACTGCCCGCTCTATCAAGGATTGATTTAAGCAGGCGCTTCGAATGAACTCAGGTCATTCAATGAGCGTCAGAGAGCGCGCTACCGGCCTGACGAGTTAAAAAATCTGCCCGGGCTAACCAACCGCCGCCGCTCGATCAAGGAGCGGCCGCCACCAGGCCTCATGGGTGAGGTACCAGTCGACCGTTTTTGCCAGACCCGTCACAAAGGTCTCGTCGGGAACAAACCCCAGATCCCTCTCGATCTTTGACGCATCGATGGCGTAGCGCCAATCGTGGCCGGCGCGATCCGTGACGAACTCAATCAGGGAATCGCTACTCGCGCCCCGCGCCTGAGGCGCGTCAGGGAACCGCGTCGCAAGCCCCGGGTCATGTGCGAAGCGCTCATCCATCACGCGGCACAGCAGCTGGACGATATCAAGGTTAGCCCACTCGTTGTGACCGCCGATGTTGTAGACCTCACCGGGCATGCCGGCCTCAAGAATACGCGCAATACCCCGGGCATGGTCCTCAACGTAAAGCCAGTCGCGGATGTTGCTGCCATCACCGTACACAGGGATAACGCCTCCATCGAGGATCCGCGTTAAGCACAGCGGGATCAGCTTTTCGGGAAAATGGTAAGGCCCGT
>Ga0181593_10006310_pt1 | contig 10635 bp, 14 predicted proteins | sample 071ome_19_FD_133756 | JGI IMG/M metagenome (GOLD analysis project Ga0181593, IMG submission 133756) | Coastal salt marsh microbial communities from the Groves Creek Marsh, Skidaway Island, Georgia - 071413AT metaG (megahit assembly) | ecosystem: Environmental > Aquatic > Marine > Intertidal...
ATCATTATCGGAAGGTGGCTTAAACAGTACAATCATATCCGGCCTCATCAGGCTCTCAACATGAGGCCACCCGTGCCGGAAACTCTAGCAACAACTGGCCCATAACAAGGGGGCTTTACAACAGCACCAACAAAAGAAGCAAGGGCACCAAAATTCACGCTTGGGCCTGCAACGGCAAAAACGTCAATCAGAAGTGGTATCTGAAAAAACGACCCGGCGGACACTTCGAAATCAAAAGCGCGAACTCGGGACTTTGCCTGGACGTCGCCGGCGGCAGTAAGAACAAAGGCGCCCAGGTTCTGCAGTGGCCCTGTCACGGCAAGGCAAACCAGCAATGGATCTTTATCGCATCCGCCGAAAAAGGTTGGTTCCGCATCCGGGCTAAACATTCGAAAAAGTGCCTGGCGCTAACCAAAGCCAACACCAAAAACGGCACGCCGTTCCGGCAATGGGACTGCTGGAAAACGAAGGACCAAATGTTCAAGTGGGTGAAGTAACGCGCCCCGCACATCAAAAACCCGGGCTCTCATATCGAGGGTCCGGGTTTTGTATGCAGTCAATTCGCCCTCGGCGAATTTTGATACTTTTTTAAGATACTTCCTTATTCACTTCGGCAAGCGCAATCGGGCCGAGGCGGATGATCTCGGCGCGGACATCATCTTCGCCCAACGGGATGTCGTTTTTCTCGAAATCCTTCGTCACTTTACGGATCACATCCTCGTAGCCCGGCTCTTCGAGATCGGCGGCGATCACTTCCCTGGCATATTCGGCGCGGGCCGCCTCATCGAGGCCCATTTTATCACCCGCCCATTGGCCCAGCAGCCGGTTGCGCCGCGCTTCGGCTTTAAACCTGATTTCCAGATCCAGTTTGAAGTGGGCTTCTTCGCCTTGTTCGCGCTTTTGAAATGCGTCTGCCGGCATGGATGATTGTCTCCCGGGAAAGATGTTCTGACTATGTGTTCAACAGGAATTTATGGTTGATTGCCGACTTTCGCAATCCATTGATTGAAAAATAATATAATCTACATCTTGAACACAAAATGAGCCTTAATTGAATGTGCACCTTTATTATCCGCTATGCCCCCGAAGACGACTGGCCGGTCATCGTCGCCACCACCCGCGATGAGATGCAGAACCGGCCTTGGCAAGCCCCCGCGCGCCATTGGCCGGACCGCGATCACGTCATCGCCGGGCGCGACGAGCTTGCCGGCGGCACCTGGCTCGGGCTCAATGATGATGGCATTGTCGCCGGGGTCCTCAACCGCAAAGACAGCCTCGGACCGGCCGACGATAAACGCAGCCGCGGCGAGCTGCCCTTGGAGGCGCTCGATCACGCAACCGCACACGATGCCGCCGAAGCCCTTACCCACCTTGAAGCCGCCAGTTATCGTTCGTTCAACATGGTCATTGCCGATGCAACCCAGGCCTTCTGGCTCAAATCCACCGGCGGGTCCGGTAACGGCGTCGCCGATTCGCCGGTCAGCATGCATGAAATCCCCACCGGCGTTTCTATGGTGACAGCCTACGATCTCAACGACACGCGCGGCGCACGGACGCGTCATCACTTGCCGAAATTCCGTGCCGCCGAGATACCCGACCCCGAAACCGGCGATTGGTCCGCTTGGCAAACGCTGCTGGCCAGCCGCGAGCGTGCGCCAGACGCGGGATCCGAAGGCGCATTGTGCATCGTCACCGGTCACGGTTATGGCACGGTATCGTCTTCGCTCATCGCGTTGCCGCATATTAATCGAATCGGCGTAAAACCGATTTGGCTGTTCGCGCCGGGGCGTCCGGGTGAGGCTGAACACGAACCGCTAGAACTTTGATAATACGCCTGTTTTTGGAAGCCCTTCAGGGCGGCGGGTTTCATTGTGCTGGCCCGGCACAATTGCTATATCAGGCTTATCACGCCGACCGGCCCGGTTGAGCGAACCGACAACGATTTCCCCGAAAGGATGACTCCTGTGAAAGCCAAGGTCCATGTCACTTTAAAAAACGGCGTCTTGGACCCACAAGGCAAAGCCGTGCAGCACGCGCTCGGCTCCCTCGGCTTTGAAGGCGTCGAAGACGTGCGCCAAGGCAAGTTCATCGAGCTCGACCTCACCGAGACGGATGCGGCCAAGGCACGCGCCCAGGTCGAGGATATGTGCAAGCAACTTCTCTCCAACACTGTCATTGAAAATTACGACATTGAAATCGCCGAATAAGTATCTATTCATGCCCAGCCACAAGAGGCGCGCCCCGTGAAAGCCGCCGTCATCGTTTTCCCCGGATCGAACTGCGACCGCGATATGAAAGTCGCGCTCGCCCAAAGCATGGGCGAAGACCCCCTCATGGTGTGGCACAAGGAAACCGCCCTGCCCGATGTCGATCTCATCGTCGTCCCCGGTGGGTTTTCCTTCGGCGATTACCTGCGCTGCGGCGCGATGGCGGCGAAATCGCCGATCATGCAAAGCGTCGTCAAGCAAGCCCGGGGCGGCACGCCGACGCTTGGAATTTGCAACGGTTTTCAGGTGCTGACGGAAACCGGCCTGCTGCCGGGTGTCTTGATGCAAAACGCCGGACTTAAATTCATCTGCAAAGACGTCCTCCTGCGGGTCGAAAACACGGAAACGGTGTTTACCCGCCAATATACAGACGGCCAGATCATTCGCATTCCCATCGCCCATAACGAAGGCAATTACTTCACCGATCCGGACACGCTCAAGGCTCTCAAGGATCAAAATCGCATCGCGTTCCGCTATTGTGACGATACGGGCAAGACGGACGCGTCGTCCAATCCGAACGGCAGCATCGATAACATTGCCGGCGTCTTAAATGAAAAGGGCAACGTGCTCGGCATGATGCCCCATCCCGAGAGGCTCGCCGATCCGTTGTTAGGCGGGCTCGATGGCCGGCCGATGTTCGACGGCCTGATCGAGGCGCTCGCATGACGGACGCGATTACTCCCGATATCGTCGAACAACACGGCCTCAGCGAAGAGGAATATCAGCTGGTTCTCGACATCATGGGCCGTGAGCCGAACCTGACGGAACTCGGCATCTTTTCGGTGATGTGGAGCGAGCATTGTTCTTACAAGTCCTCCAAGAAATGGCTCAAGACTTTGCCGACCGAAGCGCCCTGGGTGATCTGCGGGCCGGGCGAAAACGCCGGCGTCATCGACATCGGCGACGGTGATGCGGTCATTTTTAAAATGGAAAGCCACAATCACCCCTCGTTCATCGAACCCTATCAAGGAGCGGCGACCGGGGTCGGCGGTATCCTGCGGGACGTTTTTACGATGGGCGCGCGCCCGGTGGCGAACATGAACGCGCTGCGGTTCGGCGAGCCGGATCATCCGAAAACGCGTCATTTAGTTTCGGGCGTGGTCGCCGGGATCGGTGGCTACGGCAACTGCATGGGCATACCGACTGTTGGCGGCGAATGCACGTTTCACCCCTCCTACAACGGTAATATCCTAGTCAATGCGATGACGGTCGGCCTTGCGGACGCCGATAACATTTTTTACGCCAAGGCTGCTGGTATCGGAAACCCGGTTATTTATGTCGGCTCGAAAACCGGGCGCGACGGCATCCACGGTGCTACGATGGCATCGGCCGAGTTCAACGAGGACTCGGAAGAAAAACGCCCGACCGTACAAGTCGGCGATCCGTTCACGGAAAAACTGCTGTTGGAAGCGTGTTTGGAACTGATGGCCACAGATGCGATCGTCGCCATTCAGGATATGGGTGCCGCCGGGCTGACCTCGTCGTCGTTCGAGATGGCCTCGAAAGGCGACATGGGTGTCGAGATGAATCTCGAACAGGTGCCGATCCGCGAAGACGGTATGACGGCTTACGAGATGATGCTGTCGGAAAGCCAGGAACGCATGCTGATGGTTCTAAAACCCGGCAGTGAAGATATGGCGCGAAAAATCTATGAAAAATGGGATCTTGATTTCGCCGTGGTCGGCCGGCTCACCGATACCGGGCGCATGGTTTTGAAAATGAACGACGAGGTCGTCGGCGACCTGCCGATCCAACCGCTGGCCGACGCTTCACCCGAATACGACCGTCCCTGGACGCCGACACCGGAACGCAAAATTGTTTCGGCGGACGATCTTGATATGCCGCAAGATATCAACGCCGTCCTGCGCACCCTGATTTCATGCCCGGACATCGCATCCAAACGCTGGATTTGGGAACAGTACGATCACATGGTCATGGCCGACACATTAAACATCGGCAGGCCCGGCGGCGATGCCGCCATCGTGCGCGTACACGACACGGATAAAGCGCTCGCAATATCAACCGACTGCACGCCACGCTATTGCGTCGCCGATCCCATCGAAGGCGGCAAGCAGGCGGTCGCCGAAACCTGGCGCAACTTAACCGCTGTCGGCGCCAAGCCGCTTGCCATCACCGATTGCATGAACTTCGGCAACCCGGAACGGCCCGAGATTATGGGTCAGTTCGTCGGCTGCATCGACGGCATGCGCGAAGCGTGCAAAACACTCGATTACCCGGTCGTCTCAGGTAATGTGTCGTTTTATAACGAAACCAACGGCCAAGGCATTCACCCGACGCCCGCCATCGGCGGCGTCGGATTAATCGATAACGTCGCACAGGCCCGCAGCCTCGCTTTTGCTGCTGAGGGCGAAACCGTCATCCTCATGGGTGAAACAAACGGGCACCTCGGCATGTCGATTTATTTGCGCGAAATTCATCACCGTGAAGACGGCACACCGCCGCCGGTGGATCTTGCACTTGAAAAGAAAAACGGGGATTGCGTCCGCGCACTCATTCACGACGGCCTTATCTCGGCCTGCCACGATATCGCCGATGGCGGCCTTGCTGTCGCACTGGCCGAAATGGCAATGGCCGGCAACACCGGCGCCGCGATCGAACCACCGCAAACCGGCATCCCGCTGTTTGCGTGGCTGTTCGGCGAAGACCAGGGGCGTTACGTCATCACGACACATGAACCCGAAAAAGTGACCACGGCGGCACAAAAATCCGGTGTCAGCGCTCAAATCCTTGGAAAAACCGGCGGCAAAGAGTTGACTGTCGGCAGTGAAATCGCCATATCCGTAGCTGAGCTTCGGGACTTAAACGAAAGCTGGCTGCCGGACTACATGGCCGGCCCATAACCAGAAGGGGAAATTTTCATGGCCATGAGCGCCGCCGAAATCGAAGGTTTGATCAAGGAAGCCTTCCCGGATGCCGAAATTTCGATAAAAGACCTCGCCGGTGACGGCGATCATTACGCGGCCCAGGTCATCACAACGGCCTTTGCCGGAAAATCCCGCGTTCAGCAGCATCAAATGGTTTATGATGCCCTCAAGGGAAGAATGGGCAACGAGCTTCATGCTTTGGCCTTGCAAACAAGTGCGCCGGAGTAAACAACGAACAAACAGACGGAATTGGAGAGACAGTCACCATGAGCGACCATCCCAAACACGATGAAATTCAACGCGAAATCGACGACAACGACGTCGTCCTGTTTATGAAGGGCTCGCCGATGATGCCGCAATGCGGATTTTCGGCGGCGGTCTCGCAGGTGCTGACCGTACTCGGCGTCAAATTCAAAGGCGTCGATGTCCTGGCCGATCCGGAACTGCGCGATGAAATTAAAAATTTCAGCAATTGGCCGACGATCCCGCAGCTCTACGTGAAGGGCGAATTTCTCGGCGGCTGCGACATCGTTCGCGAAATGTACGAAACCGGTGAATTGAAAAAAGTTTTCGACGAAAAAGGCGTGCAACTCGCCAACTGATGGAATTCCGATACAAGCATTAAAAAAGACCGCTTCTTTCGAGGCGGTCTTTTTTGTTGAGCATGAAAACAAATTAGCGGGAGTAAAACTCGACCACGAGGTTCGGCTCCATTTGCACCGGATACGGCACTTCCGCGTATTTCGGCATGCGCAAGTACGTCCCTTTGCGCTTTGCAAGATCGACGTCGACGTATTCGGGAATGTCGCGTTCGACGGATTCGACCGCCTCCAGAACCATCGGAATATCTTTCGACTTGTTTTTGATTTCGACCACATCGCCTTCATTAACTAAGTAAGACGGAATGTTCACACGCTTGCCGTTGACCATGATATGGCCGTGATTGATGAATTGGCGAGCGGCAAACACCGTCGGCACGAATTTCATCCGGTAGATCACGGCATCGAGGCGGCGCTCCAGAAAACCGATCAAATTTTCGACCGTATCACCGCTGCGCCGGGATGATTCCTCATAGTACTTGCGGAATTGGCGCTCGGTAATGTTGCCGTAGTAACCTTTAAGCTTTTGTTTCGCCATCAATTGCTGGCCGAAGTCGGACAGCTTCGTACGCCGCTGGCCGTGCTGGCCGGGCCGGTAATCACGAACATTGATGGGGCTTTTCGGCCGACCCCAGAGATTAACGCCGAGGCGGCGATTGATCTTATACTTCGACTGTATGCGTTTACTCATAATATATATCCACTCGTTTTCCGGTTGTTATTGTCCCGATAGGCCGCTTTGTTTTCAAAGTCGGCGGGGCCCGGTCTTTTGAACCCACATTCTCGGAAGTGACTCTCAGCTGAGAAGCCGCGGAGTATAAGCGCTCTTATCGGGAAGTCAACAATGGCCGGAGAAGCCCAAAACGGCGGTAATCAGGCGATTTCGAGCTCGGTATCCCAGTAGAGGAAGTCGCGCCAGCTCTCGTGAAGGAAGTTCGGCGGAAACGCCCGGCCGTTTTCCTGCAGCTCGAAATTACTGGGTTCCTGCGGTTTACGGACGGGAACAATGCCGGATTCCCGCGGCATGCGGTTGCCCTTTTGCAGGTTACAACCCGTGCAGGCCGCGACAACGTTATCCCATGACGTCCGCCCGCCGCGCGAGCGGGGAATGACATGATCGAACGTCAACTCCTCAGCCGGTGACGGTTGGCGGCAGTACTGGCAGGTAAAGCGGTCACGCAGGAAAACGTTATAGCGGGTAAAGGCCGGGCGTCGCGCCATCGGCACATATTCTTTTAAGGAAATGACGCTCGGCAGACGCATCTCCCAACTGGGCGAGCTGACCGTTTTCTCGTACTCCGAGACCACATTCACCCGGTCCAGGAAGACGGCTTTAACCGTGTCCTGCCAGGCCCATAACGATAAGGGGAAATAACTCAAGGGCCGGAAATCGGCATTTAGAACCAGCGCCGGATAGTTTTGAATACCCATTGGCTACTACATTCTCCCTCGAATTAACGAGGAGAATACACATGTTGTATGCGTTTGCCAAATACTTGAAGTGAATGAATATCGCTATTCATTAACCCTTCATCACTTCGTCAAATGCTTGTCATTCTTCAAATATTTGCGACAGAAATTGCTGACTTAATGCGATCCCTTCCTCATCAATATTGTGGCCTAAGCCGGGGCGGGCATGGGCCGCGACCTCGACACCGTTTTCCTGCAGCGCCTTCTGTGCTTTTTCCATGTATTGAAACGGCACGACCGCATCCATATCACCGTGAATAAGCAATACCGGCGGCCGGGATTTTATTTCATCGGCCAGCAATTCGGGGCCGATCAATATGCCCGATTGCGCGATAATGCCGGCCAAGGGTTTCTCGCGGCGAAGCCCGACATAAAGCGACATCATCGTCCCTTGGGAAAAACCGACGAGGGCAAGCTTATCATCGCTCAAACCATAGTTGGCCAAGGTCGTGTCGATGAAATGATCGAGAATAGGGGCCGACGATTGCGTCCCTTTCAGCCGGGCGGGCTCGCTGCGGTCCTGCAGGCCGAACCATTGCCGCCCGAACGGCGCCATGTCGTAGGGAAATGGTGCATCGGGTGCGATAAACAACGCATCCGGCAGCACTTTTTGGTAGTACGGTGCAAGGCCGATCAAGTCGTTACCGTCGGCACCGACACCATGCAGCAACATGACGATCTGTTTGGGTGCCTGGTTTGAAGCGGGTGGTAACGTCGGGCCGCTTAAGGTTGGAAGCTCTGTCATCGGGCGGTCTTTATACTATGGCTGAAGGAAATACAGTCCTAACCGATTGACCATGGTACTGTCACGTTATGTCTGATCGCCAATCCACTGCACTTGTTACCCGGTTCGCCCCCAGCCCGACCGGACTGCTGCATCTCGGTCATGCCTATTCCGCCCTTTTGGCCTATCAAGCGGCACAAACAAACGGCGGCATTTTTCATTTGCGGATCGAGGATATCGACACGAACCGCTGCCGGTCCGAGTTTGAAGACGCCATTTACGAAGACCTCGCTTGGCTCGGATTGCGCTGGGTGGAGCCGGTACGCCGCCAGTCGGAACATTTCGGCGATTACGCTAAAGCCCTTGGCAAGCTCACACAAAAAGAACTGCTCTATCCCTGTTTTTGCACGCGCAAGGATATTCAGCAGGAAATCGCGCAGTCCGGACAAGCGCCCCATGTTGGCCCCGACGGTCATCTCTATCCCGGCACCTGTCGGAATCTTTCAAAAGACGAGCAAGAAAGCCGTATAGCGAACAATCAACCCTATGCCTTACGCTTAAACATGGCCGAAGCCTGCGAACGCGCCGGCTCTTTAATATGGATGGATGGCAATAACAATGAAGCCGTTACAGCGGCACCGGAAATATTCGGCGATGTTATTCTTGCGCGCAAAGACACCCCGGCGAGTTATCACCTTGCCTGCACGCTCGATGATCATCTTCAGGGGGTCACTCTCGTTGTTCGCGGCGAAGATTTACGACCGGCAACACATGTGCACCGTTTGCTGCAGGCATTACTCGAACTTCAAACACCGGCCTACCGGCATCATGCCTTAATCACAAATGCTGAAGGCGTCCGGCTGGCAAAACGTAATCAGGCACAAACCATCCGCGCGCTGCGCGGCGCGGGACTAAGCCCGCAAGACCTGAAATCCCAGGCCGGTGTTGCAACGAATTAGAGCGAGCCGTTAATCGCGTACGATAAAGCCTTCACCACTTGCTGCGGTGTTTCGGCCACGGCTAGAGCGGCGGCGTCGACTTCTTTTAACGCATGTGTGAGTGACGGGTCATGCAGCGTAATGACCGGCTTGCCAAGGGCAGCGGCATAACCCGCATCAAACGCAGCATTCCATTGTTTGTACTTATCGCCGAAGCGGACGACAACAACATCGGAACGGTCGATCATGGTACGGGTGCGAATGGCATTCATCTTCGCGCCTTTATGATCGCGCCAGAACGGGTTGTCCTCTTCGCCGAGAATGTGCGCGCCACAGTCATCGCTGCTGGCATGATCGGTCACCGGTGCCAAAATATCGACAGGCAGCTTCGCGTCATTAATGCCCGACTGGATTTGCTCACGCCAATCGGAGTGAATTTCGCCGGATAAATATACGGTCCAGTTCGGTTGCGCCATAATGTGTCACTCCTCAATCTAGGAAAACATGCGATGCCTGTTTAGATAAAGCCGTGCGTCGATATGTCAAGACCGAAGAGATTAGCTGCGCAACCCTTTGACGCAATCAACATACTCCGGATGTTCCGGCGTGATGACACCATGGCGGATCAAAAAATCGATCACTACTAACGAACAGTTGAATTTAAAATCGTCGGTATCGTGCACGACGTCGCGCACTTGTTCGAGCGGCCATAAATGAAAACTATGGACCTCGCCATCCGTATTCACCGGCGTAAAGGACGGGTCCAACTCAAGGTCGTAATTATAAAGGATATCGCATCGCAGCCCTTCGGGGCGCTCCATCATGTAGGTGATAGCACTAACAGCGACCGCCTTGGCGACCGTTTCTGCATCAATATGCGCCTCTTCCTCGCACTCCTTCGCGAGGTTTTCCTCGATACTTAAATCGGCTGGCTGTCCGCCGGCGACGATCTGATCGTATTTACCGGGCTCAATCGGTTTGTCATGGGCACGTTCGGCAACCCACATTTTCATATCCTTGCCGCGCCCGACAAACCCGTTGAGATGGACACCAAATGCCGGCAGGCCGAAAAGAGAAATGGCAGCGCGCTCCATATCGAATTGCGGTGTTGCACCATGACCGCTTTTTACGGGGAATTTCTCTTCAAACCAGTTTTTGATAATGCCGCGTTCGCGCAAATCACGAATAACGGTATCGACCGCTTCTGTTCTCGTTTGAAAATCCTTAAGCGCATCCGATAACGACACCGCGTCATCGGCAATATTAAAAACGTCCTTATATTTTTGAAGATGGCCGGCAAAATCGTTTTTGACCCAGCCCAACCGTTTACCCGCTACGAAAAACGGACGGTAGGCCGACATATCGTCGATGCTGCAAACGGCAAGTCGGTCCAGAAAACTCATGAAGGTGTATAAACTTATTTATTGTAAATGGACTAATATTGAAACCAACGTACATTTAGAAATCAACGTACCGGCCCTAAAAAAGCACCCACACCTATCGCTGCCAAGCAAAAAATTTAAAACAACACTGGAAACTTGTCATTTTTCAAGGCCTGTGCCAGCCTAAGCTTATGATTCGGGCCCGATCGAGTTCAAATAAATGAAAATCACGATTGTTAAATCAAGTGATAATACCTTCGATGTTTCCTTCGATGAGACGACGGTCACGCTATCAAGCGCCGATATTAAAACGCTTCTTCTGCAAGCGACGAAAGTTTTGATGCCAGATAGGGGGCCCGTCGCAAAACCC
>Ga0181593_10006311_pt1 | contig 10634 bp, 10 predicted proteins | sample 071ome_19_FD_133756 | JGI IMG/M metagenome (GOLD analysis project Ga0181593, IMG submission 133756) | Coastal salt marsh microbial communities from the Groves Creek Marsh, Skidaway Island, Georgia - 071413AT metaG (megahit assembly) | ecosystem: Environmental > Aquatic > Marine > Intertidal...
AACAATCTACCGGGCAAACCTCGACACAATCCTGAAGCTTGCACTTGATGCAGGCATCGTTGACCACGTACGTCATCGCTATTTTTCTCCACTTTTGACGACGGCAGAGCCTAACTGAGACCGCCGGACCGTGCTACCGTTTTTGAGGCTGGCGCCTATCAGGTGAGCCCCAGGCGTCCCCGTACCCGTTGCCGTGCGCTGCCCGATTCTTGGTCTGCAACGTAGATGAGGCCCGCAACGCGTCGGATCAGATTGGATTCGAAGGCGTGTTCCTCACCGTCGGCAAACACGACCTCCCAAAGCATCTCGATCATGGCGACCCGTTCCTCGTGGCTGCAATGCTCCTTAATTTCCCGCGTGAAGCGCAATATCTGTTGCGACTCGGCCTCAGCGGCGCGCGCGTCTTCAAGGAGCGTCGCAAGATCGGTCGGCGACAGCTCAAACCGCTTTGCCACGAGTTTGGCGATGGTTTGTTCCTCTTGCGGGTCGATCTCGCCATCGAGGCTGGCAGCGTGAAAGAGCAACGCGACGACGGCTAGATTGCGCGCGTCCTGGCTTTCGCCCACCGTTTTGGCGGGGGAGGGTTCCTCAATGAGGCGGCGGAGTCGACCGAGCATCTCGGGGTCGTACCAGCCAGTTTGTCCGCAATCAAGTCTGACTGGATTAGCCGAGAACAAGGCTACGTGAGTATTAGGTCGCCTCGTGACATTAGGCCCCGTGTGAGGCGATGGGGTCGATGGTTTCATACAGGGCTGCGGCCTCGCGGGCAGGTCCCCGCCGAACGCCAAGGTCGACCACCCGGACGACGGCGATGTCGCCCCGGAAGGGAAGCGTTAGGACATCGCCGATTCGAACGGGTTGGCTTGCTCTTTTTACGGCTCGGGAATTGATGCGCACCCCGCGCTTTGTGCAGTAGGTCGTCGCGACCGAGCGGCTCTTGCAGAAACGTGCAAACCAAAGCCACTGGTCCAGTCGCCGGCTGGTCGTATCGTGGCTCATTGCGGCGGTGTGCCGCCCACCTGTTTAGGCAGGTCGGCCAAAACGGAGAAGGGCGATAAGGGGTTCTTCTTGGGTTTTGAGATGCGTTGGGGCGCGCGCCGGAATAGTTCGCTACCGGGCTTGATGGGTCGATATCCGACAAACCGCATGACGGCGGGAAATCCTTGGCGCGGAAATCCGACGATGGACAGAAGATTGGGGTCCGTCGCAACCTTAGGGCCGATCATTGCGAGGGCTTGTCCGAGGCGCTCTAGCGAGTCCACCCGTACGGCGCGTTGGTCAACCATCCAATAGCCGCAAGTTCTGAGAATGCCGGCGTCGTCGTTTGGCCTGACGTCGAATGAAACGCGGCCATCCGGCGGTGCGGGCGCGTCTGTGCCACCGAACGCGTTTGCTAACTGTCTGGCCACAACGGCGCGGCGCTTCTTCAACATCGCCGGAAGGAAAACGAAAAAGCGGCCGATTCTCACGCCGCGGCGCGCGAGGTATTGCCGGTCGGGCTTAGATAGTGCCTTGACCAGGGCGCCGACATCGGTGCGCGCGACGAAACCCAAGTTCTCGCGAAGCTGGAAAATCAAACCCTGGCCGGGACCGCTTAGTCCGGCCGCGACCAGTTGCTCGAGCGGTCCGAGTTTTTTTGCGGTGTGCCGGATCAGCCAGTCGGTGAGCCGTGCCTTGAGGGCATCGGCGACCGGTGTGGTTCGCAAACCGTCGTCTACCAACAAATGGATCTTGGGTTGCAAAATCGTGGGGCCAGGTCCCAACTTCGCGATGGGATTTTGCGCCCAAAGGATTGTGCCGTCGACAAGGTCGAAAGCGGCGTCTTCTTCCGCAAGCACGGCGGCGGCACGCTGTTCGAGACCGGCTGCCAATTCTCGTTGGATGACCTTTCGCTCGAAGCGCGGGGCTGATCTGTCGGCGATAAAGCGCAAGCCGCGCAGCTGGCCCACGACGACATCGTCGATACCCACTCGGCCGTCTTGATCAATAGCAACGGTGTGACTGTTGGACGCGCGGCGACGGCGCAACGATGCGACATGATGCCGATCCACGAAGCGCTGGGTCAGTCGGTCATGCAATGCCTCCGAGAGTCGATCCTCGACGGCCAAGGCTTGGCCTTGCCAATGCGCGGCATCGCGCACCCATTCGGTCTGATGGGCGATGTAAGTCCACGTGCGGATATGGGCGAGGCGGTGTTGGAGCGTGTCGATATCGCCGCCGGTCCGGTCGAGGTGCTGGATGTTCTTGGCCAGGAAGGATTCCGGCAACGATCGGGAAGGGCCGATCAACGCGCGGAATATCCGGCCCAAAAGAATGGTATGGGCCTCGTGGAGCATTTGCTGGAAGTCCGGGATGGTGCAGACCTCCCACAGCAACGCGACGTTTCCGGGCGATCGTACGGCCTGGGCGATGTCCGGTTCTCGATAGAGGCTACGAAGCGCCTTGATATCGGCGGCCTCCAGCGCCGGCTGGAAGTGCGCGAATCGTGGCGGCGCTTCCAGGCTGGTGAGCAGACCCGGGACCGACGACAGATCAAGGTCGGCGTTGCGGTACCGCATGCGCGAGAGCGGGCGATACTTGTGGGCCTCGACCGCTAACACCGTATCGGCATCAAGGGGTGGAGCATCGCCGGTTGTGCCGAACGTTCCGTGATTGAGATAGCGCCCTGCGCGACCCGCGACCTGGCCAACTTCGGGCGCAGTCAGTCGCCGCTCTTGTCGACCGTCGAATTTACGCAGCGTGGCAAATGCGACGTGATCGATGCTGAGGTTCAGCCCCATCCCGATCGCATCGGTCGCCACGAGGTAGTCGACCTCGCCTTCCTCAAAAAGGCGCACTTGGGCGTTTCGGGTGCGCGGGCTTAAGGCGCCCATGACGACCGCGGCCCCACCCTTTTGGCGTCGCAGTTGTTCCGCGATGCCGTAGACATCATCGGCCCGGTACGCGATGACCGCACTGCGCCGCGGCAGCCGGGAAAGTTTCGCATGTCCTGAGAAGCCGAGTTTTGAGAGCCGCGGGCGCCGCTCGATACGAATCCCGGCGATCGTTTTTCGCAGAAGGGGGGCGATGGTGTCCGCACCCAAGAACATCGTCTCCTTTGTGCCGCGCGCGCGGAGAAGACGATCGGTGAATGTATGGCCACGCTCGGGATCGGCCGCAAGTTGGATTTCGTCGACGGCGAGAAATTCGACTGGCACCGAAAGCGGCATGGCTTCGACGGTGCAAACCCAATAGCGGACCCGGGGCGGTACGATGCGCTCCTCGCCGGTCACGAGGGCGATCTCATCGCCAGGACACAGCGCTGCCAGACGATCGAATACCTCGCGAGCCAGGAGGCGCAGCGGCAGCCCAATCATCCCACTGCGGTGGCCCACCATGCGCTCGATCGCGAGGTGGGTTTTCCCGGTATTCGTTGGTCCGAGGACGGCAACGATGGGGGCTGAATCGTCCGGGCTAGGCGTACGCGACATCCCCCCCAGCAAATCAGATCAGGGCTGTCGGTCGCAAGACGGGGATACCTGGTTTCACGAAAAGGTGCCCCAGCGAGCGGGCACGTTTGACACGGTCAACGTAGGTTTCTCATACTCATTTCGCACCTGCGAAAAGAGACGTTCATGGCTGATTTTCCGAAACAAACCCTCGATGACTGGCGCGATCAGGCGCAAAAGGAACTCCGAGACAAGTCGCTCGACGACTTGATATGGCACACGCCAGAGGGAATTCGGGTCAAACCGCTTTACACGCGCGAGGACGAAAGTCCGCGGGTGACCTCGGACATGCCGGGGTTCGCCCCCTATCTTCGTGGGCCGCGGTCGACCATGTACGCCAATCGGCCCTGGACCATCCGCCAATACGCCGGATTCTCCACCGCCGAGGACTCGAACGCGTTCTACCGCAAGGCGCTAGACGCGGGGCAGATGGGCTTGTCGGTCGCTTTCGATCTGGCGACGCACCGGGGGTACGACTCAGACCATCCTCGGGTCGAGGGAGACGTCGGCAAGGCAGGTGTCGCGATCGATTCCGTTGAAGATATGAAAATCCTATTCGGCGGAATCCCGCTCGACCGCGTGAGCGTGTCGATGACCATGAACGGCGCGGTACTGCCGGTCTTGGCGGGGTACATCGTGGCGGCCGAAGAGCAGGGCGTCTCCATCGACAAACTGTCGGGCACCATCCAAAACGACATCCTCAAAGAGTTCATGGTGCGGAACACCTATATCTACCCGCCCGAACCTTCGATGCGGATCGTTTCGGACATCATCGAGTACACCGCGAAAGAAATGCCGCGGTTCAATTCGATTTCGATTTCCGGCTATCACATGCAGGAAGCGGGCGCGACGTTGGTCCAGGAATTGGCCTACACGCTGGCCGACGGTCTGGAATACGTAAAGGTCGCTATTGCGGCGGGCATGGATGTCGACGCCTTTGCGCCGCGGCTTTCCTTCTTCTTTTGCATCGGCATGAATTTTTTCATGGAGGTTGCGAAACTTCGTGCCGCGCGGTTCTTGTGGGCAGAGCTCATGAGTCAGTTTTCGCCGAAAGACCCGCGATCGCTCTCGTTGCGGACTCATTGCCAAACCTCCGGCGTTTCGCTGACCGAGCAGGATCCACACAACAACGTTGTCAGGACCGCGTATGAGGCAATGGCGGCTGTCCTGGGTGGGACCCAGAGTCTGCATACGAATGCATTCGATGAGGCTTTGGCGTTGCCGTCAGACCTCTCATCGCGGATCGCACGCAACACGCAACTCATTCTCGCCGAAGAGACCGGCGTGACGCATGTCGTCGATCCGCTCGGCGGGTCTTACTACGTTGAGGCGCTCACCGATTCGCTTATCGAAGAGGCGCGAAAGCTCATCGACGAAGTGGAGCAAATCGGCGGCATGACGAAGGCCGTGGCGCAAGGTCTGCCGAAATTGCGGATCGAAGAATCCGCGGCGAAAAAGCAAGCCCGGATTGATCGCGGCGAAGAAGTAGTGGTCGGGGTCAACAAATATCGCCTCGATGCCGCTGACGATATCGACCTTCTCGAAGTGGACAACCGCAAGGTCCGAGCCCAACAGATCGAGCGCCTAGACGCGATCCGCAAAACGCGGGACGACGGTGCGGTCAAAAAGGCGCTTGATGCGTTACGCGATGGTGCCCGTGGCGACGGCAACTTGCTGGCGCTCAGTGTAGACGCGATGCGTGTTCGGGCGACCGTGGGCGAGGTGTCGAGCGCGCTCGAAGATGCCTTTACGCGGCATCGCGCCGAGACCATGGCCGTCACGGGTGTCTACGGTGATGCCTTCAAAGATGATGACGGTTTTGCGCGCGCGCGCGCGGGTGCAGATCGTTTTGCCGCACGGGTGGGACGTCGGCCGAGAATTCTGGTCGCCAAGCTCGGTCAAGACGGACACGATCGGGGTGCTAAGGTGATCGCGACCGCGATGGCTGATATTGGGTTTGACGTCGATATTGGGCCCCTGTTCGCAACCCCCAAAGAAGCCGCGCGGCAGGCAGTCGAAAACGATGTGCATGTCATCGGTATCTCCTCCCAAGCCGCGGGCCACAAAACATTAGTCCCGCAACTGATCGAGGCGCTGCGAGAGGAAGGTGGCGGCGATATCATTGTCGTGGTGGGCGGTGTGATCCCGCCCAAAGACTACGACTTTCTCTATAAGGCTGGGGTCGGCGAAATATTCGGGCCCGGCAGCAATATCGTCGAAGCCGCCGACCGAATCCTGTCCTTGTTGGGAGACAACCGCGCGGCCGCCTAGACCGACGAAGGTATTCGCTACTTCTTTTCGTCCTGTGCCTGCCGCCGTGCGGTTTTCACGACGCGCGTGCGGTTGGCGGATTGTCCGGGCCGGGCGCCTTGCGCGCGCGCGTGCCGTGCCGCCGGAAACGGCGACATGGGCCAAGGACGGCGTTCGCTGCCAAAGGTTTCGAATGCAATGATCTGGCTAAGGTAGGTGCCCAAGTTGGCGCCAAACTCGGCAAGCCGGGGGACCGATTTCCCGGAGATTAGCTTGAAGGCAAGTTGGATCAACGCGACCGCGGCGCCGATCCATATTCCGATATAGAACGCCGCGGCGTACAGCAGCATGAAGACCAAGCGTATCCATACCTCGGGATTGGTCAGGTTTCCTGCGATTTCTGTATCTCGGTCGGCCATCTGCGGATCGACTACCTAAGCGGTTCGAGTGGACAGGTGTGACGTTGCCACGAATCGACTGTGAGTCACAACGGGCGACAGGCCGGCTATGTGTCGGCATTTCCTGTTGTCGCGCTTGTATTGTGCCTGAAGGCGATTGATCCGGTCTATCATAGCCGCTGGGGTGTTAACGAATGGCCAGACGTCCGGATAGGCGGTCGCAGCAACGCGACCCCACACCTGTCGACCCACCGTGGGTCGACAATGCGCGACCTGATCGCGACCCGCCGCCTATTGAGCCCGATTGGGCGCAAACGGATGAAGGAGCCGACGAACCTCCGCCACCGTACGAACCTGAGTGGGCGACTGAGGCGACGCCGCCCGACCCGACGCCGGTGGACCCGCCCTGGGCTCAAGAGCGTGACGACGACGAAGATGCCTTGCGAGAGGCCCTGGAGGAAAAAGAGCCCCCCGATCCACCCTGGGCGCGCGGGGGCGAGCGACCCAGCGCCGACGCGACGCCGATCGATCCGCCCTGGGCGGACGACCTCCCGGCGGACACCGCGCCCCCGGCGCCGATCGAACCCGACTGGGCGACCGCGGATTTGGAAGAGCCGAACATGGCTCCGGCGCCGGTCGATCCACCGTGGGCCGACGAACCGACAAATCGAGGGCCCGTGGTGTTGCGTGGTCCGATCGATCCACCATGGGTGCCCGACGATGTTTCGGAGGCCATAGAGGCCGAGGAAGCGGCGGCGCTGCCATTCGAGCCGGACTGGGCAACCAATGCCGACGATCCCGGCCCCCCCGTTCCTATCGAGCCCGACTGGGTCGATGATGCCCGAGCGCCTCCGTCTCAACCGCTAAAACCGTTTGACCCCGATTGGGAAGAAACGTCCCGTGAACCGCCTCCACCGATCGAACCCGATTGGGCGGCGGACGACTCGCAAGAGGCTAGTCCCGAGACCGGGGCGATGTTCGATCCCGGCTGGGAAGAGACGCCGAGGTCGATCGAGGATGTGCCGCTCCCGCCCGTTGAGCCTGCATGGGCGGTCGAAGTGGATAGTGAGGTCGAGCAGACGAGAACGGATCCCTTCGATGATCAGATCGCTATCGACGCCGATGTGGTAGAACCCGATTCAATGGTGGTTAGAGGTGGCGCACGTCGATTGCGGGAGCTGGTGTCCCGGGCATCCTTCAATCCGTTTGGCCGAGCAAAGCGGGCTGAGGCGGCCCGCCAAGAGGACCGGGCAAAGCTCATTGCCGATGCGATGCGAATCCGAAGCGAAACACGAGAGGCCTTGGGTGAGGACACGGTGAACACGATGTACCGCGCCCTCATGGGAACCGATCCCCCGGATGACGAAAAGACCTGATCCCCGCGAACCACCGACGGTACCCCGCCTTGTGAGCACCCCCCAAGCTTGACGCCTGTGACCCGAGACCTCGATATCCCCTCACTACGCGACTCCATCCTGCGCGGCGACCGTCGTGGTTTGGCGCGAGGCATCACCTTGGTCGAATCGGATTTGCCCGAGCATCAGGCCCAGGCCGAAGACCTCCTCACGGGCCTGCTGTCCAAGACAGGGAAAGCAACCCGGTTGGGCGTTTCAGGGCCGCCGGGCGTCGGCAAATCGACCTTCGTGGAGGCGCTAGGCATGCACATTGTAGGGACGGGTCGGCGGGTTGCTGTACTGGCGATCGACCCGTCGAGCCATCTGTCGGGTGGTTCCATTCTAGGCGACAAGACACGCATGGAAGAGCTCAGCCGGCATCCGTCGGCGTACGTCCGTCCGACGGCTGCCGGTCGGATGTTGGGCGGTGTGGCGCGGCGTACCCGCGAAGCAATTCTCTTGTGTGAGGCGGCGGGATTCGATGCAGTCATCGTCGAAACGGTGGGGGTCGGACAATCCGAAGCCACCGTCGCCAATATGGTCGATGTTTTCTTGTTGCTGATCGCGCCCGGCGGCGGGGACGAGCTTCAAGGCATAAAACGGGGGATCGTCGAATTGGTCGACCTCATCGTCGTGAACAAAAGCGACGGCGATCTCAAGGCTGCGGCGGGTCGAATTGCAGCGGACTATCACGGGGCGCTTGGTCTGCTCAGAAGCATGTCATCCTTTTGGCAACCCGAAGTCGTGCAGTGTTCGGCGTTGCAGCGCGACGGAATCGATCGGGTCTGGCAGAGCGTCAGCCGTTGCTTCGAAGCGCTCCAAGAGGGCGGCGAACTTGGCCGCCGGCGGACTCAGCAGTTGCAGGAATGGATGTCGCAGGAAGTCACCGAAGGCATTTTGGACGCTGTTCGGCGGGACCCTGAGGTCGCCGCAGTACGACAGGTCCTTGAGGCCGACGTCGCCGCCCAACGGGCGCTGCCGCCGGTTGCGGCGCGCCAGATCCAGGAGACGTTCTTTCGTCGGCGCGCACTCGATCGCACCCCATAGATTCTAACCATTTGTATTATAACGAAAAAATTCGCCCAGGTTGGTTTTCTGCCCGCCGACCGGTGGGTCGGTGAAGGGCTGCCTTGACGGTGAAGTGGCGGCCAATTAAACAAACGCCCTTCCGGCCAACGCCGGACGAGCTAAAAAAAGGAAAAGACATGTCTAGGCGCTGCGAGTTGACCGGCAAAGGTGTGCTGACCGGGAATAACGTCAGCCATGCAAACAACAAATCGCGCCGGCGCTACCTCCCCAATCTCCTGGAGGTCTCGTTGCTGAGCGACGCCTTGGGCCAGTCTTTCCGTCTGAAAATTTGCCGCCAAGCGCAGCGGTCCGTCGACCACGCTGGTGGGTTCGACACCTTTATTCTGAAGGCGCGTGACGAAAACCTGAGCGATCGTGCCAAGGATATCAAAAAGCGCATTGCGAAGAGCGTCGCCGCCGCCGCGTAACGACGCGCGGATCGTACGCCAGTCACAAGAATGACCCGCCCTATCGAAGAGGCGTCACAAGAATGATCCAGCGCCGTCTTGCGCTTCCCGTTCTTGCAATGGTCGTCGTCGTTGCGGCGTCCAATGTCCTTGTTCAATACCCGATCAACGATTTCCTGACCTGGGGGGCGTTCACCTTTCCGGTCGCGTTCTTGGTAACCGACTTGACCAACCGGCGGTTCGGCCCTGGATCCGCGCAGCGTGTTGTCGTTGTCGGTTTTGTTATCGGTGCAGCCCTTTCCGTTGTTCTGGCCGGCCCGCGAATCGGTGCCGCGAGCGCGGTCGCTTTTTTGGCGGGGCAATTGCTCGATGTCGCCATCTTCGATCGATTGCGGCGCATGGCGTGGTGGCGTGCACCACTGGCGTCGTCGATCTTGGCGTCGGCCGTGGACACGGCCCTGTTTTTCAGCCTCGCGTTCGTCGGAACGGGTGTTCCCTGGGTAACGCTCGGCATTGGCGATTTCGCGGTCAAACTTGCGATGGCGGCCACACTCCTCATCCCCTACGGCGCGTTGATGCGTTTTGTTCAGGCCGCACCAACCCAGCAGCCCGACAACGTCCGACCCTAGGTTCGATTGCCATGACGCACCCTATGCTCAATGTTCTCGATCATCCGCTGATTGCTCATAAGCTCAGCCTGATGCGCGATGTCGCGTGCTCAACGAAGGACTTTCGTACGCTGCTTCACGAGATCGGACTTCTTATGGGTTACGAACTGACCCGCGATCTGCCGGTGCGAGAGGAAAAGATCACGACTCCAGTGGCAGACACGATGGGGCGATTCATTGCCGGGAAGAAGGTCGCCATTGTCCCGATTCTTCGCGCGGGCCTTGGCATGGCGGACGGCCTTCTCGAGCTTATGCCGTCAGCGCGGGTTGGCCACATTGGGGTCTATCGCGATCCAGAGACTTTGGAACCGGTCGAGTATCTCGTGAAACTTCCCGAGGTCGCGGGCCGTCTCTTCATCGTCGTCGACCCGATGTTGGCCACGGGGAACTCTGCGGCCCATGCGTTGGACGTGCTCAACAAACGCGGCGTGACAGACGAGAACATTCGTTTCATGGCGTTGGTCGCCGCGCCGGAAGGCGTGCAGCGGATTGCCGAAAGTCATCCGAATGTCGCGATTTACGTCGCGGCACTCGACGAAAAACTAAACGACCACGCCTACATCGTACCGGGCCTGGGTGACGCGGGGGACCGTCTGTTCGGGACCAAGTAAGTTTGCCTATTCGGTCGGCACCCACTGAAAAGCCAGCAGGAGGGTTTGCTGAAAGAAACTGAAGTTGTCGTCGGACACCATCCACACGATCGGCTGCCCGGTCGCCGACGTGGATATCGCCAATCCTTCGAAGTTGTCGCTAATGGCCGACCCCGAGATTCGCGCGACGACCGGCCCCTTGATCGTTCCGCCGGCTTCAACTGACGCGAGATTGACGTGCCTGATCCGCACCGAAAACCCGGTAAGTGCGGAAAATTTGCGCTCGAGGAAAAGAAGGCCGACATCCGGGTGGTAGGCGGCGTCGGTCGGTTTCCATTCCGACTTTGGATAAGAAATCGGGTCGCGTCGGT
>Ga0181593_10006315_pt1 | contig 10632 bp, 13 predicted proteins | sample 071ome_19_FD_133756 | JGI IMG/M metagenome (GOLD analysis project Ga0181593, IMG submission 133756) | Coastal salt marsh microbial communities from the Groves Creek Marsh, Skidaway Island, Georgia - 071413AT metaG (megahit assembly) | ecosystem: Environmental > Aquatic > Marine > Intertidal...
ATCTTGAATGGCTAGTCAATCTCTTCATCTAACCATTAATAAACTATGGTATGGCGGAAATAAACTTGCTTATTTATTAACGCCTCTATCAAGTGTGTTTTCTTTAATGTCATCCATTAGGAAGCATAAACAACAATCTAAACAAATAAAATTTCAATGCCCCGTAATAATCGTAGGTAACATTACCGTAGGTGGCACTGGTAAAACACCTATGGTGATTACTTTAGCAAATGAATTACATCAACATGGATTTAAAATAGGTATTGCTAGTCGAGGATATAAAAGCCAAGCAGTACAACCGGTGTTAGTTAACGAACTACATACAGTTGCAGAAGTGGGTGATGAAACGTTGCTGATATTTCGTAATGCTCAAACACCTATTATGGTAGGCAATAATCGAGTCTCTGTTATTCAAGCATTGATTGATAAATGTCGATGCGATCTTGTTATTTGCGATGACGGTTTACAAGATTATCGCTTCAATCATGATGTAGAAATCATCATGGTTGATGGAGAACGTGTGTTTGGCAATCAACAATTGTTACCGGCGGGCCCACTTCGAGAAAATATTAGTCGACTTCAACAAGCTGACTTTGTAGTTGCAAGCTCAAAAGTGATTCCAGCAATAAGTAATGATTATATGAAACTAAATCTAAATGAAGCAGTCAATTTGCTTAATGGTGAAGTAACACCCATATCGTATTGGCAAAATGAAACCGTTCATGCGATCGCAGGAATAGGTAATCCCTCAAGATTTTTTAATGCGTTGAGAGCACAGAATTTGAATATCATTGAGCATGAATTTCCTGATCATGCGATGCTGAATAAGCAAGATGTGACATTTTCTGATCAAAAACCAGTACTTATGACTGAAAAAGATGCGGTAAAATGTAGAGATTATGGTTTAAACAATTTATGGTTTATACCAATGCAAGTCGAGCTACCACAAGATTTCATATCACGTGTTGTTCAAAAACTGAAATAACTAGCTAGACGCTATAAACTTTGAGGATCTAGTAATGGATAAAAAATTAATGGATATATTGGCGTGCCCAGTTACCAAAGGCCCATTAATCTATGATGAAAGTAAACAAGAATTAATATCCACTTCAGCGAGACTTGCGTATCCGATTCGAGATGATATCCCTGTTATGCTTGAAGAAGAAGCACGTCATCTAGAACAAGAAGAATACGAGCAATATAAAAAGAAAAAATAATGACTAACTCATTTCGAGTAGTGATTCCCGTGCGCTATGCATCGAGTCGGTTACCTGGTAAGCCATTGCTCACTTATAGAAGTAAACCTATTATTGAGCATGTGTATGAAAACGCATGTAAAAGTCAGGCAGAGTCAGTATTAATTGCTACCGATGATGAGCGTATTGCTGAAGCTGCTAAAAAATTTAATGCTGAAGTATGTATGACCAATGGTGATCATCAATCTGGATCAGATCGCATCAGTGAAGCTGTGCAATTAAAAAATTGGCCAAATGATGAAGTGATCGTTAACCTTCAGGGTGATGAGCCCCAAATGCCTGCTGACAATATTAAACAAGTGGCAGAATTGCTAATGCGAAATAATTCTGCAGCGATTGCGACCTTATGTTATCGTATTAATAGTATTCAAGAATACAAAGATCCTAATATTGTAAAAGTAGCAAAAACATCTAAGGGTAGAGCGCTATATTTCAGTCGTAGCCCAATGCCATTCATTAATGATGTTGATGTTAAACTGTTAAAAGAAAATCAAGTATTTCGGCATGTAGGTATTTATGCTTATCGCGTCCAATACTTAAAACAATTTACTAACATGCCACCATCTCCTTTAGAGAAAATAGAAAAGCTTGAACAATTACGTGCGTTAGAAAATGGTGATGAAATTGCAATTGATGTATGTAAACAACATCCCGGTATCGGTGTCGATACTATGGATGACTATCATCAATTAAAGATGAGTAAATAACTCAAGGAAGGTTGTGAGTCAGTATTTCCTGTATAGTTAATCTGTTAGTTGTAATTTCTTGCGCCAATTTATACCAGTGGTTATTTTGAATATAGTCTAGTTCTTTTTTTGTGGGCAAGACACGCTCATCTAAAAAATTCGAAGCTAAGGGATGATATTTTCCTATGCAGAGATCAAACGCTTTTCTGCTAGAGTTTAGTTCGTAATTACCTCTGTGTATCATTTGAGCATGAAATACTAAAACGTCCCCAGGGACAAGTTCTATTAACTCTGAATTTGGTAGTGAATCACTATTCTTGTGACCCTTGAGTTCAAATCTTACATTACGTTCTAATTCAGTATCCCATCTTTTGTGTGTACCTTTTACAACTTCAACTCCACTTTCTTTAACCAATGGAATACGAACATGAAGACTTAATATTTTATCTTGTTCCATACTTTGCACAGTATCTTCTATATCACTGTACTGCATATCTCTGTGCCAATAGGGAAGACGGTCGGTGTTTGATGGATTAAAAAATAGTTGCGTGTTATGAAAATGGAGATTAGTGCCAAACACACTCTCAAGCGCTTCGGTAAGTTTTATTGAAGTAATAAGATTAAAAAATTTTACTCTTTGCTCAGGGGCGTCATAGAAATGCTCAGGGTCTGTCAATGAGTGCATGTTGACGAGCTTATTATTAAATATCTCAGTCTCATTTTCTGATAGCCACTTTTGATAGATACGATCTACTTGGTGATTTATTTCTAATATTTCTTCATCGCTAAAAAACTTTCTGAAGATACAATAACCATATTCATTATATTGATCTATTGGTTTCATCTTAATGATTTAATGACAAATAATTATTGAATGTGATTGCCTCATATTGCGGTTAAGTCATTTGTTTGGATTAATCGCTAATAAATTCTAAAAATGCATTCCAACTTTCAGTATCGGCTTTTTCATCGTAGGCCAAAGGTAAACTAAACTTTTCACCTTTCTCAGTGGCCTCTGGGTTTGTGAAGCTGTGTTTAGCTTGCGGATAATTTAGAAACTGTAAATCCGCACCTAATGTCAGCATTTCTTGGATAAAGCTCGTGACATGCTCTACAGGTACAAATGGATCGTCACCGCCATGTGCCACCATGATTTTAGCTTTGATATCTCCCGGCTTGGCTTCAACGGCTGCACTTAAGCTACCATGGAAACTGGCAACACCGGCAAGATCATTGCCTAAACGCGCTTGATTTAAAACAACACTTCCGCCAAAACAGTACCCCATTGCGTAAACTCGTGTTGAATCTACATGTTTCTGTTGTTTCAAGATGTCTTTTGCTGCATTAAATCTTGCACTGACTTTATCCGGATTTGCTTAGGCAGCTTGCATAAAACTTTTTGCGTCGTTTGGATGATCCGCAACTTTACCGTGACCATACATATCGACTGCGATAGCGGTATAACCTGCTTCTGCGAGCATCTTAGCTCTATCTTTAGCGTATTGATTTAAGCCCCACCATTCGTGAATAACTAACACGCCTGCATTTGCATCGTTTGTCTTTGAATTACTGTATAAGGTTGCTGAGCCCAAGTCATTTGGCAAAGTAATAAGTGTTTCTACAATATCTGCACTTACTTTTGACAAACTTGATAAGGCAAATAATGCCACTAACAGCATCATAGTCAATTTGTTCATCCTGGCTCCTTATATAAATAATCTATGGGCTAGCGTAATAACTTAGTAATTTTATAAGTCTAAATACTTGTGAGGAATATAATACAGTAAGAAATACTGTTTAGGATGAAATTGCGCGAATCAACTCTTCATGAATTTGTCCATTACTAAAACAACCCCCTTGGTCAATACTACGATTACCCGATAGATCAGAAAAAGCCCCGCCAGCTTCCTCAACTATTCGCACATAAGGCGCAAGATCCCATGCTTTTCCTGTGGCATCAATACATGCTTCTAACGATCCTTCTGCAACGTTTAAGATTGACTCAAAGTTTGGATCTATCCAATGACTTTTATTCTGCAGATCTTTAATCGTCGAGGTGAATGTTGGGGGCCAAAGCGAGACGCGACTATCAGCCAATTTTAGTTTAGATGAAACAGAGATTGATTCTCCATCTTCTCGGGAGTTTGAGGAACTCACAAAAGCACCACCACCTAGAGTTGCCCACCAACGTCTAGGAAATAAAGGTCGTGAAATGATGCCTAGCAGTATCTCATCTGTTTCCAGAGCAATGTGTGTTCCCCAAGAGCGATTTCCAGCAATGAAGTTTCTGGTTCCATCGATAGGATCGATAATCCATCGTCGATGACCTTTACCCACAGAACCACGCTCTTCACTGAATACCGCATCGTTTGGTCGCTCTTGTTTGAGTATGTTTAGTAAGGTTGATTCAATTGCGAGGTCTGCTTCAGATACAGGTGTTCCATCCGGCTTTTTAGTGACAGCGTTGTTATCTCCAAAGTATCGTAATGCAATCTCAGATGCGACATCCATGAGATCATGGGCGAGGGAAAGATCATTTTGAGGAAATGTATCAGGCACTTAGGTTCCTTCTGACAGTTAAATCAAATGGCATCCACATGAATGACTGAATAGATTTATATTTGATGTGACTTGCTTAGAACCATGAATACACCAACTACCATGAAAAATAAGCCTATAATTCTTTTAGGAGTTAGTGCGTATTGCTGAGCGCCGACAAAGCCGAAATGGTCAATAAAACTCATCGCGATGAGTTGACCAAGTAGCACAAACGAAACGGCATTGGCAACGCCAAACCGAGGCGCCACCAAGGTAATACTTAGAATGTAGAACATGACAAAAAAGCCGCCAAAATAGTAATACCAAGGAGTACTGGGCACGTATAACTTTGATGGCATACCTTCAACTGCTAATAAATAAGTGACAGCGATGAATAATCCGACTAGGAGTAATATAGTTGCAGCTAAGGCAGGGCTCTGCAATTTTCCGCCTAATCCTCCGTTTAAAGCCGCCATGACTGGAATACCTAATCCTGCAACGAGCATTAACGCAGCATAGAAAACGGGATGATTTAATCCTTGCATATTTAAGCTCCTCGTTTTCTTCTTTCGGTCACCAGTTCGCCCCCAATACCCCAATTATCAGTTTCAACCTCATCGATTACAACAACGGTCGTTGCCGGATTTTTGTTTAAAACTCGTTGAAGTAACTCGGTAGCACCCGCAATCAATTCAGCTTTTTGTTCTTTTGTCACATCTTCATTGGTGATTTTTATATTTACATAGGGCATAGAATAAATTCTCCAGGTAAATCTAACAGTTGAATAAGGGGTACTCGAGTAACGAGAGTCCTGCGCCGTAGGTATTAACTTAAATGATTTGTTATGCAATATGAATGCTACCAACTTCCAGACAGTAATGAAAAATAAATTTTTTCATTATGATGCATAAAACTCTATGAATTGTGGTTTTTATAAGGAGTGATTAAACGATTAGATGAGTTAATCCATCAATCAGTTTATTAATTCCTTCTTCCACTGTATCGCTGGTAAGTGCACCATAAGAAATTCTTAGAAAATTTCCATTGTTTGCTGCGAATGCGCTTCCTGGAATGGTGGCAATACCATGTTTTTCAATGAGTGATTTTGCAACATTAAAATCATCTGCTTGTGTGTTAAGTTTGGCGAAAATATAAAATGCGCCTTCTGAAGTTGCTTGCTTTGCCAGTAAATCAGTTTGGTTGAGTGCGTTTAAACAAATTGTTCTTGATTGTTTAATTTCTTTTAGCTTTTCTTCGATGTAACTATAAGGTGCTTGATGTGCGCCGATAGCTGCATATTGGGAAACAATAGTAGGAGATATAAGTACTGTGTCTTGAACTTTACGTAATGAAGTAAATATATTTTTAGGAATGACCATGTAACCAACGCGCCAACCTGCAAAACCATAAGCTTTAGAAAGTGAATATAAACTGATTGTATGTGATTCGCTGTTTGTTAGTGTAGCAGGGGAGAAGTGTATATTATCCTCATATATAAAATCTTCATAAGCTTCATCTGAGATATGATAAATATTATGTTGTGCGCAAAGTTGATTGATTTGTGTTAATTCATCTTGTGAGTAAACCGCAGCAGTAGGGTTATTTGGCGATACTGTGACAATGGCGCGTGTTTTGTTAGTGATGGAGGTTTTTATTTTATCTAAGTCGGGATGAAAATTGTCTAATGTTGGTACTAGTACAGGTTTGGCATTTACTAAACGTATCGCCATTTCATGATTGAAGTAATAAGGTGTTAATAAAATAATTTCATCATCTGGATCAGCAATGACTTGCATTAATGAGCTAAACGCCATATTGGAGCCTGCAGTGACAAATACACAGTTATCATTATTGATTGCGATATGATTGCGTGTATGTAACTTTTGGGTAAGTACCTCAATGAGTTCTGGGATACCTTCCACAGGCCCGTAAGCATTCAGTGTTTTTGAATTTAACTTTGCTTCAATGGCTTGATAAATTTCAGTTGGAGGGCCGTAATACGATACACCTTGACCCAATGAAATGGTTCCTGGATGTTCGAGGACTAATTGATTAATCGTTGGAATAATCGGTGTTTGTACTACGTGTACGCGTTGACTAATAAATGATTCGTCCATGAGATCAATAATGTTTACATGGTGATACGACGATAAATGTCAGAGACTTTATACGGTAGCTTATCGACTTGATCAACAATTGTGAAGTTAACGGGTCCATACATATGTTGCAGATATTCTACGGCTTCTTCGTCGATGGTAATGCAAAAAGGGTGTATGCCTAAATATTTAGATTCGATTAATGCTCGACGTGTGTCTTCAATGCCATAAGCGCCACGGTAACCGTCTTGATCATCGGGTCGACCATCTGACAAAGTAATTAATACTTTAGTTTTAGCTTCAACCTGTGACAATAGCTTTGATAAATGTCGAATCGCAGCGCCCATGCGAGTGTAATCTTGTGGTTTTATGTTGGCGATGCGATCTTTAACTTTAGTGGTATAACTTTCTTCAAAATCTTTAATTTTGTATAGGTCACAACGTTTATGTGTCAAACCAGAAAAACCATAAATGGAATAACGATCGCCGAGTACCTCTAATGATTCACATAATAATACAAGTGCTTCACGCTCCATTTCATTAATCCATCCAGAAGTAGAACCACTCATATCCACCATAAACATGACGGCGATGTTTCTGTCGACTTTGCGTTGTTTGATGAATAAATTTTGACTGACTTCTTCACCGTTGATTATGTCGGCATAAGAGGAGATAACGGCATCTAAGTCAATATCTTCGCCATAAGGTTGTTTGCGAATACGTCGGTCTTCATCGCGCAGTGCTTCGAAAGTGCGATGTAAGTGTTTTAATAAACTGCGATGTTTATTTAATGTTTGCTCAACAAAGTCTGATGGTTCTCCTTCAACATCAATTTCACGTAGTTGGCACCATTCTTTGCGATATTTTTGTCGTGAATGATCCCATTCGTCATAAAGAAAAATTTCACCTGAGCCAATATTTACATTGAGTTCTTCACTTTCATCATCGCCTTGTCCTGTTTGTGTATCGCTTTCGAAGTCTGTATCTAAATAATCTTCCGGTATTTCTCCTAAATCTTGTTGAATAGATTCTAATAACTCAAGAAGTTCTTCGCTTGGTTCAACAGCCTCTCCATCCATCTCAAGTTCAAATCGATAGCCATCTGGTGTTTCATCGTCTTCAATTTCTCTGACTTCAAAGCGTTTATCTTGATCTTCATCATCGGTTTGCTCATCATCAACAGGAGTTTCTTGATTTTGCGAGGTGTTTTCCTCTTGCAACTGATTAAGTAAAGTTTGTAAATTTTCTTTATCTTGTTCTATTCGAGCTTCAGTTTTTTCTTTAGCTAAAGAAGGATTCAATACACCTTGATATAGAGTGTCTTCAGGGATGAAGTCATGGTCATATAACTCATATAGTAAGCGTGCTGTATCATGAGCCGTGGCATTTTTATCGGAGAGTGTTTTTACTGCACTATTCCATGGTGCAGACAAATTATCTGCCGCGAGTAATGAATTAAACTTTTCTATGGCACGACCAATCCCCGGTAATTCACGTTTAATATTGGCATCAAGACGCACTGTTTCTAATTTATGGAATAAGTCAATCGCTCTTTGTTTGTCTGAAAAATTTGCCACAAGTTGTTCAACATTAACACGCCATGTGCCATACCAAGTTTGCGCCCATTGATGAACTGCAATTGATTTATATAAAGCAAAATTTTCTTCACGTTCGCGAAAAGTCTCGATACTTTCAGGTAAATGAATCACTTCTGTGTCAGTAAACAGTTGATCACTAGCTTCAAGATTTAAACTACGACCGTTGAGCCCAGTGATAATACTTTCTATAACGCGATTGATTTCATCAAATGTAACTGCACTAGGAGCCGCAGTATGTTGTTCAATGTAGCGATCTATTTGCTGCATAGCATTAACGCTTGAGTTAATGCCGCCTTGTTGATAGGCATTTAATATATGGTCAATCCATTCTGGCCAGTCTTCTTCATCCAGCAAAGAAATACTTGAGTTAGCATGATGACAAAATTCAAAGGCTACATTGACATCTAGATTTGCCAGATTACCCACACATTCTAAAAATCGTTCTTGGTCTGCAAGGCTAATGTTTGCTAAAGCTTGTGCAGGTCCAAATACACTGTTTTGATTCGATAAAACGTCTTCCACTAATAATTCTAAGCGTAACTGCAGCTCGCGTTCTCCCATGCCTCCATAGGTTGAACTATTTTGGTTTTTACCTTTGCGATCAGGTGAGCGTATATAGCCACCATCTTTTGAGTAAGCTTTTAATTCGTGCTTAGGGCTATCTTTATTTAATTTTTTATTTTTACGCCAGAAAAAGAGATTCATAATTTATTTTTAATCTGGCAAGTGGTTGACTAAAATATCTTTGGCTTGGTTAATTTTTACTGCTAAATAACTAGAGCCGCCTCGGTCAGGATGTAGCTTTTGTATAAGGCGTTTGTGTGCATCAATAACAGCTTGCTTGCTTGCACCATCTTCTAAGCCAAGAATAGCATAAGCTTCTTCAATAGAGATGCCTGATTCGTGGGTAGCATGGCTGCTTTGTTCACTTTGTCCTGCACGCCATTCTTGTCCATGACACCTATCTAGATAATTTTCTAGTAATAAGCGTGAGTCTTCGTCTTGTTGGGTGTAATACTCTCTTAATTGTAAGAGTTCTTCAAAATTTAGATTTTCTAAATTTTTGCCAGCAAATAAGCCTGTTTTTACTATGCCTATTAATTTTCCTGAATCGTGATCTAATTGCATATGTAAGTAGTCGGTTTCTACTTGCGAGGTTTGTCCAGCAGTAGGTGTACTGCCTTTAAAAGAATTAAGCACACGCTGTAACATGGGCAAATAAGCAATTAAACTTAATAGACGTTGAGCGGCTGGAATCAATGCGCCAGCTAATGCAAATAGCCAATGTAGACGCCCTGTAAGTACTAAGCCAAGTAATACCACACCAACAACAACCATAAGTGCCTTCCAGCGTTGATGAGAAGGTAGTTGCTTGAGCCATCTAAATAACATCATTGCGATGATGATGACGGCAATTATTAAAAGAATACGTGCCATGTTATTTAGGCTTGGGTAGTTGTTTAATGATTGAATTGGCTAACATATTGCCTTTTTGCGAGTGTTGACGCAGGGCATTAATCCCTCCTACAGCAAAAGCGGCGACAGCACATAATAAATCTTTTAATTGTGAGACACTGTTTTGGTCAAATGTGCAATAAGCGCCGCCAGTGAGTTGAGCAATATGTTGAAACGCATTTTTTGCTACAGGGTCATGACCTTCATGAAATATAAACACGGGCACGCCGAGTAAATTTAACTTGCCAGCGATCATGCCGACATCATCAATATTTTCTTCAAAGCTATCACCGACATACACGACAGCTTTTACTTTCTGTGCAGCACAAACTTTGACTGCATGTTCTAAGGTACGTTTGATTTGAGTATGACCTGCCAAGCATCTGACTGCTAGCATTTGATCTCTTAACTTTGCTGCTTGGTTACTCCAATCCAACACATGAAATTCATGATAACCACGGAAGTAACATAGTGAAATTTCAAGGTTACCTATGTCTTGCGTGCTCATAAACATATCGGCTTGAATTTGACAGGCCATGTCCCAGGTATGTTCACGACTGGCAGTGGCATCCATAGCAAACATTAAGCGTCCAGTATCTTGTTTACCTTCATGGGGCACGATTTCATCAGATTTTTTTAAAAAATCTTTAACTGAGAGTGAATTAGAAGGAGTCAGTTGATCTTTTGCCATATAATAATATTGGCCCTTGAGTGACCGGTTAGGGTAAACCTTTTAAAGATAAGCAAGTCTATTAGTATTCCTATTATTATTGAAGGGGCGTAAGAATGCAGCATAATAAGATCAATAAGTCACCATATTTGCTTCGATTTTTTTATACCTCTGTCGTCATTATAGGTCTTAACTTCAGTGCAGTGCTTGCAAGTGAAATTAAGACCACGGTAGACGACCAAAAAGAACTCTCACTGACAGTATATAACCAAGATCTCGCCTTAATTAGAGATGTTAGAAGTGTTTCTTTGGATAAAGGCATGAATCGTATTG
>Ga0181593_10006316_pt1 | contig 10632 bp, 8 predicted proteins | sample 071ome_19_FD_133756 | JGI IMG/M metagenome (GOLD analysis project Ga0181593, IMG submission 133756) | Coastal salt marsh microbial communities from the Groves Creek Marsh, Skidaway Island, Georgia - 071413AT metaG (megahit assembly) | ecosystem: Environmental > Aquatic > Marine > Intertidal zone...
ACGATTACAACCAAGGGAAGAAAGTACTAGTAAAAACCTTAGGTGAGTCTGTTGAATTAATTGCTACGCAAGTAGCTTTTTGTACAAATGCCTTTAGCAAAAGGTTTATGCCGGAGGAAAACATAGAGCCGGGGCGCGGATTGATTCTGCTTAGCAAGCCAAACGAAGCGTTCAAATGGAAGGGTTCCTTCCATTACCATGAAGGATACAACTACTTCAGGACCATTAATCATCGATTGTTGATAGGTGGAGGCAGACACTTGGACCGAGAAGGAGAAAGCACTCTTGAAAACGGAATAAACAAGAAAATAGAAGACTCACTAAAATCTGACCTTCGCATGCTCTTTGGAGCAGAGTCTCACATAGAAATCGACCAAGCTTGGTCAGGAATAATGGCCTTTGGCGAAAACAAAAAACCTGTAATTAAAAGAATAGACCCCCATTTGGTTGCAGGAATACGTTTAGGAGGAATGGGCGTGGCCATTGGAGCCGGGGTTGGCAAAAGATTAGCGGGACTATTAGACGCTTAAAATTTATGGTGTTAAATAAGGCTCTCGCTTTTCCAAAAGAGAGCTGCTGTAGCTACTCTTTAACTTAAAACCGGTAGCCTATGGATAAGGTGTTGTAATGAGCTGCTGACTCCCTAAAGTCGTGTTGGTAAAAATATCCAACGCTTAGCTTGCCTCCTATCACCTTGTTATCTGTCTCAATACCCAAACGAAGGCGACTGCTCTGTTTGTCTGGTTTTTCGGAATAAAAAGACCCTATATACTCTGAATATATTGTTGGATCCCATTTCCAGTTTTTAATGCTCTTTGTATAGCTGCCTCGAAACCTAGCGTCCGCCCTTGCTGATCCACCGCCTGAAATAATCTCTCTGTGTTGAGCTCCTAAACGAATGGAAAAGTCGTCCTTGCCTATATCAAAGGATTTAGTAGCCGAAACGCGCGCTCTCCACCTTTGATCAAGGCCGTCCACCACAAAAATCGAATAATGCCTAAATTCTGTAGCAATAGTCAATGTTTTGCTTTGCTCAAGATTAAATTGAATCTCAGATATTAAACTATTCTTGCCTTCATCACCTCCTTCGTCTCTATACAGAGCGCTCACGTCAATATTCAGTTTCTTGGCTGGCTTAAATCGATACGTAACCTTGGTCCATAACCTTGGGTTGATTGTTGAAACAGTATCTTCTGACTGTGCCAATAGAAATGATCCACAAAACCCAAATAAAACGACGAGAAGAAACCTAGATTTCATAAATGACATTTATCTGTGCTGTACCTTCTGCATGATCCACTTTTGAAATATGAAACTTTACCACAGTAACGCCAAGAGTTTCTGCAAGCTCTTTAACTCTCTTGTCCACATAATCTTTTGTTAGATCTTTTGTAGCTACAACCACGGTAACTTTCTTAGTGGTAGGCTTTGGCTCTTCTTCCGGTTTATCCAATAAGAATTTTTCAAGTATATAAATACACGCCAATACGGTTGCGTTGATTAAAATTAATTCGGCAAAGCTTATAGCCTCGGAGCTCAAAGCGTTAATTACGGCTATTCCAAGTGAGGCGAACAAATAGGTCATTTCTTGAGGCCTAAGAGTTTCTGTACGATAGCGGATTATTCCAAAAATCGCGAACATCCCTATGGCGAGCCCTATTTGCATTTCAAAGGTGCTTAAGACGTAGGAGAGGAAAAACACCACAACTGCAATGATGAAAAAGCTACTCACATTAGTTCGTGTGGTTCTGTTATGACGACTCACAATCCCCAGCTGCACAAGATTATAAACCACCATCAAAGCGAACTTGAAAAACATGGTGGTAGATATATGGAGTAATTCGGACATAGGATACAATTATACAGGACGAATATATGGTTTAAATTTTCACGAAAATTAACGTTTTACTCATCTATTGATAAAGAACGCGAATTTCTGATTGGCTAGGATATCGCCATTCACAAGAAGTAGCCTATTTTGCAGGCTCAAACATGGAGTCTTTGTCAAGCACATTCTTTTATATTGGTCCTGGCCTAGGTGTAGGGGCGGCAGTTTTAATCGTACTTATCTTAGTGTTGATTGCTTTCTCTTTCGGGTATCGTTTGTGGTACAGCTTGGTTAAAGCTCCAAAATATATTGCCGAACCAACCAAAAATAAGCCTGCTTCCTCCTCTTTATCCTGGGGATTTTATGCCCCTCTTTTTACCGCACTCGCCGTCATTGTTACCTTCAACCCTTTGCTTATTGGGGCCAAATCAAACGGCAAGTACAACAACAACTTACAGGGGTTACCGTTATGGGTCGCCATTCTTGTTGCAATAATTATTGCGGCTTCCCTCTTTTACGTTTTGCGCGGCAACAGAAAGGTTAAAGGTCCCAAGTCTACGGCGCTGCAATCCCTTTCTTTCAGTCCGCTGAATCTTCTGTTATTGTGTTCTGTTATTGCCGGTGTTCTGTTGCTGTTTCTAGATGCTTCTTTAACAGATATTCTTTCCACTATAAAAGGAAACAGCGTGCTTGCCTACTGCTGTGCGTTCGGAGCAGGATTGCTTTTAGGTCAAAGCATCTTGTGGATGAAAAACCTCTTTTTTGAAACAGCAACCGCCAGTGTAGCGTTGCTCAATGTCTTAGTTGCCCCGGCAAATGATGCTGCCAAGATAACCGCCATGAATTCAGCGTCAAGCAAAACGACTTTAACGCTATTGCGGCTTTTAGGAAGCTTGCTAATTGTAGTTTTAGACGTCTATGTTTTAGGGTGGTTGCTTCCCAAAATACTTCTTGACAGTATATTTAATTCAAGTTGGGCACTTATATCTATGAGTGTTGGCTCTGTTGTTCCTTTTATACTTACCAAAAAATCAAACAGCGCTTACAGCGAACTTTCGCAGCTTTTTCACCGCCTAGTATTGGACAATTATCACATAGGGAGAAAGCTTCTCGCAGGTCAAATTAAAAATATTGGAGCGGAGGCTTCTTTTAAAGGAGATTATTCACGGGTTCTTGTCACAGGGCTGGCCAGGTCAGGAACTACCGCCCTTACCAAGGAGCTGGCTAAAAGAGGGCCTTTTGCGTCTTTAGATTATAGCAATATGCCGGTTCTTCTCGCCCCAAGATTATGGGCAAAAGTATACAAGCCCAGGAAGAAGAACGAAAGCTCAGAGCGTGCGCATGGCGACGGTATTAAAGTTGGCCTAGCAAGTGTGGAGGCGCTTGAAGAATATTTCTTTAAAGTACTTAAAAACGACACCTACATCACTGAAGATGGTCTTTTGGAGCACCATCTAACCCAAGAAGAAAACAACCTATACCGACGATACCAAAACAGCATTGCAGGCGAAAAAATATATCTAGCCAAAAACAATAACACCTTGCTGCGATTAAAGTCTCTGTTGCAGCTAAACTCAGATCTAGCCGTCTTTATGTTAATACGGCACCCGCTGCAACATGCCTATAGCCTCATGGTCCAACACGAAAGTTTTTGCGCTCAGCAAAAAACGGATCCTTTTGTGAAAGAATATATGGACTGGCTTGGCCACCACGAATTTGGTGAGGGCGAGCGACCCTTTATTTTTAATGGAAAAGGGGACCAAACAGGCGCAGGAAAAGACCTTAATTTCTGGTTAGAGCGATGGGTTAATTACTACCGTCAAATTGAAGTTCAAGAGAATTTATTCCTCATTCGCTATGAAGACTTTTTACAGAATCCAAAAGGGGTGTTGAATTTATTTCAATCAAAACTTTCAATTACACTTAATTATGGCGAAATTAAAGTGTTCAAAAAGAACGATGAACCTGTAGAAACCACAAATCCTGAACTATTAGCTCAGGCCAATGCTATTTATAGCAAACTTTCTAAGTTATGTCTAAAGCCGTTCTAATCGTAGAAGATGACCCGCAACTAGGCGAGTCTTTAAAAACTATACTGAGCCTTCTCCATCATGAGCCACACCATATACTTACGCTTAAAGAAGCTAAAGAAGCAATTGACAATCAACGTTGGGACGTGATAATTTCAGACTATTCATTGGCAGACGGAACAGGCGTTGAGGTTATGAATTATGCAGTCGAAAGAAAATGCAGCAGCACGTTAATCATTTCAAGCGGTCATGAGCGGGAGAGTATAGAAGAAGAATTGGGCGGGTTGAATCACGTTCGATGGATGAGCAAGCCTTATACCATAAATGACCTGACGGCTTTAATTGATTAATCCCACCCACAAAAGAGCCCAGTATTAGCTCAACCATTTCCTACCAACATGGCTTTACATTATTTTGATAACAACGAATTTGGGGTGCTTTCGCAAGAGTGTAAAGAACACCTTACCACAAAAGGCAATGTGGTAGAATACCCAAAAGGCTCGCTAATCCTTGACTATGGACTACACGCAGACTTCATGCCTATCATTCTTGAAGGAAGCGCGCGTGTAATGCGGATCTCTAAGGATGACCCTAGCAAAGAGTTGTTATTGTATTTTCTCACTCCCGGTGAAATTTGTCCTTGTGCTGCCTTTTCGCAATTACCCGATGGAAACATGCCCATTACAGTGGAGGCCGAATCAACATGTAAAACCTTGAATATTCCTTTGGCAGAATTAAACCCTATTACCAAAAGTTTTAGTGAGTGGCGCATCTATGAATTAGGAAACTTCCGCCGCCGGTTCGAAGAGCTTCTTAGCTTAGTTGATGATGCCATTTTTAATCAACTAGAAGCACGACTCTTGGCCTACATTGAAAAAAGATGTTTGCTCAACAATCGTCACGGGGTAAGCCTTTCGAAAGTCAAGATGGCCTCTGAGCTTGGGACCTCAAGAGAAGTTGTGAGCAGGCTACTAAAGAACTTAGAAAGCAAAGGAGTCATAAAACAAGACAAAACAGGCGTCCACATGCAAGGCTAACCCTATTCGATCATGATGCGTTCTGTATGAGTTTCAGATCCAAACTGCACTTTTAAAACGTATGCCCCGGAAGGCAACGAAGTCAACACTAAAGTTTCTATCCCGTTTTGCGAGGTGTTATACCGGCCGTTTTCTACCTCACGACCCATAATATCATAAAGGCTGTAGCGCACCGTGGTTCCTTCTTCCGTGTCTACTAAAAGTTCCACTATTCCATTACTTGGGTTTGGAAAAAGTGCTACTGTAGATGGTAAACCATTGATTTCATCCATGCCAATCAACGATGCTTTACCCAGATTTACATCTGTATACACATGCCACTCTCCTGGCTGATATGTCAACGGTGCTGTTGCGTTTGTCACCACTATACTGTCGCCAGTAAAATAGTCGTACCAAGTGCCTGTGTGTTGAAAGTTAGGATAAACATCTCCAGAGGTTACTCTGAAATTACCTACTACAGTTGCGTTCGTATCTGGAACACTCAGGTTAATTCGTTTTGAATCTCCATTGAGCGCATAGATAAAGTTATCTGTTTTGAATACCCCATATGTATTGCGCATATTAATTAGAGCCGCGGTATACTTATATAATCTCTTACGATGGGTGTTTGCATAATAAGACCACAGTATGGACTTTTCACATATTCTACATGGGTCATTGATGGACTCATCATAGGCCAATTCTTCAAACATGTAGGTCATTTTTGGACCAGGAATGGTGAATAGGAAGGCGTTGGTTAAAATTTTACGATCTACCATCGTTGGCAAGTTCTTAGTGTTGTAGCCTCCGCTGGAATTTCCAAAAGTCTTGATTTTATAAGCAGACCTTTCCTCATCATGGCTTTCCGAATAGGTGATTAAGTGCTTATTGCCCCAGCCTCTTTCTTTGTAAATGCCCCATTTAAAGTCGCTGTCGCCGGTATACCCCATAGCCGCTTCATGGTATTGGTGCACCGCGTTCCCCCAGAGCAGCATTCCGTGATCGCTAAGTTCTTTCTCCTCACTATTTGGTCCCCAATGCTCAAGTATGACATAAAAGTCATTGTCTACAGACCATAGTTGGTTTGCTAATCTCTTTAACTCTCCAATCCTACCGGCATCGTAATTATCCGCATTGGCATTATTGGTGAACCCTTTGGTGAAATCAAATCGAATGCCGTCAATCTTGAATTCTTCAATCCAATACGTATTAACTCTGTCTATGTAATCTCGTGTTGGCTGCACATAATGATTGAAATCATTTCCCCAACAGTTTGGTGGATGTGGACAATATTGATTCATATAGGGGTTATTAGCAGACGGCCTATTATTGGAGCTGTCCCACCACATCTGAGCGATTGGGTTCTGACCGTAAGCATGATTAAACACCTGATCCGTAATTACCGCTATACCTCTAGAATGACAGCTGTCAACAAATTCCTTAAACTTATCTGGCGTACCATAATATTTGTCTAACGCCATATGAAAAGAGGCGTTGTAGCCCCAGGAAAGGTTGCCCTCAAATTCAGAATTCGGCATCAACTCTATAGCGTTTATTCCCATTCTAGAAATGTAATCAAGGGTGTCAATAAGTGTTTGGTAATTTCTAGTGGTAACAAAGTCTCTAAGAAGCAATTCATAGATTATGAGCTCTTCTTTGTTTGGCGCTTGGAAAGTGTTGTTTTTCCATTGATATGGCGATTTAGCCGTTTGATACAAAGAGACGTTTCCTGTAGTCTTTCCTGCGGGATAAGCAGGCAGGTTAGGGTAGGTGGAAGAGGAAATGTAGCCGTCATTCCAAGGGTCTAATATTTGTGTTGAAAACGGATCAGCTACTCTCAAATTACCATTTATCAAGTATTGATAAGAAAACGGCTGGCCCGCTGGCACCGTCAATTCTTTAAACCACCACGCGCCTCCAGGGGTTCTAGTCATGGCGTTTTGAGACTCGGGCAAGTAATCGTTTATTGAAGTCAATACATAAACCCTGTTTTTACCTGGCGCATACAGCTTGAAAAACACCGTTGTATCATTAAGCTCCGTAAGCCCCATATCCATTCCGCCCGGCAGAGAAGCCACGTCTAAAGGGGGTTCAACCGCATAATAAATAGTGTCAAAAACACTGCCTGACAAATCTATAGCCTCAAGAACCACCGTGTGTAAACCCGGTGTTGAGCTACTTAAATAAAACGACTGTTGCTTTGAAGAGTCCTGGAAGGCTAAGTTCCCGTTATCATAAACCTTCATTTCACAGAATTGAGAAGCAGCAACAATACATTCTAATGAATCTGTTGGAGCAATTAAAACGGTGTTTTCTGGTTTTAAAAATTGTGCTACTAAACCCGCATTAGCAGGATAAACATCATAATAAATATCCGATCCGTCAGAAGATCTGCCAACCACATTTCCGTTGGCGTTTCTAAAGACAAAGGCCATTTTTTGTACCACAACACCAGCGCCAAAACCATAAAATGTTGGCATGTGGAATTCCAGTTTATGGCGGTTATTACCTAATGGTGTCATAAGCACTTTAGGGTCTGCCGTTCCCCAGTTTCCTTGTACATGTTTCCAGTCGGTCGGAGATGTGCTTTGATTTGTAATGAGCCCAGCGTGCGCATAAACGGGCGTGTAACCCACCAAAGCTCCATTGCCCTCAGACGCGTCGTAAATAACCGTAACCGTATCATTCTGCGAAGGAAAAGCCGGTGTGACACTTAGAATTTGCGCATGAAGTAGTTGCGCGATTAAAACGAATAAAATCAAAAAGCTTGCTCTCTTCATTGGCCAAAATTTATGCTAGACGTATGTACGCCTAAGGTACACATGCTACTTAACATTACGATTGAAAATTATAACAACTACTCGTCTGTTTTTAACCAAAAATCGGTGTGAACGACTCTTTTATTCGCGCTTTTAATGATTGAATAATTGTCAAAATCTATGAGCATTAATTGATGATAGGACCGTGACCTATTACTTTTGATCAAAATTTGATTTATGAAAATTCCATTTATTAAGCATTTAGTTGATTTTATTGAAAAAAACGATGTTGATTACCTCCATGAAACCATTGAGGTTCTGGAATCTTTAGCTGACGTGCCCACCTTAAAAGACGAAGAAATGGAGGTTATTGGAGAACTCATTTCTAACTTGTACGGGGCCATTGAAGTACAGAAAGAAATTTCAAATGGAGTGGTTAAAAAAGACGCATTAAATGGCTTCATGAAGCGTGTTTTGGGATCGATTAATTAGGCTGTTCGGGGTATTTTAAACCTTACCTTCAATTCCTAGTCTAAAAACAAGCACCCCTATAACACCCCGTTAATATGCGTAAATCCGCTTATCTTCTATATTTGATTGTCTTCTTGCTTGCAGCTTGTGGCAAAGAGACTCCCAACAACCCTAACAACGGCGCACCACTGGTGAAGAATGATTCTACTTACGTTGTTGTCATGGATACCAATATCATTTATGGTGAAGGGCTAGCGCACAGCGCGACAAGCGATTCGTCTTTTGCAATACCGCTTAAATTAGATGTTTATTCCCCCGATAATAATTCTACCAATAGACCAGTGTTCATGTTTATTCACGGCGGAGGTTTTAATGGAGGGATAAAACATAAGCCCGAAATTGTAGACATGGCCCATTATTATGCTTCAAGAGGTTGGGTTTTTGTTTCTATAGACTACCGAACAGTTCAAGAATTAGGAACAATACAAGGCATGGCGCCTGCAGATTTAATCACTTTTTACAAGGGAATCGCTCCTTCTGAATGGGTTGCCTTCGCGCTCAATAATGCACAAGACGCAGCTGACGTTCAACAAGCTACAGCAATGTATCTTGCTCAAAGAGATGCTAAAGCCGCTCTTCGTTGGATTGTAGCTCATTCTGGCTCGTATAACATAAATACAGACTTTATTACCGTAGGGGGAGCATCTTCTGGAGCTATTACCACAATTGCGCTTGGCATTTCAAATCAAGGAGATTTTAGAGATGAGATTACTCTTAATGATGATCCCACGCTATCTACTACCCACCTCAATGAATCTTATGAAGTACAGAGTTTGATTTATTTCTGGGGTTCGAATATAAAGCTAGACGTTTATGAAGCCGTCTATGGGCTGAACCAATACGATAGGTATGATGCGGGAGATCCGGAATTGTTTATGGGCCATGGTACTGCACAAGACCTTCTTACGCCCTATGCTGAGGCTCTTGAGCTCCAAAGCGTCTACGACTCTTTGGGTATTCATAACGAACTAGCCACCCTTGTTCAGCCAAACGGAACGGCTGCTGGACACGGAGCTTGGAACGGCATATTTGACGGGAAAGGGCTGTTTAAATTATCTTTTGATTTTTTAGTCGAAAGGCAAAACATCATGGTCGAATAAACCCAGAAAACAAAGAGCAAAAAGTCATACGGATATTGTCTTAGGCATCCGTGCTTACAGTAAACGTCAAACGGAGGATTTCGAAAAACGCGATAATTAAACTTTCCCGGAATCCAACAGCTGCTGCACCCGGTCACACATGTAGCGAATTACGTCAGGGTCGTGGGAAATAAAAATCATACTTAAACCCCGGTCTGTTTTAATCTTATTCAGCAAGTTTAATACCTGTGCTTGAACACTTACGTCCAGAGCACTAACGCTTTCATCGCAAATTAGAATTTTTGGATTTGCAGCTAAAGCTCTTGCTATGCCTATACGCTGACGTTGACCACCAGAAAAATCTTTAGGTTTTTTACTTAAGTCAGAAACCTTTAGACCTACTTCCTCAAGCAACGCCACTGCTCTTTTTTTTCTTTCTTCTGAGGGTAACCTTGGATTATGCTTGGAGAGCACTTTGCTCAAGATGTGGCCCACAGAATGACTACGATTCAATGCAGACGAAGGATCTTGAAATATAAATTGAATATGATTTTCGTTACCGTTAAAGTTCCTTACTGAATACTTAGAAGGCACTAAATCTACCACCGCTCTGCCAATGCTGCTTTTACCGCTTCCTGATGGACCTATTAGACCAAGGGTTTCACCAACCTGCAAGGTTAAATCCAAATCTTTAACCACCCAGAGTGTTTGTGTATTAAAACCAGACCTTGTTTCGTACCCAATGCTCAAGCCGCGGATTTCAAGTGCTGTATCTTTACTTGGAGGCTTTGTTAACTCTTCTGTTTTTGGAACTTCGCCATCGCCTAAAAAATCGTTCAACACAGGCAAAGGGTATGGGCGACCTTCCTTTGGCGGCCTGCAAGCAAGTAGTCCTTTTGTATACGGATGCTTAGGATTGTTAAATACCGTTTTAGCCACTCCTGTCTCTACCGTATTTCCCTTATACAAAACCACGACCCTATCTGAAAAATTAGCCACAACCTCTAAGTCGTGTGATATAAACCATAAGGCGCAGCCCTTTTTTCTAACTAAGTTGCTCAAAAGCTTCAGGACAGTACCCTCTACCTGCTTGTCTAAGGCCGTTGTTGGCTCATCAGCAATAATAAGTTTTGGTTCCAGAAGCATGGCCATTGCAATCACAACACGCTGACGTTGACCTCCGCTTAGTTCATGAGGATACTTTTTAGCCGATCGTAAAGCATTCGGAATGTCTACCTCTTCCAAAGCTTCTATGATTTGTGTTTTCCGTTCCGCCGAACTGAAGTCTGTATGAACTTCCAAAACTTCCTCCATCTGTTTGCCAATGCGCATTGATGGGTGAAGCGCTGTCATTGGGTCTTGAAAAATCATTGCAATTTCCTTTCCTCT
>Ga0181593_10006325_pt1 | contig 10625 bp, 11 predicted proteins | sample 071ome_19_FD_133756 | JGI IMG/M metagenome (GOLD analysis project Ga0181593, IMG submission 133756) | Coastal salt marsh microbial communities from the Groves Creek Marsh, Skidaway Island, Georgia - 071413AT metaG (megahit assembly) | ecosystem: Environmental > Aquatic > Marine > Intertidal...
AAATACGCAGGTCTTTTTTACCAGTGTGCCACGTATGCAGGAGTTCCCGGCCTTGCCTAAACCTCTGAGCTGGATGTTGGGGTTAAGGGCAGCGCAGTTAAATCTCAGCCTGAAAAAACTGTGTACAGAAAATAATTGGCAACTGATACAGGCTGATTTACCGATTAATCCGGAATGGATGGCGGCGGATGGTTATCACCCAAATGAGCTGGGTTATGAAAAGTGGGCCGGGTTGATCGCAGAAAAAGTCAGTGCTCAGTATTTAAAATAATCAGAGCTGTGTTTATTCGGTACAGCCCTAACAGAGTTTAGTCTTTCCCCGGTGCAGCAGAACTGCCCGCCAGAATGCCACCATCGACATTAAGTTCAATGCCTGTGATGTATTTGGATTCATCACTGGCTAGAAACAAAGCCGCATAAGCCACATCATCCGGTTCCCCCATATGACCAAGTGGAACTCCAGCTGATATGTGTGCGATGGCTTTTTCACGCCCGGCATCTGTGCCGACCATAGCATCCCAGAGTGGGGTCAGAATGGCACCGGGATGAATGGAATTACAGCGAATTTTATAACCTTGCTGTGCGCAATACAGGGCCACACTTTTACTGTGGTTGCGAATTGCTGCTTTACTGGCTGCATATGGAGTAGCGCCGGGAATACCGACTAAACCTGAGCGGGATGACATATTCACAATGGAAGCGGCCGGGGAATCTTTCATTAACTGGATGCCATATTTACAGCCCATAGCCACGCTTTCACTGTTAATGCTGTTGACGTAACGCCAGCTCTCCATATCGAGGTTTTCAGGATCATGGGGGCCACTGCATTCATCAAAACCTATGATGCCGGCATTGTTGACCAAAACATCTAAGCGCCCGTATTTTTCTTTTACATGTTCGGCAACAGCTTGCCATTTATTTTCGTCAGCCACATCCAGATGCTGATATTCCGCCATGCCAGCCAGCTTATCCGCGACGGCCTGACCGGTTTCATCATCTATGTCAGTGAGGATCACCTTAGCACCTTCATGACAAAATAATTCCGCCGTTGCTTTACCAATGCCTTTGGCGGCGCCTGTGATTAAAGCAATTTTTCCACTTAGTCGATGCATAAAAACTCTCTGCTTTTTCCTAGCCGTATTGTTAATCAATTCAGCCTGAAAAACATTGATTCATATCGTCAGTGTTTGCTGATTTCATGTAGTCGCTGGGCGAGGTTGGTTGATGCCGCACTCATATCGTTTAATTGGCTGGCATCTTTTGCATTTTGCTCAGATATTTCCCGGATACGCTCAGCGAGTTGATGAATTTCTTCAGTCACTCTGGCTTGTTGTTCCGCAGCAGTAGCAATATTGATGGTACGGTCTTTAATGTTACTGAAAGCTTCCACAATCGAACCAAAACTGTTTCTTGATGACTCAGCTCGTTCAATAGATGCCTCAGAAAGTGAGCGGCTACGATCAATGACTTCAACCCCTTCACTGGCCGCGTTTTGTAATTGGGTAATCATGCTTTCAATTTCGCTGGCGGAGTCCTGAGTTTTACCCGCCAGAGTTCGAACCTCATCCGCCACGACGGCGAATCCTCGCCCTTGTTCGCCGGCACGGGCGGCTTCGATGGCTGCATTCAAGGCTAATAAATTGGTTTGCTCGGAAATCGCTTTAATAACATCCAGTACAGCGCCAACGTGTTGAGAATCTGTTGCTAAACGATCAATGACTTGAGCTGCATTACTGAGAGCTTCCGCTAATTGACCGATAGCCTCGGCATTTTCACTGACTGCTCTTTGCCCTTCGCCAACCAGATGGCTGGCATTTTCAGCCGTTTCTGCGGCTGTGGTGGTATTTTGTGAAACTTCCGTGGCGCTGGCTGACATCTGATTAATGGCTGAGGCCAGAGTGTAGTTTTCATCCATATGAGATTGAGCGCGTTGAGTCAGGGTATTACTGAATTCGCTTAACGCTTCTGCACCGTTTTTCACATCGGATGCTTCTTTGGCAATGTTTTTAAGAATGTCACCAAGGTGGTCGCCATATTCATTAACGGCCTGACGTAATAAACCGACTTCGTCTTGGCGGGATACTTTCAGGCGTTTACTGATTTGCCCCTGAGTAAGGCTATTCACCTGTTGGGTGGTTTCTTCAATCCAACCTAAGATTCTGCGACCAAATAAAACCAGCGCAATAACAAACACGGCAATCAATGGCAGTATGGTCGAATAAAGGGTATTGGAAATGGTATTGAGCGTCGCTAACGCAACACTATGAGGAAGCACCATCCCAATGATCCAACCTTGTTCCGGCATTTTTTCGATCACCAGAATTGAGCTATCGCCGTCGACAACACCTTTAGGTAGCTCTTGGCCGGAAATGCCTTTCTCAATCGCTGTTTGCAGTGGGGTCAATGTGCTGTCATCGCTGCTCATCTGACTCAGAGACTTAGTGCCATAATCAATATCCCTTAAACCTGGCATGGCGATAATTTGATTGGTCTGATCGATGACGAATGCATAGCCGCCCGACGCCTGATTTTGAGTACTGAGTAACTTGCTCAAACCGCTCAGCATAATATCGACGGTAGCGACGCCCCAGAACTGACCATTTCGTTGAATGGCCACCGTACAAGTGGTCATAGTGACCCCGGACACAGTATCCAGATAGGCCTCCGACCAGGCACATTGACCCGCTGATAGCGAGCGGCCAACGGTATACCAGCCTTCATTGTGGTATCCACCGCCATTCGGGTCGTTAAAATCATCAAGCAGATCAAGAGAACCGGAACTATTGCGGGCCCAGAACAAAGATGTGCGCTGTTCTCCGGGGATAAAGACCCCGGGTTCAGGCCAGATGCCGCCGCCAGCGACCGCAGGTTTACCAAACTGGTTGACTACACCAACGACCTGATCGATGAAGGTTTGGCGTTCTAGCGGTAAGGTTTGTGCCATTGCCGCCATACTCTGAGTAAGCGCTTCGGCAGATTTGAGGGCGTTTTCAACTTCACTGGCTGTAAACTGCACTTGTAGCTGAGCATGCTCTGTTGCTGATTGATATAACCTAGGCAAGGCAAGCATATGCATTACCGTATATAAGCCCAGCATTGACGCCACTAACAGCGCAGCGCCTGCCAAGATTAGCTTTCTCTGAATCATCATACAAAACAGCCTCGTTGTATTGATTTGTATAAAGTTTAGACAGAGATGGCGGATTCTTCCGAATAAAGTTTCACCTGCTGCTTATCATTATCGGTCAGTTCTGCTGCGCTACGATCAAAGTTCTCCATCAGAATGTCGATGGCGCGGCTAGCAATTTCAAAGTATTCATTGCTTGATATCGACGCCGCCCCTTCTGCTAGTAGATTCTGATCTATCATTTCAACCATAGTCATCAGTGGTTGTTGGATAAATTGATCACTGATGTGCGTATGCTCCAGTAGTTTACTTTTGAGAAAGTTCATCCGAATGCGTTCTACGCTGGTGCTATTACCAGATGCCAAAATCCCCGAACCTAACGCTCGCGCCTGACCTATCCACTCTGCGGCTGTTAATAGATTAGTCAGCTGGTGGATTTGTGAGTTTTGATCTTGCCATTCAATATCGTGCCAGTGGCCGTATTCAATCAAATCTTCGACAATGGCCAATAACACACTGATCAGACGATTATGTTGTTCAAGGTTATTATCCGCGGATATCGCTAAGTTATTAGCCTGTAGGCGTGACCAGTGATCACAGAATGAAGTCCAATATTCAGCGGTTGCGTCTATGTCATTCAGCTCGTTAAGTTGGCTGAGCAGTGACTCTATTTGTCTTTGTAAATTCACCAACTCGACGCGTCTGCTTGGATCTGAGTTGAGAACCCGGTAAGAAATTCCTCTATGTTTCTGGCTTAATTTGATTAAATTTTTCAGATTAATAATTTGTCCTAGGCTGTGTTGGCGAGCGAGGGTTAAGCGGCATTTGGTTTTGCGCCTGAGCATGAGCAACGCGATAATAGAAAATAGAAAAATCAGCCCAAAGGTCATCATTGGTAGGTTCAAACTTAAATACGTCATGGAATTAAACTCCATATTTAGTTAATCGAGAAAGGTAGCTAGCAATGTTCGCTGTTTGGTTCGCAAGCTCTGAATTCAGGTTGGATTTAATGTGAATTTCTTCAATGCGCTGTGAAATCTCATGGGAAGCCAAACTCTGTTGCTCGGTATTGGTAGCGACAGAACAAGTCTTTAACTGCAAATTTTCCATCTGCTTGGCAATGTGCTGTAGAAACTGATCAATCTTTTCTGAATGATTGACGCTATTGCTACTCAGGGCATGCATTTCAGTAATAGCGTGAGAAATATTTTCAATCGCTAACGTAATCCCTTGCATACGTGCGCTTATCTGGTCAGCAGATTGATGGCAACGGCTCGCCAATTCCCGAACTTCCTGTGCTACTACTGAAAATCCTCGGCCATGCTCACCAGCTCTGGCTGCTTCTATTGCTGCGTTCAATGCCAGCAGATTAGTCTGATCTGAAATGGTGCGAATTAAATCTGTAGTTGTATGTATGGTTTCCGCCTGACAATTGAGATCAGTCATCAACTCTCTACAGTTCGCTGCTTTGTCTTCAATGCGATGAATATTCTCGTTGGTTTGATGAATTTCATTGACGCCTGTTTGCGTCAATTTGTGTACCTCATCGGCGAGGGCTGCGGTTTCTGAAATCAGTGACGATATGTTCTCTATACCTTGGCTCATTTGTAAAATTGCTGCGGCCCCAGATTCAGTGGCGTAGGATTGTTCATCGGTATTTTCGGCTAAATGACTGGCGCTTTTTTGTAGCTCACTGGCTGAATATGAGACTTCTTCGAAGCGGCTGTTAAGGTCATTTTGATAGCGCTTGTTTTTCTTCTGTCTATGTAAGATGTTCTGCGTGAGACCAGGCAGTAGCGTCAACGAGCTCAGAATATCGGTCATATTTTCTGAGCCGTTGAGTACTGAACGTATATGGCGAATATCTGCCAGTAATAAAGACAGAGTGCCGGTTAGTAGATAACAGTTCATTGCTAATAACAGGTTGGCTTGCCAATCGGGCAAGCCATTGCTGACCTGTAATAGCAGGTTTATCAACAACATGCCGGCAAATAAATGGACGCTAGCATTGATGCCGAGGTGGTTAATCAGATAGCGGATGGGGTGAAAAATCAGTTTGAGCATAAGTCATGACTCCTGAATGCTTTCTTTAGCAGCTGCATATTCAGGACCGTTGCCTGTTGCGATTTTGTAACTTCCCCTAAGCCACGGATCACTAGGGTTGCTCCGTGATTGGTTACACTGTGTAAAAGTGCCTGAATGCTGAATGATTCGAATTGGGGCAAATGAATGATTTCCGCTCTTCCATGATGCACTTGAGTTTCAGGGTGGTGGCTTGGCGAATCAATCGGTACAATCTGTCTATCTGTAACTGACATAGTAAGAAAGAACAGCAATGGGCAGAGCGTATCAGAACCGTAAAGAGTCCATGGCCAAAACGGCTGCGGCAAAAACTAAGGTCTATTCCAAATACGGCCGTGAAATTTATGTAACTGCTAAATCCGGTGGTGCAGATCCAAGCGCTAATCTGGCATTACGCAGTCTGATTGACCGCGCGAAGAAAGATCAGGTGCCAACTCACGTGATCGATAAAGCGTTAGATAAAGCAACTGGTGCTGGTGGTGAAGACTTCCTGCCTGCTTTATACGAAGGCATCGGCCCAGGTGGCTGCATGGTGCTGATCAGCTGTCTGACCGACAACGGTAACCGTACCTTTGGTGATATCCGCGGTATTTTCACTAAGTGTAAAGCCAAGCTGGGTAGCCAGGGTTCTGTGGCCCACATGTTTGATCACAAAGCCATGTTCGTTTTCCCGGGTGAAGACGAAGAAGAATCATTAGAAGCGCTGATGATGGCGGATGTGGATGTGTCTGACATCGAATGTGAAGATGGCATGATCACTGTGCTGGCACCACCTACTGACTTCTTCAAAGCGAAAACTGCACTGACTGAAATGGATGAGAACATCGATTTCGAAATGCAGGAAATCACTTACCTGCCGCACATGGAACATCCGATTTCAGGTGATGATGTCGCAGCTTTCGAACGTTTCATGGATCTGTTGAACGATCTGGATGACGTTCAGGAAATCTACCACAACGGTTCATTCTCCTGATTCTATGAATCAGCAGACTGAAACGAAAAAAACGCCGCTTATGCGGCGTTTTTTGTATGTCCAACATCCCTGTCGAACACCTTTCAGGTAGTTGCTTCGCAACATGAAACACTTGCTCCTGCAGTGTTTTGTCCTTAATCCTGTGGAATTAGCAGGCGATGATAAGTATCGACAAACTCAGTTGGCATGCGCTTCGGCTTGCCGGTGCTGATCTGGATACAGACCAGATCCCATTTGGCTCTGAGCAGAGTCTTTTGATCAGACAAACGAATGATCTGAAAGCGACGCTCCATTGACAGCTTGCCATCACTTTTCACCAGCCAGGTGCCAACGCGCAGCTCTTCATTCAACAAAGCAGCTTGAATGTAATCAAACTCAGAATGGCGGATGGCCATGGCACGGTCGAGGTCTTGATAGGCTTTAAGATCGAGGCCAGCATCACAGGAGTGTTGCCAACCGGCCTGCTCACACCATTTCACGTAAACCGTATTGTTGGTGTGATTCAGGCCATCGATGTCATCAGGGCTGACCTGAACATCGATGGTGAAAGGCTGAGGATAATCCCAGTTAAGTTCCATGGCTGGAATTATTTACGGTATTGCAGCCATGCGTAGAAGAACAGCATACCGAACATCAGGTCGTTGATACCGTAGATGATGTAGAACAGAGTAGTGACGATGGACTCGTTCCACATGGCCATGAAATCTGGCTTCATCACGAACCAGAAGTAGATGGCGGTGCCAACGTAAACCATTTTTTCCAGAAAGAAGACGAATAGCAGGCGTGGTGCGCGTGGGTGTTCAGTGGATACTGCGATATAGGCCATACCCCATACCAGAATCATACCCAAACCGAAGTTGCTGAATACTTCCGGGAAGTGCGCGTTCAGGGTTTCATTCTGGAATCCCATTGAGAAGCCTAGTACCCCGAAGATATTGGCAAAACCCGCAGCGATAAAGGCAAATGGTAAATATTGTTTCATGGACAGCGCCTTGTAATGAATTTCTTAAAGGGCGCATTCTAACAGTGAGTCGCAGGCGGCTCCACAGTGGAAAGCCGCCAACTATTGACCTGAAAGGACAGAATCTGTGCTTAAGTTGATCAGCTATCGAATAAATCCGGGGTCGGAGATTCCAGAATGGCAGCGATGGTTTGTACCAGTTCTTGCTCGATAATCCTTACGCCATCTGCACGAACACAGCCCGCCAGTGCTTTCAGAATCCGACCTTTCACATGAGGATAGGCCTGAGTCAGTTTATCCAACGCCAGGTTGAACTGCTTCAGCGAGTCAGTTTTCGGCTGTAACTTCAGGTCACTGAAACCTGCCATTTCAGCCCCTATGGCAAAACTGTTTTGCGCACCTTCTAAGGTATCGTGGCCATGGTTAGCAACGAAGGATAAGACGGTTTCGATTTCGGCTTTCAGTTTTTTCGGATTGCCATATGTCGCCTTCACCGCTTTGGCTTTATCAAAGGCCGGATTCAGATATTGCAGAATCAGGCGGTAAATACACCATTCAAACAAATCAATTTTGCCGTCTGCTTTAGCTAACTTCACCAGCACCTGTTTGAATTCAGCATATTGGTCTGCTGAGATTTGCTTCAGGGCTGGAATGGATTTTTCAATCATTGGCAGACGTAAGGCATCACTGATTTGTTCTACTGCAAGAATCAACTTCAGGACTTCATCTTTAATCGCCGAACCGCAGAATTGACTGATCATTTCTAGTTGCTGATCTCGAACCAGAGAATTGGCTGGTGCCAATAAAAAGGCATAACAAACAGCCCGGGCTGAAAAGGAATCTCGAGCAGCTTTTTCTAAGATCTCATCCGGCTTAGGCCCTTGAATTTCTTCCCCTGTTGTAAAGGCGTGAGGAACATTGTCGCCGTTCTGGTTCGCTGCTTGTGAAAAATCGATGGATGCAGCGACGGCAGCAGCCACACCCGTAACTAGCGCTTCTGGACTTGGCTTAGGTACTAGTTCCGGACTTTCTTCTTGGGCCTGCTTTAAGGTTTGTGGTTCGACCCATTCTCCATCCCAGCGTTTATCAATACGATTGATGCGTTCTTCTAACTGTGGGTGGGTTGCTAGGAAACTGAAACTTTTAAAGTTGTGATAGATGGCATCGCCAAAAAAAGAATGGCTGTATTCTTCTCGTTTGCTATGGCCAATGGCCGAACCGACTCCACCATAACCGATCACTTTTAAGGCTTCTCCAACTGAGCTCGGATCACGGGTGAATTGCACTGCGCTGGCATCGGCAAGGAACTCCCGTTGACGGCTCACGGCAGCTTGAATCAGCTTACCGAAGAATACCCCTAAGTAGCCTAATACCATTAATCCAATGCCAAGAAATGCTAAGGGGATGCCATTGTCTTTGTTATTGCTGCGCATTCTATGGCGAGTACTGGCGCCAGCCTCAAGCATTATGCGACCGACCAAACCGATACTAAGAATACCGAATAGAATTGCAGTCAGACGCATATTCATGCGCATATCGCCATTTAGGATATGACTGAATTCGTGACCAATAACGCCTTGTAACTGTTTCCGCGATAACTTGGTTAAACAGCCTTTAGTGACTCCTATGATAGCGTCCGACGGTTGAAAGCCTGCAGCAAACGCATTAATACCAATTTCTTCATCCATGATATAAACCGGTGGTACCGGCATGCCGGAAGCAATGGCCATTTCTTCAACGATGTTTAATAAACGCTTTTCGTAAAAGTCTTCGGTATTAGGAGGAATTTGACGAGCACTTAATGAATAGGCAATGGATGCTCCACCGCTGCGTAGTGCAGAGGCTTTATACAAATAGGCACAGCCGACAAAACTTAACACTAATAAAGAAGTATTGAGCCAAGCCTCAGGCGTCATATGGGTGAAAATGTCGAGTATTGATGGGTTGCCTTGTAGTGAACCGACCGCATCACCGAAGAAATCTTGATTGCCCCACATAAAAGCAGCAATCAACACATTGATCATGGCAACCAATGAGAAGATGGCGAGAAAGAATAAAAAAACTAGCAGTTTAGTTCGTTTACGGGCCTGATCCTGATGACCAAAAAAATCCATAATCTGAGTCCGAGAAGAGCAGAGAAAAGAAAGCCGGGCTCATCTTAAAACCCGGCTTCAGTATTGAATCAGAAACTGACTTTAGGTGCCGCCTGAATCTGAGCACTGTCTTCAAATTCTAATAAAGACGCGTCTTTAGGGTGGCCAAACTTAGCCGCGAAGAAAACCGGTGGAAAAGACTGACGATAAGTATTGTAAGTCGTTACCGCATCGTTAAATGCCTGACGAGCAAAAGCCACTTTATTTTCCGTGCTGGTTAGCTCTTCCGTCAGCTGCATCATATTGGTATTGGCTTTCAGGTCTGGATAAGCTTCCATGGTTACGTTCAGACCACCCAGCGCTTTACCCAAAGCACCTTCGGCTCCGGCTAACTGACCAATTGCAGCTGCACTGGAAGGATTCGCAGACGCGGCTTTCAAACCCGCCATCGCTTGATTACGAGCTTCGATTACAGCGGTCAGGGTTTCTGACTCATGTTTCAGATACGCTTTAGCGGTTTCTACCAAATTCGGGATCAGATCGTAACGGCGCTTCAGTTGAACCTCAATTTGGGAAAAACCGTTTTCGTAACGGTTTTTGTAGGTCACCAGATTGTTGTAAATCGAAATGATGTAAAACACCAATGCGACAGCAACAACCAGAAAAATAATCGTATTCATATCCATGCTGTTATTTCCCTTTTGTTATTTATTTTTTATTCCATTTGCCATTGGCATCTTTATAAAACTCACCGGCACTCAGTTTGGACTGAATTTTTTCACCAGCGATTTTTTCGATGTTTTCCAATGCGGTATTTTGCTTGTTAGCAATGCCCTGATATTTTTCTTTGCGTTTAGCATTGATGGAATCCATCAGGGCTTTGGCTTCGGCGTTACCACGTGGAGTCATTTCTAGATAACCACTGGCGTTTTCACCTAACAGGCCCTGTGCTTGAGCTTCGTCCAGAGTCAGTGCCTGCGCCATAGAGGTGAAGGCCAGTGCAGCAGTGATAAATAAAGCTTTAATATTCATAGTCATCTCCTTGGCTTAGAACAATTCGCTGTCTTCGGCGAACAGATCATCCAGTTCTTTTTCAACTTTTACTCGAACTTCGTGTTCGATTTTAACGTTCAGGTTGATGGTGATTGGCTTTTCCGGTGCCGCGACTTTCAGCGTGCAGGCGCTGAGTATCACTGGCAGGGCCAGCAGAGCGAGATATTTCATAGGATTCCCTTTTAAAAAGCTCGTGCTACGAGTAATGGCAACTACTGTAGCACTTAGTTTTCAGGGATAGAATACGTAACCAGCGGGAATCAGGCTTCTTCTTTCATTGCTGTGATGTGCTTCACCTGACGGTCGATCAGTAGCTCAGCGGTATCCGGCAGGGAG
>Ga0181593_10006336_pt1 | contig 10619 bp, 6 predicted proteins | sample 071ome_19_FD_133756 | JGI IMG/M metagenome (GOLD analysis project Ga0181593, IMG submission 133756) | Coastal salt marsh microbial communities from the Groves Creek Marsh, Skidaway Island, Georgia - 071413AT metaG (megahit assembly) | ecosystem: Environmental > Aquatic > Marine > Intertidal zone...
CTACTGGATGAAACCACGCTTCACGGGGCACAAGCCTTGCTGATCAATATCACTGGCGGATCGGATATGACCTTATTTGAGGCAGATGAAGCCGCAAACCATATCCGTAAGGAAGTGGATAGCGACGCGATCATTATCTTTGGTGCTATTATTGACGAAAGAATGGAAGGCATCATGCGCGTTTCCGTTGTGGCAACAGGAATGGAAGCAGGAAGCCAAGCCGCACGCCCACCATTTCATCACCGCATGGCAGAGGCAACAAGCCGCGCAACAGCAGAGACCAGCGCACAAGACCCTGCCCCTTTCTATCTGACTCGCCGCAAAGAAGGCGTTGTTGAGAGCGTCATAGCACCAGCGTCGGAAACGCCTTTGGCTCCTCAGGCGTCTTCTGTTGAGGATAGCCCTTCTGTTGCTGAAATCGCTGCGGCTACGGCAATCCCATCAGAGGCTAGTGACAGGGGCTTTGCCTCACTTCTAACCGCCTCATCACTGCCTGCCACAGACGCTTCTGAAGGTATGGAGGATATGGCGGCGATGGAAGATGATAACCAGCTAAGCATGATGACCATGTCTGAGCCTTTATCAGAAGCAAGCGCCGAGCCTGTGTCCGAATATGAGGCGATGGAAACCTCTGAAAGCGAGTCTTCCTCATCTGCTGAAACACAGCCCTTGGCTGATGCCAACGCCCAAGCGGAAACCTCAGTGGAAGAAGAAGAGCCTTTCACCCTTGGCAAAACGGTGGATATCCCTGCCGAAGACGCACCGCAACAGGCCGAAAGCACTAGCCTGATGCGCCATATCACCCGAATGTTCTCGTCTAAATCTGCAGACACTAAGCCAGCGCAGACAGAACAGGCAGAACAAAGCGAAGCCAAAGACGATGTGGTCGCCAGTCAAAAAATTGAGCCCATCTTAAATTGGTCAGAAGACAATAAGCTGCCAGCATCAGGGGACGAAGAGCATCACACAGCATCAGCAAGTCATGATCAAATTGATTTGCAGAAAGATGCGAACGAACCTGAACTGGATATCAACAACCAGAACAGCGAGTTTGATCTGGAAATACCTGCGTTCCTTCGCCGTCAGGCAAATTAAAAACGCAATGGTATGATCACCATTTTTGATTGGTTACCGATCTGCAACAATCGGTAACCAATTGTGATTTGCCCCCATCACGAAAATCCATATTTTGTAATAAGAGCAATGGGATAGATCGTGATTGATTTTCAAAACACCATTAATACATCGGTAACGCGTAGTGGTATTGGCCTGCATTCGGCAAGGCTTGTTGACCTCACCATTCATCCTGCGCCTGCAAATACAGGTATTGTCTTTCGGCGCACTGATCTCGCAGGCATTGATCCTACCATCCCTGCCCATATCAGCAATGTGGCTGATGTCTCTCTCAATACCAGCATCTGTAACAGCGATGGGGCAGTGGTTGGCACGATTGAACATTTGATGGCGGCCTTTGCCGGATGTGGCATTGATAATGCCTATGTGGATGTTTCTGGTCATGAGCTTCCTGCCTTTGACGGCAGCTCTTTGCGGTTTTGCGAAATGCTGGCCGACGCTGGCAAAACCGTTCAAAGAGAAGAACGCCGTTATCTCAAAGTCCTGAAGCCCATTGTGGTCACAAAAGACTGCTCAGAGCTTAGCATTACGCCTTCGGATATGCTTCAGATCTCGGTTAAGATTGACTTTAGCGACCCTATGATCGGTGCTTCACAATATTTTTATGTCCATGATGATAACAGTTTCAGCAATGAACTGGCCTCTGCTAGAACCTTTTGCCTCTATGATGATGTTTCGCGAATGCGCGCCGCAGGATATGGCATCGGGGGGTCTTTGGAAAACGCCATTGTCGTTAAAGACGGCCAGATGCTGAATGAAACCCCGCTTCGTTACACGGATGAATTTGTTCGCCACAAAACCCTTGATTGTTTGGGGGATCTACGGCTGGCTGGATATGGTCTTATTGGCCATGTCACGGCAAATCGCCCCGGCCACCGGATGAACTCTGAACTTCTGAAGGCGTTGTTTTCTGATCCTGACGCCACGATCCTCGTAACCAAGTCAGAATTGAACCAAGCCATCGAAAAAGTCGCTTAAGCCGGGATTAAAGATTTTTTCAAAGTTTTTCCTGAATGTGCTTTGATTGCGCCCGTCATCATCGTAAGGTATAGAAAGCGTATCTTGGAAGAATGGAGTGTATCCTTGCGTCATCCGCTCGTGAAAAATCTATCGCTGGTCTGGCTCGGTTGTTTTCTGATCCTTGCCGGATGTGCAAGTGGCGAAGACAGTCTTGAACAAGTTGAACGCCCTGCTGAGGAGCTTTATAACGAAGCCCTTGATACCGCAATAAATGGCGACCCCCTTAAGGCGGCCCCTCTGTTTGATGAGGTGGAACGCCAGCACCCCTATTCTATTTGGGCAACCCGATCACAATTAATGGCCGCGTGGGCGCTCTATCAGAGCAATGATTACGGCTCCGCTATCGCCGCCCTTAATCGTTTTATTGAACTTAACCCCGCGCATCCGGATGTTGATTATGCCTATTATCTTCGTGGGCAATCCTATTACGAACAGATCGTCGATGTTGAGCGTGACGCCAGCATGACGGTTGAGGCTAAACTGGCCTTTGAAGCCTTGCTTAACCGTTTTCCAAACAGCAAATATGCGCGTGATGCGCAATTAAAAGTTGACCTCACTTTGAGCCACTTGGCCGGTAAAGAAATGGCTGTTGGCAGATTCTATCTCAAAGCTGGTCACTATGACGCCGCCTTGCGCCGTTTTGCCAAAGTGATTGAAGAATACGAAACCTCAAATCAAGTGCCCGAAGCGCTGTATCGCATGGTGGAAGGCTATCTGGCCTTAGGATTAGATAACGAAGCCGAGCGCTCCGCCGCGGTTCTGCAATATAATTTTCCGAGCTCGATTTGGACAGAGCGCATGGCCTATCTGATTGAAAACCCGTCAGAGGATTATGATCCCTCATTGTTGAGGTCACTTTATGGCCGGGCAACTTCTTGGTTTTAATTGATGCTGACGCTTCTCGCTGTTCGCAATGTTGTGCTGATAGAAGCACTTGATCTGGAATTCCGATCAGGCTTAACCGTACTAACTGGCGAAACTGGGGCTGGCAAATCTATTCTTTTGGATGCGTTAGGACTGGCTTTGGGAAGCCGTGCCAATTTTGGTCTCATTGGGCCTGCTGGAAACAGCGCAGAAGTAACAGCCATCTTCACGCCGCCCTCACAGCATCCGGTTTGGGACAAATTAGAGGCCGCAGGCATTGACGCCAATGATCATCAAGACCTGATCATGCGCCGACGGTTGCGTGATGGGAAATCAACTGCGCTTATAAACGATACGCCTGTTGGGCTTAATGTGATGCGCGAATGCGGCGATACCTTGGTTGAAATTCAAGGCCAATTCGAAGGCCGAGGATTGCTGGACTTAAGCACCCATGGCGTGTTGTTAGACCGTTTTGCTGGCCATAGTCACCTGTTGCGCGATTGCCAACACACCTGGCAGGAATGGCAAGCAGCAATCACCCATTATGAAACCGCCGCCACCACCAGAAAAGAAGCCGAAGCCAATGCCGCTTGGCTCAAAGATGCGGTTGAACAGCTTGATCACTTAGCCCCAGAGGCTGGCGAAGAAAGCAAGCTGATGGAAGAACGCGATGTGCTGGCGAATGTCACCCGAATTGCCGACGCGCTTAGCCAAGCTGATCATCTTATTAATGGTGATGCTGGCGCCCTTAGTCAGATTGCCCAATCCAGCCGCCAGATAGGGCGTATCAGTGATGTTGCTGGCTCTCTTACCAAAGATATCGAAGCCGCGCTTGAACGCGCTGAGGTGGAAATCAGTGAGGTGGAAAGAGCCCTAGCATCCGCCCAAGCCAATCTTGAGGGTGATCCCGGCCGTATGATCGCGTTGGATGATCGGTTGCATGAGTTGCGCCAGCAAGCCCGCAAGCATGAGGTTGAGGCAGATGACCTAATGGCCTTGCATGACGATCTGCGTCAGCGTCTTGCCGCCATAGAAGACAAAGCCGGAGATTTAGGCAAATTAGCCAAGGCTCGTGATGAGGCGGCGGCAAATTATCACGCCGCCAGAGAGGCGATCAGCCAATCACGCCAGAGTGCTGCTGGCAAACTTGATGCCCTGATTATGGCTGAATTGCCGCCCCTTAAACTTGAACAAGCTCGGTTTATGACGAAAGTCACGCCCTTATCTGATGCGCAGATTGGCCCGCGTGGTGGTGACGCTATCCGATTTGAGGCTAGCACCAACCCGGGCATGGCCGAAGCGGCGATTGACCAGATCGCGTCTGGCGGAGAATTAGCGCGGTTCTTATTGGCGCTTAAAGTTGTGCTCTCTGATAGCGAAGCCCCGGCAACCCTTATCTTTGACGAGGTTGACGCAGGGGTTGGCGGTGCAGTGGCATCAGCCGTAGGAAGCCGCCTAGCCCGACTAGGTGAGCAAACCCAATCTATTGTCATCACCCACTCCCCCCAAGTCGCCGCCAGAGGAAAGCATCATTACCGGATCAGCAAATCTGTTGCTGAAAACGGGGCAATATCAACCACTGCCATGCTGGATGAGGATGAGCGCGTTGAGGAATTAAGCCGGATGCTGGCAGGGGAAAAGATCACGGATGAAGCCAAGGCCGCGGCGCGGCGATTATTGGAAGGCTAAGATGGCCATATTGCCTAAACCTGTTTCAGATTTGACCGAAGATGAGGCCCGTGCCGAGCTGGAACAACTGGCCATTGATATCCATTATCATAACCAACGCTATCATAGCGAAGATGCACCAGAGATCGCAGACGCTGATTTTGATCAGATGGTCAGACGCAATCAAGACATTGAGGCCAGATTTCCGCATCTTATCCGACTTGATAGCCCCTCACATCAGGTTGGTGCCGCGCCTTCGGCGCAATTCACCAAACGCCGCCACCAAGTGCCGATGCTGTCGCTGTCTAATGCCTTTGACGATGAGGAAGCCACAGAGTTTGACCACCGTGTGAAACGCTTTCTTAACTTGCCTCTTGATAAAAACCTGGCCTATTCGGTTGAGCCGAAAATTGATGGGTTGTCTATTTCCCTGCGTTATGAAAACCAGCATTTAGTGGCAGGCATCACGCGCGGTGATGGTGTTGAAGGCGAAGATGTGACCGCCAATATCCGCACCATTAGCGATATCCCCCAACGCTTAAGAGATTGCGATTTAGAGGTTGCCGAAGTCCGTGGTGAGATTTTTATGACGAAAGCGGATTTTCAGGCATTAAACATAGCCCAAGAAGAAAAAGGCGGAAAAGTTTTTGCAAATCCCAGAAATGCGGCGGCAGGATCACTTCGCCAGAAAGACGCCAGCATCACCGCTGAACGCCCCTTGAGGTTTTTTGCTTATGCCGCAGGTGAGATGAGCGCATGGAATGTGTCTAGCCACCACGACTATCTTGACCAGTTGAAAGGCTGGGGGTTTGTCATAAATCCCTATTCCCATACAGCCTCATCCATGGGCGATGCGCTTTTGCAATATCAGGTGATTGCGGCGGCACGACCGGAGCTGGAATATGATATTGACGGGGTTGTCTATAAGGTGGATCGCCTAGATTTTCAGAACCGGCTAGGCCAAGTCAGCCGTTCACCGCGCTGGGCGATTGCCCATAAGTTCCCTGCCGAAAAGGCAGAAACCCGTATCCTTGGCATTGATATTCAAGTGGGACGAACGGGTGCGCTTACGCCGGTTGCCAGACTTGCGCCAGTCACCGTTGGCGGTGTTGTGGTATCTAACGCCACGCTTCATAATGAGGATTATATCAAAGACAAGGATATCCGCGTTGGGGATTTGGTTCAGATTCAACGCGCCGGTGATGTGATCCCTCAAGTGTTGAGCGTCAATATTTCTGCCCGTGATGGGCAAGAGACTGGCTTTATTTATCCTGATCTGTGCCCGTCTTGCGGATCGCCTGCGATACGACCAGAGGGGGAAGCGGTGCGCCGATGTGTGGGGCAACTGTCTTGCCCTGCCCAATTGCTGGAACGCTTAAAGCATTTTGTTAGCCGTGATGCCTTTGATATCGAAGGCTTAGGGGCAAAAATGATAGCAGAACTGCATCACGATAACCTGTTGAAAGAGCCTGCGGATATCTTTCGCCTGTCAGAACATAAAGCTGATCTATCAAAACGGGCAGGTTGGGGCGAGATTTCCGTTAACAATCTGTTGGCGGCGATTGAACAACGGCGAGAAATCCCATTAGAGCGGCTGATTTATGCCCTTGGCATTCGCCAAATTGGGCAAGCCACCGGGCTTTTGCTAGCGCGGCATTTCGGGTCTATTGATCAGCTTATGGCGACCGCAGAAGCCGCCATAGGCGAAGATAACGCGGCGTGGGAGGAGCTCATTGGCATTGATCAGATCGGGGAAAGCATGGCGCGTGATCTGATCCGGTTTTTCCAAGATGACCATAATCACCTTGCCTTGATGCGGCTGCTTGATCAGATCACCGCTATCCCACCAGAAGCGGTTGCCGCCAATAGTCCGGTGGCAGGAAAAACCGTTGTTTTCACAGGCACACTTTCACAGATGAGCCGCGCCGAAGCCAAAGCCAAAGCCGAATTGCTGGGGGCGAAAGTGGCAGGTTCTGTTTCCGCAAAGACCGATTATGTGGTGATCGGCGCCGATGCAGGAAGCAAAGCGCGCAAAGCCACCGAGTTAGGGTTAATGATATTAGACGAAGACGCTTGGATTGCCCTGACCCAAACCGCACCAAGTGCATAATCTAGGCATCATTCCGATTTAGTTTTCAAGGATAGGCGCGGTGGCAGCGGTAAGCCAAGCCGTCACATGACCGCGTTCAGGGATATCATCAATCGCAGCAATCAATGGTGCGATTTTTTCTTGAACCTCACGGTGGTAGTCATTAATCCACTGCCTTTCCGCCTCTGACAGCAGATCACCTCTGATCAAACGGCGATCAAACGGCACAAGGGTGAGATGTTCAAAGCCCAGATCATCCCTTACCTCGCTATGCTTTGTCTCGCTATCAGGGTTTATGACTAACAACAGGTTTTCTAACCTTATCCCAAAAGCCCCATCACGATAATATCCCGGCTCATTTGACAGCACCATTCCTGCTTCAATGTTGATCTGCCCACGAGGTGAGATATTTGCTGGCCCTTCGTGGACACTCAAACAGCATCCCACCCCATGCCCTGTGCCATGGGCGAAATCCAGCCCGATATTCCATAACGGTTGACGCGTGATGGCATCAAGTTGCACCCCTGTTGTGCCCTTGGGAAAACGCTGTTGGTCAAGGGCAATATGCGCTTTTAATACCGTGGTATAACAAAACGCGGCATCCTCTGGCGCGTCTTCAGGGGCGCGGCCTATGAAAACTGTGCGCGTAATATCGGTGGTGGCGTCATGATATTGCCCACCGGAATCCACAAGATACAGGCTATTTGGGGCAAGCAAGGCGTTTGTGTGTTCTGTGGCGCGATAATGCACAATTGCCCCATGTTCCCCACAGGCAGAAATAGTTCCGAAACTATCGCCCAGATAACCATCGACTTGCCGCCGAAAGGATTGCAATTTAGCCGCCGCCGCCATCTCTGTTAGGTCTCCATCAGGTGCCGCGTCATCCAGCCATGCCAAAAAGCGGATCATCGCAACCGCATCCCTTTGGTGGGCGGTGCGAAATCCCTCGGCCTCAACCTGATTTTTAATGGCTTTGCATGGGGTAATTGGCCCAGATTGGCTGTGAAGTTTTGCCCCTGCCGTGGACAAGGCATCTCTTATGCCAAACGGACAATGCGCAGGATCAATCCAAACCGTCTGTCCTTGATATTGCGCTAACGATGACATGAGCAGGTCAGCCGGTTTGATGGTTATGTGATCGGTCTTTATGTCCGCTAACGCTTGAGGGTCATGAAATATCGTCACCTCACCTTTCGCGGTCAAGATAGCAAAGGCCAGCATCACAGGCGTGTTTTCCAAATCAGACGCGCGAATATTTAACAGCCACGCCAGTTCGGTAGGATCACTGATCAGCAGACAATCTGCCCCTGACGATGCCATCTGGTCGGTGATAGCGGCAATTTTATCCTTGCGGTCGCGGCCATGATAAGCGCTATCAACATTCCATGCTGGGGTGGTATGCGGCGCTGGTTTATCCTGCCAGATGCTATCAATAAGGTTTTCAGCAGTTGGCACTAGACCAAGGTGATTTTTGCCCTTAGTCGCCAATTCCTGACTAAGGCGTTCATAGGCAGATACTGTCATCAACATAGGATCAAAACCAATCTTGCCGCCATTACCATCACCTGTGTGTTTTAGCAACCAATCCGCCACCCCTACAGCTGGCATGACGTGGCACTGCCAGTTGTCATCAGTTTGATCCGCCATTTGCAGGCGGTAGCGACCATCACTGAATAACGCCGCGTGATCTGGCGTTACTGCCGCCAGACCTGCTGAACCAGTAAAACCGCTGATCCATGCCAGCCTTTCATCGGCTGGCTGAACCTCCTCACCGCAAAAGGCATCACTTCGCGGAATGATCAGCGCATCCAGACCATGTGCGGCAAGACATTTTCTAAGTGCCTTCAAACGATCATCTGATGCAGTCATAAAGCGGCTTCCTTAATCCCCATGGTCTTATGGCCTTTTTATGCATTAGGTTTTTCCATCAGCAAAGTCATCCAGTCCCCAATCGGCATGCTTTCAAGATGCACAAGCCCAACCTGTTGGTGGGCGCGGATCACCTCGTCGGCATGAGCCAGATTTAGACCCGATAAGATCACCTTGCCCCCCGGTTTTAACGCCGCCGCCGCGTCCTTTGCCATGGCGATTAGGGGAGAAGGCAGAATATTCGCCAGAATGAGATCAAATGGGACTTTGGCTTTGATCACATCAGCTTGATAGCCGTCTGAAAGCCCACAAGAAATCACATGATCAACCGCATTGCGTTGACAATTTTCCTGCATCACGGTTACCGCAACGGGATCATTATCTACCGCAACAATATGGCAAGCCGGATTAATCTTTGCCGCCGCAATCGCCAGAATACCACTTCCTGCACCAATATCGGCTACGGCATAAGGGGTTTCTGGTGGCAGAACCTGTTCAAGAAAAAGAATACAGCCATGGGTGGTGGCGTGATTGCCTGAGCCAAAAGCCAATCCAGCGTCAAGATGAATACCTGTTTTTCCCTTTGGCACAGGATCGCTAACATGACTGCCATAGACCCAGAACCGGCCAATTTCTAGCGGTTTCAAATCCATCCAATTTTTTTGTAGCCAGTCGATATCAGGCACAGGGCTAATCGCCGGCGGTGAGGCAGTGATCGCAAAATGTTCCTCAAGATCATCAATAGCAACAGATAATCGGCTGTGGTCTGGCTGTTGGCGCGTAATGATAATCATATCCCATGGCTGATCATCATGGTCACGGGTAACGCTGATGGTTTCGCCATCAGTGGCCGCCATCAGCATTTCACCAGCCAGGTCATGATTGCCCGTCACATTAAGGCGGATTTGCCAGACCGTATCTGTCATGATTTCTGTACCCGTTCGACGAAACCTGCCACCACTTTTTTATCGCCTGCCTTATCAAAAGCAATGGTCAATCTGTCGCCTTCAATAGCAATGACATTGCCATTTCCGAATTTCTGATGAAACACCCGATCACCAATTGCATAATCGCTCTGTCCGGTTAAGGCCGATGTTCCCTCAACTGGTGCGCGTGATGGGGTAAATCCGCGTTGCCGGCGTTCCTGTAATCGCGCCCAGCCGGGGCCATAACCGCTTGCCGCGGTAGGAATAGGCATATGATCAAAGGTTACCGGCTTGGCAGTGCCACTTGCCATGCCATGTTCGGTTTCCTCAATCAGATGCTCATCCGGCAATTCTGCCAGAAACCGTGAGGGTATGCCGCTCTGCCAAAGTCCATGAACCCTGCGACTAGCGGCATATGAGATAAAAATCTGTTTTCGCGCACGGGTGATGCCGACATAGGCCAGTCGGCGTTCTTCTTCTAGGCCGCTTGCGCCTTTTTCATCCATGGTGCGCTGCGATGGAAACGCCCCTTCTTCCCAGCATGGCAGGAACACAACATCAAACTCTAGCCCCTTAGCCGCGTGTAAGGTCATTAACATCACCTCACCCCCAGCATTGGTGTTGTCACCATCCATGACCAAAGAAATATGTTCAAGAAAGCCGGGCAAATCCTCAAAACTATCCATGGCGGTGACCAGTTCCTTGAGGTTTTCCAATCTTCCTTCGGCGTCGGGGGTTTTTTCTTTTTGCCACATGGTGGTGTATCCGGATTCGTCCAGCACCGTCATGACCAATTCGGTATGGGGGATATGTTCTAATTGCCCTCGCCAAGTGATAACCATATTCACAAACTCTGCCAAATGCTTGCGTGCGGCAGGCTTTAGGGTCGTATCACTTAACATATTTTCTGCCGCCGCCAGCATGGGCAAGCCTTGCTGACGCGCCGCGTTGCGGATAGTGGCAATGGTTTTCGCGCCTAGCCCACGGGCGGGGGTGTTGACAATACGCTCAAAGGCCAGATCATCCGCAGGCTGAACAATCAGGCGCAG
>Ga0181593_10006342_pt1 | contig 10614 bp, 8 predicted proteins | sample 071ome_19_FD_133756 | JGI IMG/M metagenome (GOLD analysis project Ga0181593, IMG submission 133756) | Coastal salt marsh microbial communities from the Groves Creek Marsh, Skidaway Island, Georgia - 071413AT metaG (megahit assembly) | ecosystem: Environmental > Aquatic > Marine > Intertidal zone...
CCAGGGGTTTTTCAGGCATTCATAGAAAGGCATCACCGAGGAGAGAGTTACTGTGTCCAAGAAAGATTGTTACGAGTTGCTTGGAGTTTCTCGTTCGGCGTCCCAAGATGAGATCAAGAAGGCGTATCGCAAGTTAGCTATTAAGTATCATCCAGATAAGAACCAGGGAGATAAGGCTTCAGAAGAGAAGTTCAAAGAGGTGACGGATGCGTATAGCGTTCTGAGCAATCCAGAGCAGCGTCAGCAGTATGACCAGTTCGGTTGGGCCGCGTTTGAGCAGGGGGCAGGCGGTGGCTTTTCGGGAGATTTCTCTGGCTTTGAAGATTTATTCGGAGACATTTTTCAGTCTTTTTTTGGTGGAGACATTCGCCGAGGGGGTTCGCGGGGATATCCCGGTCAGGATCTGAAGTATAATCTTGAAGTAGATTTTGAAGAAGCAATCTTCGGTGCTGAAAAAGAGATCGAAATACAGCGCCATGTAACCTGTGGAACATGCTCGGGGGATGGCACGGCACCGGGAACAACTCGCGAACGGTGTCAGCAGTGTCGTGGACAGGGACAGGTTGGCGTTCAACAAGGATTTTTTACAATCGCACGTACCTGTCCCGTATGTCAGGGGAGTGGCGAAATCGTTCGGACGCCATGCGAAACGTGCAAGGGTGCAGGACTCCAAGCAAAACCAGCAAAGATTAAAGTAAAGGTGCCGGCTGGAATTGATCATGGGCAGCGCTTGAAGTTGCGAGGCGAGGGGGAATCCGGGACTCAAGGGGGACCTCCAGGAAATCTTTATGTTCAAATACTCGTTAAGGAACACCCAATTTTTGAAAGAGATGAGTCCGAACTCTTTTGTGAAATTCCCATCACGTATGTTGCGGCAACCCTTGGTACCGAGATCGAAGTTCCTACTTTGGAAGGGAAGGAGAAAATACGCATTCCTTCGGGAACACCATCGGGGAAAGTTTTTACGCTTCGCCAGAAAGGAGTGCCAAAGCTTGGCTCCTCGCAGCGAGGGAATCTTCATATTCGATTTGTTGTTCATGTGCCAAAGAAGTTAGGAGAGCGTCAGAGAGCTCTATTAGAGGAACTGCGTACTTTAGATGGTGACCTGCCTATTGAGGAAGAGAAGAGCTTTTTTGAGAAGCTAAAAGAGAAACTCCTCTAGGCCTAGAAACGCATTTTCTGATGTCTTCTTTCTCAGAAGCTCTTTTCTTTGAACTCTTCATAGGGGTAACAAGGGTCAGCGCACTGTAACAGATGGGACAACAGCAGTGATAAAATCGAAAACAGATTGAGATGTTATATTCGTAAAAAAAGTCTCATCACCAGTCTGACAGCTTGGCAGTATTCCAGAAGAGACAACTCCTACAATGCCATCAACTTCCTGCCCAGATTCATCCAGATAGCTAAGAACTGCTGGGCCTCCTGAATCTCCGAAACAGGTATTGCTTCCTTCTCCATCATATTTTGCGCGAATATGAGTAGTTAATACCTGATTGATTCGCATCTCACCGCTTCGCAGAGTTCCAGGTTGATCCAGTTCCGTTTTTCCATAGCCAAAGATAGATATAGTTTCACCTGGATTTGGTTGTCGGGTCCCGACGATTGGTAAAATAGCAACTCCAGTCAGTGGTTCGCTAAGCCGAACGATTGCCGCATCGTTGTTAATTCGAGAGTTTTCGGTATCTATCGTAAGGGCAGGATGATTTGTAATCTGTGCAGCAGTAACAGTCTGTCCTGCTACCGATACAGTAGTAGCGCCTACTGAGGAGAAGAAGCAGTGCGCAGCTGTAAGAACATGCGTTGGTGTAATAAGGGTTCCAGAGCAGATTCCTTGCAACCCGTCACTGGTATTGATTATCAGTTTTACTATTGGAGAATTGGCCTCTGAGCATTCAGTGCCATTGATGATTCGTGTGTTCAATCCGAGTTGAGCGCATGCGCTTGTTTGGAGGGGAGGAGAACTATCACTATCACCGCCTCCCCCTGAGCAACCACCAAGGAGGAGACCACCACAGAGGAGAAAGGTGCATGCGGCAATAACCGCTACTATTACATGCCAGGGAAAATATAGGTGAGAGGACTTTAAGGAGGTATTATTCTTCATGTTCTTATCTCTAATACATTTTTCTCAGAAGCACACCGCAAAATTGGAGTACTGAGACTCTCTTTGACTGCTTTTGGAGTATTTCCTATTCCCAAAATCCATAAAAATAGTGAGATACAGACTCTATCTCTTGAGCTCTCTTGCTGAACAGGCGAACCTACCTATACAACAGGGATTTTGCGGTAAAGTGCGTGTACTTGCAGCTTTAATAGCGAGGGTTATGATCGGCTCGCAAGCGCTCTACTGGTATTTCTGGAGAAAAGAAAAGACAGGTGATAAAGAGAGGATTCATGGCGAATAGATATTATAAGTGCGGAGTGATGTGGACGTCTTCTCTGTTCCTTCTTCTTGCATCGGCGAGTTGTGTGAATAATTCGAGAGTTGCGTCTAAGGCACCGCGCCAACGTTCAAGTTTAGAACGGTTTCCAAACGTCTCATCTGGAACTCGCCAAATTCCAAGTCCAACTGATACTTATTTCGGTGGAAGACCTGAAAGGCTTCCGTGGCAGTCTTGGGTTGATCACCGAGATCTCTCAGGACGGCCTGTGACGAATATGGCTCTGCTTGAAGGAGATGAGCTTTTTGCTCTTGGTCACTATAGAAATGCGCTCATTAAGTATAATCAGGCGAAAAATCCTACCGCATCCCGTGGTGAGCAGGATGCGCTGATTCTTCGAGAGGCTGCAGCGAGACTTGCGTTAAATAGCCCTGAAAAAGCGCTACGTATTTTAAGTGATTATTTTCGAGAATCAGGTCGGGCAGAAGAATCGGTCACAGCACCATTCTCCCTTATCTTTGCATTTGCATACGGTGTTCGAGGAGACATAGATCAGTCACTAGCATGGTTTTCTAGAACAAACAGGATTCATGCCGGAGTAGGGGGATTCTCAGAGGCAGCATCCAGTGGGCTGCGCTCATTACTGCGTATCCCTTCGCGTGGTGAGTTGATTGGGATCGGAGAGCGGTGGACGGCTGATAGCTTCGTTAGTCTCTTGGTCGGGCAGGAGCTGCGTCGTCGTAGTCTTGAGCCTAGCCAGTATTCGGATGCTGATGTGGTGGATGCCAGTCAGTATGCTCGATTTTGGCAGAGAGGGGTGCACGTAACAAGCGACGGCAATCAGCCGATGGTGGAAAAAAAGACCGTCTTGGGGGTGATTCTGCCACTTACTGGAGAACAGGCAGCACTTGGTGAAAAGGTAAAGAACGGAATTGAGCTTGCTTTTATGGGACAAGGTGGTGAACACGACTTTGTTATGGACTTTCGAGATTCACGAGGTGAGCCCCTTGCTGCGATGAGCGCCTATAGATCGTTTGTAAATGCAGATTCTCCCACGGTCGTTCTGGGACCTCTTCTTTCCGAGGCTTCTGAAGCAGTAGCTGAGGTTGCTGAGCGTTCTGAATTGCCTGTCATGGTCTTTTCTAAGAAGAGTACATTTGAAACCGGTGAAAATATATTTCGCTTGGGACCAACTCTCCAGTCACAGATGAGAGCGTTGTTAGACAAGGTGGTCCCAGTCAAGGGGATTCGCCGAATGGCAATTGCAGTGCCAGTTGGAGCAGTTGGGGACTTCTATCGAGAAATGTTTCTTCAAGAAGTAGCCAAATATGATGCTGAGGTTGTGTACCAAGCCCGGTATCTTGCTGGGAACGATACCGAGCTCGTTGCGATGTCGGCAGAGCTCGAGCTCGTTGATGCTGATGGACTCTTTTTCCCAGGATCACTGAAGGAGGCAAGCCGATTAGTCGGTAATTTTTCTCAACAGACAAGAGATCGCTTAGTCTTGCTTGGCCTTGGAACATGGGATAATCCGAGAGAGCTTCAGAAGTCTCGGTCAGTGCTGAACGGAGCCATGTTTGTAAGCCCGTTCAATACGCGCAGTGAGCGTGGTGTGGTGAAAAATTTTCAAGAGGCCTATAAGCAACAATATGGAGTTGCTCCAGATTTTCTTGCCGCGCAAGGATTTGATGCAGCGACTCTCGCCATTTCAGCCTTTCGTCAAGCGCAACAAGAAGAGCTTTCTTACTCGGAAGGGCTTCGAAGTATTGAGCAGTATAACGGTCTGACGGGGAGGATAGTGGTTGAGGATAGTGGTGAAATGAGGAGAGATTTTGAGGTTCTTGAAGTGCGAGACGGACAGCTGGTGGCAGTTGATATTGCTGAATCATCTCTGGTAGTTACTCCATCTTATGCTCTTGAAGAAACCTCAGCAGACGTGCTTCTCGATGAGATGGATGAATACCGCTAAGACCGCATCGTGATATACTGAGGGGAGGAGAGATTCGGTATGAAAGAAGAGAGACCTTCAGTTTCAGAAGCTGAGTTGCTTGCAGAGGGAGAGGAATGTGTTCTGCCTTCGGGTGACCATATTTCATCACCGTTGCCACTCCTTGCTACAGGAGAACTTGTCCCATTTCCGGCTGTCGTTATGTCTCTTATCGTACGGGGTGCTGAGGGGATAAAGGCACTTCAGGCTTCTTCAAGAGACAGTGATGATTATCTGATTCTTGGGGTGTTGGTACAAGATGCAGAGACCTCCGCTCTCGATCCCGAGACAATAGAGGAGATAGCCGTCCTCGGAAAGATTTTGAGAACAACCTCTCTCTCTGATGGATCAATAAAAGCACTGGTGCAGGGAATGTGCAGAGTCAAGATTACCTCGCTTAAAGTGAAGAAGGGATTCTTTCATGCTGAGTTTCGACCTGAGAATTTGGATAAGCAGTTAGCGTTTAGCGCTGAACATGAGGGGCTCATTCACCGCATTATGGAGAATGTACGTGTTCTAGTGGATCATGAGTTTTTTCCGGAAGAGCTTCTTGTCATACTCGAAAATGCGGAAGGACCCGCTGAAATTACTGATATTTTAGCAGCGCATCATCAACTGGAGCCACAGATTGGATATCCATTCCTTGAAGATTTTGACCCGCTATCACGCTTGCAACTTGTTGATGATTTGTTGATCTCAACGCTGAATCGATTTCTCATAGGAGAGCGGCTTCGCGTACAGGCAGAAGAGAATTTATCCTCAGAACAGCGTGAGTATCTCCTTCGTTCTCAACTTCGTCTGATTCAACAAGAGCTGGGGGATGAGCTTGAGGAGGACTACGAGGGGCTAGAGGAGCTCCGTGAGTTACTTGAAAGTTCAAAGCTGCCAGCAAAAGTGAAAAAAGAGGCAGATAAGCAGTTTTCTCGTCTCGAGCGTATGCCTTCAGAGTCTAGTGAATACGCGCTACTGAGAACATATCTTGAGTGGTTGACCGATCTTCCTTGGGCAAAACGGTCAAGGGAGCGGCTAGACTTAAAGCGTGCGAATACCATTTTGACGAAAGAGCACTATGGCCTAGATAGAGTGAAAGAGCGCATCATTGAATATCTGAGTGTACGGAAGCTGCGCCGCGATCCTGTCGGACCAATTCTCTGTTTCGTCGGGCCCCCGGGGGTAGGAAAGACTTCTTTGGGTCGCTCAATTGCGCATGCTACCAATCGAGAGTTCGTAAGAATATCTATTGGCGGAGTCCGTGATGAAGCTGAGATTCGTGGACACCGTCGCACCTACGTTGGAGCGCTTCCCGGAAGAATTATTCAGGGATTAAAGCAAGCTGGCACAAAAAATCCTGTATTTGTTTTGGATGAACTTGATAAGGTTGGATCCGATTTTCGAGGAGATCCTTCTTCTGCTCTATTAGAAGTTCTTGATCCTCAGCAGAACTCTGAATTCGTAGATCACTATCTCAATGTTCCGTTCGATCTTTCGCAAGTAATGTTCATTGCTACCGCAAATACTATTGATACCATACCAGAAGCCTTACTGGACCGCCTAGAAGTGATAAATATTTCTGGATATACGCGAGAAGAGAAGCTCCATATAGCGGATCGTTATCTTGTGCCGCGGCAGCTAGATAGTAATGGACTTGCAAAGTTTTCAATTGCTTTTGAAAAAAGCGCGCTGACCGAGATGATTGACCGATATACTCGTGAGGCTGGTGTGCGAAACCTCGAGCGAGAAATTGGGACGATTTGTCGAAAAATAGCGAGAGGTTATGCCGAAGGGAAGCATAGAAAGAGAAAAGTCACGGTAGAGTATATCCACGACTGCCTCGGACCAACTCGCTATGATCCTGAATCAACAGATGAAGAGAGTGTTGTTGGCTTAGTTCGGGGGCTCGCCTGGACAACCGTTGGGGGAGAGCTTCTTCCAATTGAAGCTTCGGTAGCTGAAGGAAGAGGAGCTCTCATTCTTACGGGTCGACTCGGAGAAGTAATGCAAGAGTCAGGTAAAGCAGCCCTCTTTTTTGCTCGTGCTAATGCTGAACGACTAGGTCTGGATCCGAAGTTTCATGAAAATAAAGATATTCACGTTCATGTGCCTGATGGAGCAACACCAAAAGATGGACCCTCTGCGGGGATTGCACTCGTAACAGCACTTGTAAGTGCACTATCAAACCGTCGTGTCGATAAAGACATTGCAATGACTGGAGAAATTACTCTGCGTGGTAATGTAAGACAGATCGGTGGGCTAAAAGAGAAAGCACTTGCAGCGTTACGCTACGGTATCTCTCGCATTATTATCCCATTCGACAATCTCAAGGATGTAGAAGAAATACCTCAGCAACAGCGAAAAAAACTGAAGTTCATACCAGTAAAGCACGTGAATGAAGTGTTGGATATTGCCTTGCTCGATGGTACTCCCTCGCACAAGAAGATCTCCAAGAGGGAGTCAAAGAAAGCCAAGGTGAGTTCGAAGTCACCAAGAGCCAGACAGAAGCGGGGTTCTATGTGAACTGGCATGGAATGCTGTTGATTGTCTTGCTGAGTTTTTCTCTTCTTTTGCAGCGTGCTCATGCCGAAGAGTGGTGCATTTATGAAAACGCGCAGGGGGTAGTGCGTAAAGTACAATCATTGAGGCAGATACCTCAAAATTTGCGAGGCTCTGCCCGTTGCTCTATATCGCTTAGTGCGAACGAGGAAGTATTAGCAAAGCCTCAGGAAATCAAAATATCAGGAAGTGAACGAAAAGAGAGGATGCTTACCTCTCTGGGTCCTATAAACCTGAGATGGTCACGAGATATCGAGAAAATTCTCGGGAGAAGTCCCTTCAGAGCTATGGCTGACGCGAGTCGAATGGTCAGTAAGACGCTGAAGCAGGAGAGCTTTCCTCAAGAGTACAGGAATGTATCGGTTGAATGGGAAGTTATTTTTTTGGATGAGGAGTTGCCAGAAGATCAAATCCCACTACATTTTATCTCAAATTGTCATCCAGCTTGGATGACTCCACCTGCAAACATTTACGTCGTAGCTCAACGTGTTGTTGCTGGATGTCTGGGGAGCGGAAGAATCCCCCAGGAAGATATTGAACGTGAGATGACCACAGTACTAGCGCATGAAATGGGACATGTCCTTGAGTCAACGATTCTTTCGGCAAAAGGTTTTCAGCGAGAGAGATGGAGAGCGGAGGGATTTGCTACTTTTTTTGAGAGATTAGCAGCTCGTTACTCACGCTTTGTTTCTACAGATTTTATTGAACAGCGGCATTCAGCATTGGCACGTAAGAGCTTTCAAGCTATGCCTGACAACTTTATTTTTAGAGGTAGAGCTGAGGACTATGCGCGGGCGTCAATGTACTTGCAGGCAATCGTAAATGATCGAAGCATTAAAGGTTTAATGGCGGTGTATCGTCGAATCGACTCGGGCAAGCAGGGACTGCGAGAGGCTATCTACAAGGAAACGGGATGGTCAGAGAAAATGCTTGAGGAAAAGGCACGAAAAGCTGCTGGTTTCTGAGTATATGAGGATAAGACCGACTGCATCCGCCCCCCAGATCTGCTTATACACGGGCAGAAAAGACTGCAGAAAATACTCGGGAAGAAAATGCTCGAGAAGAAAATGCTATAGCCGGGGTCTTGTACTACGGCCCTCTTTACCGTACCCCCCTCTTTACCGTACCCCAAGGAGCTCAACATCGAAGAGGAGCGTTGCATTTGGAGGAATGACATTCCCTGCCCCTCTGGTGCCATAACCAAGCTCTGGAGGGATTATGAGTGTGCGTCTCTCACCCACTTTCATGCCAGCAACTCCTTCATCCCATCCTCGTATGACCTGACCTACGCCGAGGACAAAGGAAAAGGGCTGTCCACGGTCTCGAGAGCTGTCAAACTTGTTTCCTCTCTCGTTATTTCCTGGATTAAGGAGCCACCCAGTATAATGAACCTGTACTTGCTCCCGCTCATTGGCCTCTTCGCCAGCGCCTTCTGCATCTTTTCTAATTTTCAAGCCAGAGGCAGTTGCTGAGAATTCAGAGAGCTCAATAGTCTGAGGATTATCATTCGGAGAAGCTTCTGAAGTCATAGTATACACCGCAAAAAGGAGAGGAATTAGTAAAATTGAAACTCGTTGTAACATATCGACAGTGTAGCATGATGTATTTTTATCTGCCAAGAGTGATTCCAAAGATGCGGATGTCACAATAAAAAAATTTCGGTGATTAGCCGCCTGCTTTCTTCTTGCTCGGCTGCAAGTCTTTCAGGAGATCACCGAATGTCGGTTTGACGTCTGAGATGCTATCCGGGTTATTATCGTCATAAGAGGGAATACCTAGACAATCCGAGTGTCCATTTTCAAAGGGATTTATTGAGAGGATGAGACTTTCTTGTAGAATCTCCTCAAGATCAATCTGCTCTCCATCGAAATATACGATCCCGATATCATCATCCCATTCAGAGGAGGATGTCGCTCGATCAATTCCAGGACGTTTTGATTTTTCTTTGAGTACTATAGAAAGTTGTTGGGAGATTTCGCGTTCAATTGGTTGGAGGCACCTTCCGCACGGTTGCTTGTAGTGAGCTTTAATTGTCCCTTGAAGCTCGGCACCAGCGAGCTCTGGCTTTATACGGATTGAAAAACGAGGGGCTGATAGAAATTCGACATCATTATCGGGAGCCTCATTCATGCGGGAATTGAGTGCGGTGAGCTGCAAGTGGTCAGCTACCTCCAATCCTCGGGAGGGGATGTCAGTAATACGAATAGTGATCAATGAGCGGCTCCTCAAATAAAACTCAATAAAACCCATTATTTACTTCCTCTCCTGATGAAGGACTTGGGAAGCAGATTTTTGGGTTTTCTATAAATTAACGGTATTTTCACGGGAAAGAAACATCGCGTTTCATTTTTCGATGAATAAGGTATACAAATACGCTATCGAGACATTGCACATTTTTACTTTTGGAGGAGTGAACGGATGGGAGTGAATAAAGCTATTCTGGTAGGACGGTTAGGGAAAGACCCTGAGATTCGGTATACCCAGTCTCAAACTCCAGTCGCTAATTTCAGCCTTGCGACCAGTGAGAGGCGAAAAGATCCCCAAAGTGGAAATTGGTTGGAGCAGACCGAGTGGCACAACATTGTAACGTTTGGAAAAACTGCGGAGAATTGTTCTAACTTTCTCAAAAAGGGGCGCGAAGTCTATATCGAAGGGCGGATTCAGACCCGTAAGTGGCAGGATAAAGAAGGAAAGGATCGGTGGACCACGGAGATAATAGCCAATACGGTTCAGTTCCTTGGAGGAAGAGATGGTGCAGGCAGCGAGAGTGATGGAGGATACTCCCGCCCTACTGATAGCAATGAAAGTGCACTCAGCTCTCTTCCCTCGGCAGATAGCCTTTCGGGGAGTGATGTCTCGTTTGATGATGATGATATCCCATTCTAGGAGACTATTTTTATAGTCACCTGACTGCTGCTATAGAGTCATATGATTGGCAGCTTTTAGAGCTGCCAATCGAGAAGTTATCAGAGATCGCTAGCAAGGCAGGTAAGTAAAGGGGAATTGGAGCCAACTCAGTGTAGGAGTTGATCGCCTTGCGTTAGAGTCAAGTGAAGTTTCATGGAGGATACGCCATTATGGGCTGGTCAGATGTGAAACGTATGTTGCTTCCAGTGCTGTTCCTTCTTCTTCCGGCTCTCGTCGCGAGTCAATCTGATTATCAATTCGCCTGTGTGCTCGCTCTTTTCGTTAGTGTCATCTTGCTCTGGTTTACAGAGGTACTACCACTTCCAGTAACGGGTCTATTGGTCCCAGTCTTAATAGCCCTTTATGGGCTTATGCCGCCGAAATCTGCATTTTCATCGTTTGGAAGTGACATTCTTTTTCTCTTTATTGGGTGCTTCTTACTCGGAAAAGCAATGCAAAAGCATGGCTGGGATCACCGAATGGCATGTTGGATGTTTACCCGGCAATTCGCTACCCGTTCTTCGGGCAGCCTTTTAGTCGTAGTCAGTGCGATAGCATGGTTTCTCAGTATGTGGATTTCAAACACCGCAACCTGCGTCATGTTAACACCGATATGTCTCGGTATTATTCAGGTTTTAGAGCCGTACTTTCCATCAACGAAAGAGCAACGCTCTTTTACCATACGCATACTACTCTCGTGTGCCTTTGCATCTACTATGGGCGGGCTTGCAACTCCCATCGGTACTCCTCCCAACCTTCTTGCTATTGAGTTTTTAGAAAAGCAAGGTC
>Ga0181593_10006352_pt1 | contig 10605 bp, 9 predicted proteins | sample 071ome_19_FD_133756 | JGI IMG/M metagenome (GOLD analysis project Ga0181593, IMG submission 133756) | Coastal salt marsh microbial communities from the Groves Creek Marsh, Skidaway Island, Georgia - 071413AT metaG (megahit assembly) | ecosystem: Environmental > Aquatic > Marine > Intertidal zone...
ATCATTTTCTTGGCGGCGTCCATGCCCTGCGCAGAGGCAGGGGTCACGGCACCCAGTGCAGCGGTCGCAATTGCGGCGACGGCTCCGAGTAATAGCTTCCCTTTCACGGGGGTTCCTCCCTTAAAGAAATGGTCATAGCTGTACGTAGGGCCGGCGCGTGCCGCCCCCTATGCAGCATGAATCTACATTAACTAATGTCCGGACCAACACAAAGGGGTCTACCGCATTGACAAATCGAAAAGGATGCCACCCCTAGGCAGAATGCAGCGACTAGGCTAAGGGTGCCAGAATGCCACAGCCCGACACCTTACCCGAGATTCCCGAATCTGGCGCGCCAGACGCCACAGCGGCCCTTTACAAGGCTATTCGCCAAGGCATGCAGGTGCCGATCGTCGCGCTCTTCTACCGGAACCTCGCCGGGATCGACGGCGCCTTGGAATGGATGTGGGACGTGGTCTCCCCGCTCCCGGATGACGGCCGGCTCCAGGCCACGGCCGCGCATATCGCGCAAACCGGGACCCTTCAGCCCCTGGCCCCCCTTGCCGCTGACCCGCCGGCGATCCACGTGATCGATGCCTATAACCGGGCCAATCCGCTCAACTTCACCTGCGCCGCCATTCTTGCGCACTTGCTCTCTGGCGAAATGTTGCCCTCCCGTTCGAGGCCGTTGCCCGGTGGCGCGCAGCTGTGTGATGCGCCCTCGGCGTTGCCCGAGATGGTCGCGACCCGGGATATCGCGCCTCGTCTGCAAGCCGGGATCGCCCAACTCGAAACCTCTGACACCGCCGGGGACGGCATCATTCCCAGTCTGTACCGGCACCTCGCCAACTGGCCCGATTTCTTGGAAGGCGCGGTCACCGCGCTGGTGCCGCGTTTTGCCGATGGTTCGATTCAAACCGTCGCGCGAGAAATCGCTGCCGTTGGCCGAGAAGAAACAGCAGCCCTGATTGGGGGCTTGGATGTCGCACCGCTTCCCACGGCGTTAGTGGTGCATCGCGACGCCGTGTCGACATCCGTCGGGAAATTCTCCCGTCGCATCCCGGAGATGATCGTCGTTGGCCGCTCGCTGGGCGCCGCTACCCAAAAGGAAAAATAGAAAAATGACCGGAACCGCTCATGACGCGCTTGAAGCGTGCCTGGAAAACGTTCGTCGTCACGATAAGGACGTCAACGCTTTCATCACGGTGACAGAAGAGTCGGCGCGCGAGACCGCCCATGCCGCCGATCATACCGCCGCCGAAGGTCGCTGGTTGGGTCTTCTGCACGGCATGCCGATCGCGGTAAAGGACAACATCGCCACCGCCGGCACGCGGACGACCAGCGGTTCACTGCTTTTTCAAGATCATGTCCCCAACCACGACGCCGAGGTGATGCGCCGGGTCCGTGCGGCGGGCGCGGTCATGGTCGGCAAGGTCACGATGCACGAACTTGCGTTCGGCGTTCGGTCGGACAATCCGATCATCGGAGCTTGTCACAACCCTTGGGATCTCGATCGGATTCCCGGTGGTTCGAGCGGCGGGTCCGGGGCGGCGCTGGCGGCCGACATGTGCGTCGGCGCACTTGGCACCGATACCGGTGGGTCGGTGCGCTTGCCGGGCTCGTTCAACGGCATCACGGCGCTGCGGCCAACCCACGGTCGGATTTCGAACCATGGCGTGACGCCGATCAGCATTCGGTTCGATACGGTGGGGCCGATGGCGCGCCGCGTCGAAGATGTCGCGCGGCTGTTTGCGGTGCTTGCCGGGTTCGACCCCAAAGACCCGCTTTCTGCAGACCACCCGCTAGAGAATTTCTTGCCGACCCTCGATGACGGCATCGAGGGGTTGCGGATCGGCATTCCCGAGAACTTCTTCTTCGAAGACATCCATCCCGATGTCGAAAAAGCCGTGTTGGAGGCCGCCAAACATTTCGAAAGCCTGGGTGCGTCGCTCCACAAAGTGACCGTCACCGGTGCCGAAACGGCGCACAAATGGGCGGCCACAATGATCTATTCCGACCTGTGCGCCCATTTCGGCGATGTCATCGAGAATCAGCCCGAGATGATCTCGCCCGCCGTCCTCGAACGGATGAAAGCAGGACTTGTACATACCGGCGTCGATTACGCACGCGGCATGCGGGCGCAAGAGGTTTGGAAGCGCACGCTGCAGGCGCTCTTTCAGGATGTCGATGTGATCCTCACGCCGACAACGCCGGGCGAGCCCGCGCCGATTGCCGATTCGCGCAAACTTCTGGACGCAACCCATGACGCGACCAAGTTTACCTACGGCGGCGGCCTGTCCGGCACGCCCGCGATTTCGCTTCCGTGCGGCCTGACCGGCAACAACTTGCCGATCGGTGTAATGCTGGAAGGTCCGTGGTGGAGCGAACCGATGCTGTTGCGCGCCGGGGCGGCCTACCAGCGCGAAACGGATTGGCACCTGCGCAAGGCGCCAATCCATTTCTCATAACGGGTTCCTAGACTTCGAACTCTTTGTGGTGTTCCAGCCACCAGTTCGCGATGTCGATCCGCTTGGCAAACCACACGTCGCCCTTGTCCAACGCGTATTCGATGAACTCGCGTAGACCCGAGATACGTGCGGCCTGGCCGATCATGCGCGGGTGGAGCCCGATCGACATCATGCGCGGGCGCTCGGCGCCTTCTTCCCAATAGGTATCGAAAGCGCGCTTGAGGTAGTCCGCGAAGTCCGATGGGGACGAGTAGCCCTGCGACAGAACGAACCGCGCGTCGTTATAGGTAAAGCTGTACGGCACGATGAGATGTTGCTTGCCCTTCACGTCCTGGAAGTAGGGCAGATCGTCGTTGTAGACATCGGCGTCGTAGACAAAACCGCCTTCCTCGACCAGCAGCTCGCGGGTGTGCACGGACGGTCCGTACCGGCAGTACCAGCCCTGCGGGCGCTGCCCGACGGTACGCTTGAACGATTCGATCGCCCATAGCATGTGCTGTTTTTCTTCTTCGCGCGACAGCGTCCAAACCTCTTCCCAACGCCAGCCATGGCTGCACGGTTCGTGCCCGGCCTCTTTGAGCCACGCCGCAACCTCGGGGTTGCGCTCCAGCGCCGTCGCCGCGGCGAAAAACGTGATCGGAATATCTAGGCCGTCGACCAAACGCTGCACACGCCACACGCCGGCACGCGAGCCGTATTCGTAGACCGACTCGGCCGCGAGGTCGCGGTACTGCGGGTCCATCATGTAGGGAATTTCGGTTAGGCCGTCGTTTTTCTTGTCGCCGGCCGGGTGCGTGTACTCCGAACCTTCTTCGTAGTTGAGCACGATATTGACCGCGACACGCGCATTGTTGGGCCAGCGCACCTTGGGCACATGGCGACCGTAACCGACATAGTCGCGCTTGGGGCCGGGGACGTCTTGGTCGATGAACGGATTTGAAACCATCGTTTTGTATCCTTTTCGGCCTACGGGTTTAGGACCATACGCCCGAAGAACTTGCGGCTCTCCATCAGCTTGTGGGCTTCGGCGGCGTCTTTCAGGGCGAAGCGTTTGTGAATTACGGGCTTCAGTTTCTTGGCCGCGGTGAGATCAAGCACATGGGCCGCCATCGCTTTGGTCGACCGGCCGCAGCCATGCATCGAAATGTGCTTTCGGAAGAACTCGATCATATCGATATCGACTTCCTCGCCGCCGTGCGCCCCGACCGTGACGATGCGCCCGCCAGGGGCCAGCGCATCGATCGTCTGTTTCAGGGTCTCGCCGCCGACCATCTCAAGAGCAATGTCGACGCCTAAACCGCCGGTCGCCTTTTGGGCGGCCTTGCCGATGTCTTGTGTCCGGTAATTGATCCCGACGTCGGCGCCGAGTTTTTTGGCGCGCGCCAGCTTCTGGCTCGAACTGGATGTCGTCAGCACCTTGGCACCGGCCATCTTGGCGATCTGAATGCCGGCCGACCCGACGCCGCTGCTGGCGGCATTGATCAGCACGTTCTCGCCGGCGCGCAGGTTGCCGACTTCCATCAGCGCCTCCCATGCGGTGGCAAACGGCACATACGCCGACACCGCTTGGTCGTAGTCCAATTTGTCGGGGATCGACACCAAATGGTGCGCGCCGACCTTCACGTATTGGGCGTAGGTGCCCCACGCGGTGGCGCCGAGAATCCCGAAATTGAGGCAGATGTTTTCCTTTCCGGCCATACAGTTCGGGCAGGTACCACAGCTCAAAATGAAGTGCGGCGCAACGCGGTCGCCTTTCTTCCACTGATGCACGCCGTCGCCGACTTTGGCGACCTCACCGGCCGCATCGACCCCCAAGATGTGGGGGAACTGTCCGTCCATGCCGGAGAGCCCGTTGCGAATATCGATGTCGACGTGGTTCACGCCCGCGGCGTAGACCCGCACCAACACCTCGCCCGGACCCGGCTCCGGCGTTGCGATGCTCTGGTACTTCAGCGCCTCTGGGCCGCCGTTTTTCTGTAGGACGATCGCCTTCATGGGTACTCCCTAATGCGTTTGTTCGTTGCGGCGCATTTGACGGGGCGATTGATGCGGGGTCAAGGGAGGCGTTGATCCGAGTCATAACCGCGGCCACCGAATCGACCTACGATAAGGATATGGCCGAGTTGGAATCGGATGCCTCAGCGGACCCTGTAGCGATGCCGACGTTCCGCACGCGCAACCTGACGAAGGTCTATCAGACCGGCGAAGTGGCTGTGCACGCGCTACGTGGAGTCGACCTCGATATCGGCCAATCGGAAATCGTCACCTTGCTCGGCCCGTCGGGAAGCGGCAAGTCGACCTTGCTCAACATCATCGGTGGATTGGATACCGCGACCGAGGGCGATGTGTTCTTCCGCGACGTGAATCTTTCCTCGATGGGGCCGGCCGGGCTGACCCGATACCGGCGCGACAACGTCGGCTTCGTCTTCCAGTTCTACAATCTCATTCCCAGCTTAACGGCACGGGAAAACGTCGAACTCGTCACCGAACTCGCCAAAAACCCAATGCAGGCCGCCGACGCCCTCGCATTGGTCGACCTCTCGAATCGGCTCGATCATTTTCCGGCCCAGCTTTCGGGCGGTGAACAACAGCGTGTCGCGATCGCCCGCGCCATCGCCAAGCGGCCGGATGTCTTACTTTGCGACGAGCCCACCGGCGCGCTTGATTCGGAAACCGGCGTCTTGGTGCTGGAAGTTATCGAACGGGTCAATCGGGAGTTGGGGACGACCTGCGCGCTCATCACTCACAACGGTTCGATCGCCGAAATGGGCGACCGCGTCGTGCGCTTCTTTGACGGCCAGATTGCCTCCGATATCCGCAACGCCGCCCGCCGCCCGCCGCGCGAGATTGAGTGGTAGGCGATGCTGGATCGCAAAATGCTTCGCGACTTGCGCCGGCTCTGGAGCCAAGTCCTGGCCATTGCATTGGTGATGGCGTCCGGTATTGCGGTCTTCGTCATGGCGCTGACCACGATGCGCAATCTCGAAGAAACCCGCGACGCGTATTACGAACGCTATCGCTTCCCGCACGTTTTTGCCCACGTCAAGCGGGCCCCGGAGTCGTTGGTGGCGCGGCTCGCTGCCATTCCTGGCGTTAACGCGGTCGCGCCGCGTGTCCTTGTCGATGTCAGTGTCGACGTGCCGGGCATGTCCGAACCTGCGACCGCACGCCTGGTGTCGTTGCCCAAGCGCGGGCCTCTGTTGCTCAACGACCTGTATCTTCAACGCGGCCGCTTGCCGTCGAACCGCGCGCCTGACGAAGCGGTGGCGACCGCAGCCTTTGTCGATGCCCACGACATGCGAACCGGCGACACCGTTGCGGCGGTCATCAATGGCCGCAAACGCACCTTGACGATCGTCGGTGTCGCCCGTTCGCCGGAGTTTCTCTACACGATTCCACCAGGCTCCTTGATGCCGGACAACCGCCACTTCGGGATTCTGTGGCTTGGGCACGACGCCCTGACCTCGGCCTACGACCTCGGCGGCGCGTTCAACGACGTCAGTCTCACTGTGCAACACGGCGCGTCGGTCGACGACGTGATTGCCAGGGTCGACGATCTATTGGCGCCGTACGGCGGCATTGGCGCCTATGCCCGCAAAGACCACGTGTCGGACTTCTTCCTAACCGGTGAGATCGACGAGCTGAAACTCATGGCGCGCCAAATCCCGGCAATCTTCCTTGGGGTTGCGGCTTTTTTGCTCAACATCGTGGTCTCTCGTCTGATCGCGACCGAACGCGAGCAAATCGGCCTTCTCAAGGCCGTCGGCTACAGCAGCACGACCGTCGGGTTTCATTACCTCAAGCTCGTTTTCGTGGTCGTGCTCGCCGCCACCGTGATCGGCTCGTTGGCCGGAGTCTATTTCGCGGGCGCGATGACCGACCTCTACGGCGATCTGCTGTTCGACTTCCCGATCGTGTTGAAACAAGTGCACGGGTCGGTCTTATCCGGCGCCGTGGCTGTCGGTGTCATCGCCGGCCTGCTCGGTGGCGTCACGGCGGTGTGGAGGGCGGTGCAACTGCCGCCCGCCGAGGCAATGCGTCCGCCGGCCCCGACCAATTACCGCAAGGGTCTGCTCGACCGGCTCCATGTCGCCAAATTGTGGGGCGCGCCGGGCCGCATGGTACTGCGTCATCTGACGCGGTGGCCGGTGCGGAGCGCTTTGACCTCGCTCGGGATTGCGATGGCCGTGGCGCTCCTGGTCTCCGCCATGCATTGGCTCGACTCCATCGAAGAGCTGATCGAGGTCCAGTACGAGCAACAGGCCCGGCAGGACATCACCGTGAGCTTCGTCGAACCGCTCTCGACGGACGCCCTCACGAATATCGCGTCGATGCCCGGCGTCATCGTGGCCGAGCCCTACCGCGCGGTGCCAACGGCGTTGCGCGCCGGCCACCGCGAGTGTCGTGAAGCGATTATCGGCTTGCCGGCCACCACCGACCTCAATCGCGTTCTTGGCGCCGACCTCCGTCCGAGGACGCTGCCGAGCGAGGGATTGCTGGTCTCGACGACACTGGCCGAGGCTTTGCAAATATCTGCCGGCGACATCGTTTCGGTCGAGGTCTTAGAGGCCCGTCGTACGCACGCGGACGTACGGGTGGCCGAGGTAATCGAATCCTATATCGGCGCGCCCGCCTATATGGAAATCGGGGCGCTCAATGCGTTGCTCAAAGAGGGGCCGCGCATTAGCGGCGCCAATCTAATGGTCGATAATGCACAACTCGATGCGCTCTACGCCGACATCAAGAACACCCCGGCTATCGCCGGGACCGCGTTGCTCAGCGAAGCCGTAAGGACGATGCGCGAAACCATCGCTCAATCCATCAACATCATGGTCTCGTTCTTTGTTGGCTTCGCGTCGGTGATCGCGTTTGGGGTTGTCTACAACAGCGCGCGCATCAGCCTGTCGGAACGCGGACGAGAACTCGCAGCCATGCGCGTCTTGGGTTATTCGCGGGCCGAGGTGTCGCGCGTCTTGTTGGGCGAGGTCGCGGCACTTACCGCGGTAGCGCTACCCGTTGGTTGCGGGATCGGCTACTTCATCTCTTGGGCGTTGACTCTGGCGGTTAGCAACGAACTATTCCGATTGCCTCTCGTGATCGACCGCTCGACCTACGCCTATGCAATCCTCTTCGTCGTGGCTGCCTCGGCGGTGTCGGGATTGATCGTGCGCCGGCGGATCGACCGGCTTGATCTTGTTTCGGTTCTAAAAACGAGGGAATGACCATGCGTCTTCGCAGCGTTGTGACCATGCTGACCATCGGCGGCGTCTTCGTCGCCGTGATCGGGTTTCTGATGTGGCCCGAAACGGTCCCGGTTGATACCGCACGTGTTGCGCGCACCGACCTTGCGGTGACGGTGTCGGGCGAGGGCGAAACCCGCGTGCGCGACATGTACATGGTCTCGGCTCCCATTCCAGGTCGGGTGTTGCGGATCGACGGCCACGTCGGCGACCCGGTGGTGGCGGGCGAAACGGTCATCGCGCGCATCGAGCCGACCGATCCGGTGTTCCTCGACGCGCGCTCGCGGAGCCAAGCACAGGCGACCGTGCGGGCCGCCGAAGCAGCCAAGCGACTGGCCGAAGCGGCGGTCACGCGGGCCGAGGCCGAGCTCGAATTCAGCCGCTCCGAACTCGAACGCGCCGAGACGCTGGCCGAACGCAACACCATTTCGGAGCGCGCGTTGGAGCGTGCGCAAATCGACAATCGCACCCGCCTTGCGGTCCTTGCCGAGGCTGAGGCGGCGCTGCGCGTACGCACCTTCGAACTTGAGAACGCCCGCGCCATGTTGATCGTGCCGAACGGCGATACCGTCGGCACCAACGGGGAGTGTTGCGTGCTGTTGCGCGCGCCGGTCGATGGTCGCGTGATGCAAATCTTGCACGAAAGCGAAGGCGTGGTCGCCGCCGGCACCGCATTGGCCGAAATCGGCGACCCCGAAGACCTCGAAATTGTTGTCGATCTTCTCTCGCAAGACGCGGTGCGGATCCGCGAAGGCGCGCCAGCGACGATCGAAGAATGGGGCGGGGACACCGCCCTCAACGCGCTGGTGCGCCGCGTCGAACCCTTTGCCTTCACCAAAGTCTCCGCGCTCGGCATCGACGAGCAGCGCGTCAACGTCATCCTCGAATTGGCGGATCCGCCCGAGGTATGGCGTGCCTTAGGTCACGGCTACCGCGTCGAAGCGCGGATCGAGTTGTGGCGCGACGGTGCCGCACTTGCGGTGCCGGTCAGTGCGCTCTTCCGCAACGACGGCGACTGGTCGGTGTTCGTCGTCGAGGCGGGCCGCGCCCAACGCCGAACCATCGAGGTTGGGCGGCGCAACACTTTCGACGCGCAAGTGTTATCGGGCCTGGAAGAGGGCGATACTGTGGTGCTGCATCCCGGCGACCGCGTGCGCGATGGCGTCACGGTGGTCGACCGCGCCACACTGATCGACTAGGCGGATTTGTCGCCGCGTTTCTCGAACACTTCGCGGGCGGCGGCGAGGCCGGTCGTTGCCGCCGGGAAACCGGCGTAGGCCGCCATCTGCAGAATCACTTCGATCACCTCGGCTTGGGTCGCGCCGACGTTCAGCGCCCCGGCGATATGGGTCTTAAGATGCGGCTTGAACGACGCCATGCAGGTCAACGCGGCAACCGTGCACAATTGCCGTGTCTTCAAATCGACGCCCTGCCGTTGGTAAAGATCGCCATAGATCGATTCGGCGAGATAACGCCCAATATCGGGGTCGAGATCGTCGAACGCCTTAAGCGCGGCTTCGGCGGTTGTGGTGCCGACGATCTCTTCGAGCTTGCGAAACCCTGCTTCGTATTTGTCGGTGCCGCTCATGGTGTCAGTCCAAGTAGTTCCACGGCCGTTTGGCGCGGTCGGCATCTTGCCAGGCTTTGATTTCGTCCCAGCCCTCAAGGGTGACGCCGATCGCATCCAGCCCCTTCAGCAGCGTTTCTTTGCGGGCGCCGTCAATGTCGAACGTGAACGTCGTGCCGTCTGGGGCGGTGACCGTTTGGGCCTCGAGGTCGATCGAAACTTCGCGCTGCCCCTCGGCGATTCGCGCGGCGATCGCCTCGATCGAAGCTTCGTCCAGAACGAGCGGCAGCACCATGTTCTTGAAGCAGTTGTTGAAAAAGATCTCGCCGAACGAGGGGGCGATTACGCAGCGAATGCCATAGCCCTTCAGTGCCCACACCGCATGCTCGCGCGATGAGCCGCAGCCGAAGTTGTCGCGCGCCAGCAAAATCTTGGCGTCCTTGTAGTAGGGCGCGTTCAGCACGAAGTCGGGCTTGGGCGTTTTTTCGTCTTTCTCGAAACGCCAATCGCCAAACAGAAAGCCGCCGAACCCGTCTTTACCGGTTTCGTTGATCCGCGTCAGAAATCGGCTCGGCAGGATCGCGTCGGTGTCGATGTTGTTGCGCAGCAACGGCACGGCAGTGCCGGTGAGGGTGGTAAAGCTCTCGTTCATGTCTAGCTCGCCAGTTTGCGGATGTCGGTGACTTTGCCGGTCACGGCCGCGGCAGCGACCATTTCGGGGCTTGCGAGGTGCGTGCGCACGCCGACGCCTTGCCGGTTTTCAAAGTTCCGGTTTGTCGAGGAGATCGCGCGGCCGCCTTGCTTGAACTTGTCGCCGCCCAACGAAACGCACATCGAACAACCGGGCTCGCGCCATTCGAAACCGGCTTCTTTGAACACCTTGTCGATCCCTTCGGCTTCGGCTTCTTTCTTAACCAGGCCCGACCCCGGCACGCACCAGGCCTGAATGCCGTCGGCCACTTTGCGGCCTTTCAAAATGTTTGCTGCTGCGCGCAGGTCCGAGATCCGCGCATTGGTACACGAGCCAATGAAGGCGACGTCGATCGGCGTATCTTCGATCGCCGCACCGGGGGTCAGCCCGGTATAGGCCAGCGCACGTTCGAGGTAGGCTTTTTTGTCGGCGTCCCCCGCCTTGGCCGGATCGGGCACATGTCCATCCACCCCGATCACGTCCTGCGGGCTCGTGCCCCAGGTAATCATCGGGACGATCTTGGTCGCATCGATGGTTTCTTCGCGGTCGAAAACGGCGCCGTCGTCGGTTGGCAGCGTGCGCCAGTATTCGACCGCCTTGTCCCACATCTCGCCCTTGGGCGCGTAGGGGCGACCTTTGAGATATTCGAAGGTCGTGTCG
>Ga0181593_10006357_pt1 | contig 10600 bp, 8 predicted proteins | sample 071ome_19_FD_133756 | JGI IMG/M metagenome (GOLD analysis project Ga0181593, IMG submission 133756) | Coastal salt marsh microbial communities from the Groves Creek Marsh, Skidaway Island, Georgia - 071413AT metaG (megahit assembly) | ecosystem: Environmental > Aquatic > Marine > Intertidal zone...
AATCTTTTGGAAACTTGTTTTTGCGTTTCCATACATTCTTGATTCAGCCATTGTTTGTTCTCCGCTACGATTACTAGCTAAAAATTTATAATCTCTTTTTGTTAGGTTAGATCTGTTAATATCTCTTACTTCAAAATTTAGCAATCTTTTCTTTGTAAATGTTCTTAGATTTTTTAGGAACCCATACCAATCTGTCTTAATAGATCCAAATTCGTTTTCAACGAAATTTTTGCTGTACATTACAACAATGCCATCGCTCTCATCTAAACTAACACTAACTTTACCTAATTTTCTTCCATTTGATTGAAAGTCAAAATCGTAAAATCTTGCTGCTTTTGGTTCGTTGGTAATATTACCTTCGGAATCACCGAGTTCAACACTTGGAAAGCGTCCACGTATTTCGTTGAATAATTGTTCAGCTATTGTATCTAAGTTTTTCATAGTAAAGTATTTATCAATAATTGCTGCTTATGAAGATCGGCATGGGCATTTCATAATCATCGTCATGTTCTATTTGTGCAAACGTATCATAAACCGTAGGATCCCAGTCTTTCATTACAGTCATCATTCTTAATAACAAAATAGTAGCACTTACTAAATCATCACTGTGTCCTGGTTTTGCTTGGAAACTACTACCAGTAGCAATAAATGATTTAAGCTCACTAACTAATGTTTTGCTTTTTACAACTAATTTGTCATTTTCTATCATTGTTTTTAATCTAGCACAAGCAGTTGTTTTTGAACTGTGTGTTGTATTAAAGCCTTTGCGGAACTTTCTAACGTGTCCTTTGCGTATAGGTTCACTGATAAACAAACCTGGAATATTTTCTTCTCCAAAGTCTTGTATTACTAATAATGCAGCTTCACCTATGCCGTTGTTTTCTACGCTCCAGTATATATTTGATTGCTGTTTTGTTTCTTCCCAAATGTATGTACAAATATCTCTAAGCACACGTATTTGTCCAGGTATAGCAGTAAGATTATGTTGCCATTCTGCTACTTGTTCATAAGTAGGCAATTCAAATACTTGTATAGCAGCATTATCACCTCCTGTGCCCATTGCGGGATCTAACCCTATTACATAGTTAAACTTTGGATCTGGTTTTTTATACCAGCGCACTTGTCCCATGTGCAATAAAGGACTTACACCTTCCATTGTTGCAAGTTTAATACTGTTTATTAGTGTTTCATCAAAGATTAGGAATTCACAGCCGTACTCACGTCTAAACTTTTCTTCACCAATACGACCGATTTCGTCTGCTTTCCATTGTTCATCTCTGTCAGGATGTTCATTCCAATCTGCTCTAAATGCATGAAAGCCGTTTATACCTACATCATTTTCATTTCCGTATTCATCAAACTTTTGTTCTGCTTGTTTCCAAATAGTAGCAAACGTGTCTTCGTCTGAGTTTGGTGTGCTAGTAATAATAGCTTTACCACCTGTTGCTAGTGTAGGTGAAATTGAAGTCCAAAACTCTTCGGCAATATTAGGTTGGACGAACGCAAACTCGTCACAGTATAACAATGAAATAGATAAACCACGTCCAGTAGTGCCTGTAGTTGTTTGACTAATAATACGTGATCCGTTTTCAAATTCCATACTGCCTTTGTTATAACTTGTCACACCTGCACGTATATGATCGGGGCATAATTCATATACATATCTTATACGTTGCATAATCTCCTGCGCACCTGTATATTTGTGTGCGGCAATAAGAATAGTTTGATCAGGATTAAACATAGCATACCAACACAAATAGATACTTGCACAAGTTGTTTTTCCTGTTTGTCTAGGCATCATATTAATGTTAAATCTATAACTATGATAACTGTACATTAAACGTTCTTGATACTCGTAAGGATCAAATAGAAGTTTTCCTTTTGTAGGATGCTGTATGTGTGCAAAGTGTTTTGCAAAATGCAAATAACCTAAATCAGGATCCATACATAACATAAGATCCTGTATTTGTGCTTCTGTATATGTTTCCTGTTGATTGGCTTTTTTTGTTAATACGCCGTCTAAACTTTTGCTCATATTGTATTTAACCAAAAAAATAGCGCCCTAAGGCGCTATTGAAGTCGGGGGGGATGTATTACATAAATCTAGCTTTTTGCTTGTGTCTTTTTTTGAACTTGCCAATTTTATAACCTTCGGCTGTTTCTTCTTTATCTTTGACTGCTTTCTTCATTGGTTCTTCTGTGTCGCCATCGTTGTCAATGTCAATATAGTCTGGCTTTGCTTTCTTTTCAGCAAGTGCTTGTGTTAGTTTTGATTTTAGCTCTGACTCTAATGATTCTGTGTTCATTGGATTGTCGCCGCCTGCTGTTGCAGGATATGATTTTTTCTTTTTGTGCATATCGTTGCCTTCTGGATATGCTGCGTCAGTTGCATTCATATACTCAGCATCGCCTTCGTGTCCTGGTGCGTTGTTTTCCCATTCGTCTAGTTCTTCTTCTTCTGAACTAATCATACGGATCATATCGCCCATTCCTGGTTCTGATGGTTTACTACCACAACCGCCTGGTGATGGCATTGGGCCGTGTACTTTACCACATATTGGGCAAGGCTTAGGACCAGGATTAATATCATCTGCTCCAACTACTTTAGCACCTGATGCTCCTGCTAGTTGCATCATACGTAATATTTCTGCAACTTCGCTTGCATCAGCACCATTTATACTAATGCTTGCTTCATCAAGTCTTTTCTTTTCTAAGCCTGCATTTTTTAGAATACCTTCCACTAGTGCATTTCCTTTGTTTTCTCTGCTTTGGTTTTGAATTTGTCCAGGCTGTACATTACTAGGAGCATTTGGATTTCCTCTAAGCCTTTGTATTGCTGCAAGTGTTTGAGCTCCAACAATACCATCAACTTGTAGTCCTTGGTTTTGTTGGAATGTTCTTACTGCTTGTGCTGTACGTGGACCAAAAATACCATCTTGTTCGCTTTGTGGCATGTTTAGTGCTGCTTGTAAGCGTCTTACTTCATCACCTCTGCTACCTTGACGTAGATTGCCACTTAATGTAAATTCTGGTTCTGATGATTGTGATGGTTCAGGACCATCGCCTGCGTCTGGATCTTGTGTTGCAGGTGTACCACCAGGTGTTGGTGCAGGACTTTCTCCTGGACTCTCAGGTGGTGTTTCTGCAGATGGTGTTTCTGCAGGTGGTGTTTCTTCAGGTGGTGTTTCTTCAGGTGGTGTTTCTTCAGGTGGTGTTTCTGCAGGTGGTGTTTCTGCTCTCGGAGGTGGCGCTGTCTGATCGCCTCGTGGATCTGTTGCATCAGGATCTTTTGGTGTACCATCTGGGTTATGTGTTTCACCATAACGTTGGTCCCAAATTCTACGTGCATGGCCACCGTTTGGTCTTGGAGGAACACTGCCTGCTGGACTAGCATTTTGACCCATTGCTTGTCTAACTGCTTGTTGCATTGCTGAAGGAACTTCATACGATTTCAAACGCATTCTATTACCGCCACGAACTACTGATCTATAGTAATAAAAATTTCCATCTTCATTTGGCTCGTTTGCTACAAAATAGTTATAACCATCTGAACCTAAAAAACTAGTGTACCCGTCACGCTGTTCTGATCCTGGTGTTAGTTCAGTTGGAAATGCTTCACCTAATGTTACTTCATTTATTTTCATGATAATACCGCCTTATTGTTTTGAGCATCGCCAATGTCTTTGCTGTCTCCAACAGGCGCTTCACCAACATAATCGGTTTCACGCTCTTTGCGAGCTGTTTCTAATTCTTTCAACAGATCCATAACTCTACCACCGGCTACACTTGATTGTGGATCGCCTTCTGCTTGCCCCATATCTTCTACAGTTAGCTTGGCAACATATTCACCTGATTCTTTTTCTTGCTGATATTGTTCTTGCGGTTCGTTTGGATTTCTAACTATAATATTGCTTTGTGATACATCACAGCATTGTCCGATGTATTCTTGTAATACTTGTACTGTAGTTGGATATGATAATTCAACTTCGTAATATGTTACGTTTGTATTACTCAATTGTGGAAAGTCTAGTGGACGTTCTTGTATAGGTGTACTCTTTCCTGCAGACATTTTAAGTACACCATATTTTTTCAATGATGTTTCCATTCTGTCAGCAAAACCTTCTGGAATTTCTCCAGCGACACCAACTTTGAATTCGTAAGTCTTTTTTGACTCTGTTAAATATTCAGCAAATGTTTTCATAGTTATAGGATCCTGTTTATAGTATTATTTATCTTTATCTAGGCCTTTTAGACGTTCTAACAGACTGTTTCTATCTGTTACAACATAACCTTCTCCGTCTACTATACCAGATGGATTGCCGCTATCTTTGTCTAATTTTTCTTTTTTCAATTGCAAATCAATCATTTTTAATTTTTTATCAATCTTAGCAACTTTTGCATCTAAACTAGTTTTTAACATAGTACCTGCTACTTCGAATACTCTGCCGCTATACCGACTTTCAACATTCATACCTAAATCCATTAAATCGTCATAGGCTTGCATGGCTTTATCAGCAACATCGTTAAGTTCATTATCTGCCATTTCACCTAAACCTTTTACAGCAGGCAATGCACTAGATATTTTATCCAATTCGCTAATATCTCTGAAAGTATCTTCAGTTTCAACTATTTGTGCTTTTTTCTTTTTATCTTCCTTGACAATATCTTTGTTGTCAGGTAAGTTGAGCATTTCTTCTAGTTTTTTTGTCATAGTAGTGTTCCGTTATATGCTACTATTATTTATCTACGCTTTCCCTGATGGAAAATATCTTGTTCGTTTACAACACGGAATACAATGCCTTTTTGTTTACACCATGCTCTAGCTGCTGACCATTTTGCTTGATTTACTACATAGTGTAATTTATTTGTATTGCTGTTTCCTAATCTGTTTATATCAGATTGACTAAACGGTTTTACTTCTACTAGTTCTACTTTTTCTTTGCCATTTTTATCTGTATATGCAACAAAAAAATCCGGAACATATATTGTCATTTTACCACTGAGTGGATTTCTATATGGTATACGTATTGCTTCACTTGCCCATTTTGTTACATTTTCATTGAGATCACAAAAACGCATAAATGCAAATTCCCAACTTGATCTATATGTAGGAGTGCGACCACCTATATATTTTTCAGGGTTTTTGCATGTGTATTTTCCTTGAGCAAAATGTGCCATTAGTATACAATATTTCTCTTTTCGCTAGTCTCTTGTGTTGACTCTACTGAAAATCCTATTGCACTCATTTTACTTCTATTGGTGTTTAGAATAGTAGCAACCAACTTGCTTATAGATACTTCGTTTAGTCCTCCTAAAGTATCTAGTAGTTTGTAAACGTTTACATTATCTATCTTTGCTTGTTGTAACAGTACACTTGCTATAGCTGTGGCACTATTTTTGTCAAAGCCTCTTTTTTGGAAAAAACCAACCACACTGTCAACTTGGTTACTAGTTACAGATATTTTTTTACTAAAGTATTTGTCAAAAAATTCTTTAACTTCGCCTGCACTATCAGTAGGTTGTCTTATACTTGAATCTGTTATACTGCTCATCGTGTCACTACCTGTTTGGTTGGAATTATTTCATTTGTATTTTGTGTTCTAGGCAATACAAATCCTGTTTGTTGTACAGTGTTTAGTTCAACTAAATTTGGAGACGTAGTAGTTGTTTTCAAATTTTGTAAATTTTGTAATGTAATTATACCTGTTAAAATAGTATTCAAATCTACTTCGTTATTTCTAATATCATTAAATACTGTGCTAACACCATTTATAAGTCCACCAATTGTAAACAGATCTCCTATTACTCCGTTTGTGTTTAATACACCAACAGATAAATCGTAATGCGAAGGATCTGCAAAACCAGCCGGCTCGTCTACACCTGTTCTTCCTCTGCCATACAAAACATTCTCGTAACTCAAACGCATATTGTTTTTTGTAAAACTGTTTTCAGCTTGATTCAATGAATCGTGATTCCAATTAGTAATCATAGGATTTACTAAAGTAAAACTAGTAAATTCAGGTCTAGCATCATTTGAATACAAATGGTTTACTGTAATGCTGTTAAAAAATGGAACATTGGTTTTTCTGTTATTGTCTAAACCATATCTATAACTGTTTACATCTTCACCTTTGTACATATTATTAATATAAGATCTAGGCACAGATGTATCAGGCTGTCCACTACTGTTCTTTTGTGCGTAATTTGGATCTTGTGAATAGTATCTAAAATATGCTTCCCAAAGTAGTGTTGTTAATCCTGCCATATCATCATGGAATGACATTTGTATTGGTTCATATCTAATTCTAGTTTGTACTAGTTTTTTTCTATTGTACTGATTCTTTTCTTCAACTTCTGCGTTGAATCTTGGCATATCAACACTATCAACTAGTAAATTAAATTCACGTTTGTTTAGTAAATTTTGTACTGTTATTCCTAGTGAAGCAAGTGCTTTTTGATTAACATCAAACACTACATGATATAAAAATTTGGTTTTTGGAGCCAAACGCATATTATTGCGGATGTATAATGCATCAGCATGTGCGAAGTCTGCCAGTGTACCGGCTCTACTGTTATTATCGAAAAATCCACTAAACTTTGACATATAGTATTTATCTCTAGGTATTAAGTGCGTATATAAACAAAAAAGGAGCCCGAGGCTCCTTTATGTTAATGGCAATCTTAGTTATTATTAACCAGTTGCTGTTGTACCTGCGTTGCTGGTTGAACGTTTTTGTTTTACGCCGTTGATGCCTACACCAACACCTAACTGTACAGCGTTATCATACTGCATTGTTAGCGATACTGTTGCAGCATCGTTGTTTGCATACGCTAGTGCGCCATATTCTACGTTTGTTAGCATACAACCGTATAGTTCCCAAGTTTCTAATACACCTGGTGTGTTTGTACCGTTACCACCGTCTAGTATTTCAATACGTTCTACGAACTTGTAATCAATACCAGATGCAGCACTTGCTTGCTCAAAGAAGTCGAATTGCTTCTGTAGCTGTTCACCAACCATTTTTTGTACACTACCGTTTACATCATCACGTAATGTAAGTGTTACAGTGTTCCAAGTGTGTTTACCTGCTAGGTATACTTTTGAGTTATATACTGGTAATTCAATTGGATCAAAAGACACTGTTGGTCTTGCTGCATCAATAACCTGCTTTGTTAGTTCTTGTGTTTCTTTTGACACACCAAAGTTTTCTAGTGTTACACGGAAACGATATTGTAGTTTCGGCATTAGCAAACCTTGTGAGCTTGAGCTGCTATCGTTTGCTAATGGAACTGTTAAATTTAGTAGAGTTGAGATTGCCATCTATTTGTTTCTCCTTAATACACAAGTATTTATCTAATTAGGGCCGACTTTTGTCGACCCCAATTTTTATAGACCTGCTATCTCTCCTGTGTTTTTCAAGCGTAGCGGAATGTAAATAAATTCTACTGCTTTTACTGGTTCAATTGCAATATCTACATACAACTCATTTCTATCAATTCTAGCTGGTGTGTTGTTTGTTTCATCACATACAACTAGGAAGTCATAAAGTGCTCTTAGTCCAACTAGTTCAACCATCAAGCTCTCAACTTGCTGTTTGATTTCATCACGTGTGATTTTATCATTTGGTTCAAACAAGTATGGTTTTGCTAGGCTGTTTAGCTGGCTGCGTAGATACACAACTAGTCTTGCTACGTTTACTCTGTCTAGCGCACTTGCATTTCTTGCACGAGTCTTTTGACCAAACACTGTTATACCTGCTCCTGTTAGGAATGTGATTGGGTTAACATTGTTTGCATATAGTGTGTCTCTTTGACCTTCATTAAGTGCAATGCTTGTAAATTCGCCTTCACTGTTGATATAACCTGTTGCTGTAGCGTTGGTTACGCCACCACGTCTTGTACCTGCTGGTGCAAACCATGGATATGCAACTTGGTCATTTAGTGCAATAGTACGTAGTACCATGTGGCTTGGTGGAACAACAATGTTGTTTCCTGCATTATCACTTGTGAAACCACTTGGATAGTAAACGCCCAAGTATTCGTCACTTGTAACCAATCCATCGTCGTTGTCTTCAACTGCAAGTTCTTGGTTAGTTGTGTAGTTCAGCAATGATGTTGCATCACTTGGTAGTCTAAATGGTGTATCACCTACAACAAATGCTGTTAAGCCTCTGTCATAGTTTAGTGTTACCATTTCACCAATTAGTTCTGGATAACCTGGAGTTGCAATCAAGTTAAACAATCTTGTTTCGTTGTCACGAATATCTTCGTTACTGTTCATCAATGATTGTAGTGCTTGTACAACAACTTTACGCTGTGCTTTACGTCCAAAGCTACCCGAGCCATCTGCTTCGTTAGCTGATTCAGTTACCCAACGGTGTGGATAGTAACTTGACATACTTGCATCGCCCATACGTGGGTTATCACCATTTACATCAATATAGTTACGTTCAAAACGTTTTACGTTAAATCCGCTTCTACGTAGGTTCCATAGTAGCATACCTTTTGGATATAGTGCTGGATCTGGTGCATCTGGATCTAGATAATTGCTTACTAGTAGATCTGTAATATCACCTGCTTCGTCGCTGTTAGCACCGCTTGTGTTATAACGTGCATCTGCAAACAACATACCATTTTCAGTTGTTTGATCTGTAGTATCAACTTCTACCCAAGGATTGCTTCCTGCTGCTGCTAGGATTGCATTGTATACATATACACGAGGATAGTTTTCTAAATCAGCTGTGCTAATCCAAATATCACCTGTTACAAGCGGCGAAGTATCTGATTGTTCAGTAGGCTCACTTGCACTTACAATAGGACCTGCTGGGTCTGTACCGTTTGCATAGTATGGTGCAGTTGCATCTTGATATCCAACCCATGTTGTGCCGTTGTGTACCATAATATCAACTTCGTCAATGATACTGCTGTACCATAGTGCTCCGTTAGCTGCAATAGCAGTAGGTGCATCATCGCTTGCTGTGTAAACCAATGGCTTCCAGTTTGAAATTCTGTACTGGTCTCCACCTTCTGCATAGAAGTTTGCAGTTGGTGTACCACCACTTGCTGTTATACCAATAGCGTTTAGCAATCCACCTGCATCTACAACAACAATATCACCGCCAATTCTGTGTGATATTTTTACTCTGTTGCCGCTGTCAACACTTGCTACAACATTTGTAAGTCCTGCTGCGTTAATTGCATTTGCAATCACGTCTGCATCTGTTGCTGCGCCTGTTGCTACAACACTTATTGTTACTGCTGAAGTTAAGTTTGCATTGCCTTTTAGTGTTTCTTGTACAAACAATGTGTATGTACCTCCTGCAACAGTACCTGCTTCAACTTTAGCACTGGTTACATCTGTTGCACCTGTTAATGCTCTTGAATACAGTTGGAAATCTGCTACCGGATAATCTGAAATGTTGTCTAGATTTGTTTCAACATATACAGCACCTTGTGCTAGGTTTGCACCGCCACCTGATGCATCAAGTGCTGCAAGAGCTGCTTGATTATCAGATGCTAGTGGAGCATCGTAGCTATCCCATGTTTCTGTAGTTGCATTCCATGCTTTAACTCTCCAACGTGCGCCTGCATTTGGTTCAGTTGTTTTAACCCACATACTACCAGTTGGTCTGCCGTTGATTGTACCTGTGTTATCTGCTCTTTTGAAACTCGGTACTTGTGTGTGCTTGTCTATTGTTAAATCTGGTGCCATGTATGTACCAGCTGCAATACCTGCCCACTGTAGTGGTGTACCTGTTCCGTCAGCTAGTGTAAAGTCATCGTGTAAACCATCTGAGTAAAGATGAACTACACCTGCTTCTAATGTTGCGTAAATACCGCTTGGGTTAGCTGCTGTGTTAATATCAGTAACCATATCTGCTAGACTATCGTTAGCACCTGTTAATGTAACTGTAATATTTGCACTATCTGTTAGTCCAATTTCAAACTGTTGGTTTTGTGCTAGTCCAACACCGTTTGCAGTTGAAGATACCATTGGCCAGCTTAGTTTCCATTCTTCGCTACCAACTTGTACCCAAGTACCAGATGCAATACCTGCTGCGCTGTTTCCGCTTGATTTATACCATAGTCTAATTACGTTGCTTACTGCAACCATAGCGTATTCACCAATTGCTCCAACACTACCTTTAGGTGCATATGGCGAAGAACCTGAAGTTTGTGTTGAGTCAGTAATAACAATAGGAGATTTGTTTGTGAATGTTTGTCCGCCTGTTGTGCTTATTGCTGCACTATTCCACTCAAAAATACCCCATGTAGTTGATTGAGTGTCTAACCAGTAAGTACCGTTTGCTGGATTGTCTGCTGTTGCTGTAGCACTTGCATTGATAGCATTTAGGTCAATATCAGCACGTACAACAAACGCTCTATTGCTTACACCTAGATATGAATATGCCGCTTGTAATCCATATTCGTTTTGCTCGCCGCCGTTGATCGGATTGTTGTTAGCGTCAGTCTTAAATTCTGGATCGCCAAATGTTTCAACAAGATCACGCTGCGATGTGAGCAAGTATACTTTACCAGCATTTGCTGCTAGTGTGCCTGGTGCAATGCCTGTTCCTGCACCGTTAGTTTTATTTTCCGC
>Ga0181593_10006362_pt1 | contig 10596 bp, 7 predicted proteins | sample 071ome_19_FD_133756 | JGI IMG/M metagenome (GOLD analysis project Ga0181593, IMG submission 133756) | Coastal salt marsh microbial communities from the Groves Creek Marsh, Skidaway Island, Georgia - 071413AT metaG (megahit assembly) | ecosystem: Environmental > Aquatic > Marine > Intertidal zone...
ACCGTTTTCGAAATCGTTCATCCTCGTCTTGCAGTCCATGGTACTTATCTGGAAGCGGAAGAAGCGCCTTTGAGAGCATGCGCCATTTTTTTGCAAGAATTGATTGCTGACCCTTTTGTGTCAGAAATACAGTACCTGTAACTTCTATGAAATCTCCATTATCGACAGTCTCCCCAAAAAGCGTAAATGGTTCCTCATCCATCTCATCCTGCTTGAAGACCACTTGGAATCGTCCGGTTCCATCAAGCACATCAACAAAGAGAATGGCTCCCTGCCCTCGCACGACCATGACCCGTCCTGCAATGGTTACTTCTGTAGAATCGCTTTCAAGTGCACTGAAATTATCCTCTACTTCCTTGAGATTATGGGTTCGATGTACTTCTGCTGGATATGGGTTAATCCCCTTCTCTTTAAGTATTTCGAGCTTCTTGAGGCGCTCAGCGCGTATTTCTTCAATCGATGACATAAAAGCTATAGTAGCGTGGAATAGTGAAAATGAAAAGTAAAAACCGCTCTTGGTAGAGAGCGGTTTTTGGTTTATTTAATTTTACGTGCATGCTGAGGGTACGTTTCTCTGAGCACTGCTTTGTCAGCGGTGGTGAGGCTGTGGAGGGAGAGGTAACCACCGATAGACTGTGGGAGGATGAGCCCGTCTGCGGTGGTGAGGCTGCTGAGGGAGAGGGAGCCACCGATAGACTCTGGGAGGGTGAGGTTCTCTGCGGTGGTGAGGCTGCTGAGGTCGAGGGAGCCACCAATAGACTCTGGGAGGGTGAGGCCTTCTGCGGTGGTGAGGCTGCTGAGGTCGAGGTAGCCACCAATAGACTCTGGGAGGGTGAGGTTCTCTGCGATGGTGAGGCTGTCGAGGTCGAGGGAGCCACCGATAGACTCTGGGAGAGTGAGGCCTTCTGCGGTGGTGAGGCTGCTGAGGTCGAGGTAGCCACCGATAGACTGTGGGAGGATGAGCCCGTCTGCGGTGGTGAGGTTTCTGAGGCGAAGGTCGCCACCAATAGACTCTGGGAGGGTGAGGCCTTCTGCGGTGGTGAGGCTTTTGAGGCTGAGGGAGCCACCAATAGACTCTGGGAGGGTGAGACCCTCTGCGGTGGTGAGGCTTCCGAGGTAGAGGTCGCGACCGATAGACTCTGGGAGGGTGAGGCCTTCTGCGGTAGTGAGGCTTCTGAAGTCGAGGGAGCCACCAATAGACTCTGGGAGGGTGAGGCCTTCTGCGGTGGTGAGGCTGCTGAGGTCGAGGTAGCCACCAATAGACTGTGGGAGGGTGAGGTTCTCTGCGGTGGTGAGGCTTCTGAGGGAGAGGTAGCTACCAATAGACTCTGGGAGGGTGAGGTTCTCTGCGGTGGTGAGGCTGCTGAGGTTGAGGATGCCACCGATAGACTGTGGGAGGGTGAGGCCTTCTGCGGTAGTGAGGCTTCTGAAGTCGAGGTAGCCATAATGATACACAATGTCTCCAGAGAGTGCTTCTTCTTGTGTCGTGCTTATTTTGTCTGGTGATGTATCAAAAAGGTATGCGAGATCGGCTTTTGGGTCACGCGTTTCTCGAAGCTCCTCAATCCGCGGATCTTTCTCATACCCAAACCCTTTAATAGGCGCATCTATCTCATAGAGAAACCGCAAGTCTTCTTTTGAAAGCTCCTCTCCTTGTTCGTCTTTGCGCACTAGTTCCGTCATGCGCTTCATGTCTTCTGACTTTTTATCAAACTTCTCGCCTCCGGGGAGGGTATGGTACTTAGCTTGAGCTGTTTCTACGAGCGCTGGTTCGAGTTCTTGACGATGATTGACGCCACGCACTTCTGCGATAGTGTCCCCCTCCATGCGTATTGCGATTCGAGGTTCGGTATATCCTCCACCCTGCCCTTTGGTGTAGAAGACGTAGAAATCGCCACCCTCGAGGTGCGCGTACGCACTCCCTTCTGCAGTACACCAGCCAGTACCTTTTCCTTTCAGTGCATCTTCGAGTACATGGTAATCAGACCCTTGCTTATACGTCACCCACTGTCCTTCTAGTGATTCTTTGTTGAGCGCGCCCGCTGTTTCTATCTGCGCGAAGGTGTAGAGCTTGACGAAGTCTTTCTTTTCAATAAGCTCGGTAAGTGTGGCGCGCTTTTCTTCGAGTTCTGGTTTCTGCTCTGGGGTATGGTGACGCTCATCGTAGACAAACTCTTTGTTCCCTACGCCAGTTGTGAGCATGCGATACACAAACCCAAGTGCTTCTGAGTTGAGTTCTGGGAATGGCGCTATGGTTCTGTCGGTGCGTTTTGAGTACTCTCCTTTTTCCTTGTTTAAGGTACCCATCTTTTGAAGGTTTCGTACCACAAAGTACCGAAACCATGTGGGATACTCAGCGTCGTTCTGGTGGAGGTAGTCGAGCCATGCATCGAGGGACGCTTCTTGTATATCATGCTTTTCGTGTACTGCGCCTTTGTATTTCTTGAGTACTTCGTGTGGGTCGAGTTCATCAATGTGTGCTCCTTGCCCTCGCTCTATCGCAATACGTTTCTCTGACTCATAGAGTGCGTGCGCAATCTTCATGACGGTTTCTTCATCAGTGATGTCAATCGTGAATTCATTAAGGAGCTTATGCTTAAGGCGACGCCAACCACGCTCGTCACGGATTATGTAGTCGAGGCGATCGAGGTATGCGTGGATACGCTCTTCTTGTGTATGCGGGAGAAACTCACGTTTTGGGTAGTGTCTCTCTTCTTCAGGGCGTTTGCTATCTCGCTTCATTTCCTCACGCGCTCGCTCAACCGGTTTTGAGCCAGTAAAGTCTGGGTACTTTTCATTAAGGAAACCTTCCATGAGAAAATTGTATCATGGCTATCATAACAAAAACTGCCCGAAGGCAGTTTTTGTTAACGTTTTATCCGATTTTGAGAACCTTATACTTTTGCTTTCCTCCAGGAGTGTCGAAGTCAAACTCTTCTCCCTTTGTCTTCCCCATGAGGGCCTCTCCAAGAGGTGAGAGATATGAGAGTTTATGTTCGTGAATGTTTGCTTCTTCTGAACCTACAATAGTGTATGAACGTGACTCCTTGTCTCCACTCTTTTGAATCGTCACTTCGCTTCCAAGACCTACCGCATCGCCTTTCTTTGTGTGCGCTACAATCTTTGCTTCCTTAATAACTTGTTCAAGGTATGTAATGCGCTCCTCGATAGCAGCCTGCATATCGCGCGCCTCTTGGTATTCAGCATTTTCTGAGATGTCACCGAGACTTCGAGCATACTCGAGTGATTCAGCTACTTCTTTTCGGCGAACTGTTTTGAGGTGGTCGAGTTCTTTTTTTAATTCTTCGTACTTCTCTTTGGTTAGGAAAGCGTCATGTGGTTCATTCATACGTGTTTTTAGATTAGTTGCTCACAATTATACGTAGGAGCGCCTCGAAGTCAAACTGGGGAGAACTATTCATTATGTATCTTCGCTGTTATCACCCGACGGATTGATATACTCTGGGCGATTTTCTGCAATCCAATTAAATATCTTACCCATAACCGTCGATGCTCCGACAGTGTTTGTGCGAGGTCCATATTCCATAAAAAGAATAAACGCATACTTCGGTTCCTCGTACGGGTAAAAACCTGCAATCCAAGAATTTACCATAGATTTTGATGACCCGAGTTCGGCAGTACCTGATTTTGCTGCTATCGCCACATCGTCCCTCTGAAGCGCACGGGCTGTACCTCCATCCATCGTGACCGTCTGACGCATTCCTTCCTGTACCACCTTGAGATCTTCTGGAATGAGATGAATGTCCCTCGTATCACCCAATTCACCTTCTATGACATGTGGCGTCACAAGTGTGCCACCATTTGCAATTGCGCTATACGCACGAAGCATTTGAATTGGTGTAATCTGAAATCCAAACTGACCAATTGATGTCAGGTATGTGTCACCGAGCCTCCAATCATCATCAAACACTTCTCGCTTCCACTCCGGCGTTGGTACTAGACCTTCGAGTTCACCACCGATTTCAATACCTGTTTTTTCACCAAGGCCAAACTTTTTAAAGTACTCAGACATCCTCGTAATGCCAAGACCCTCCTGATCTTCATACCCACCACCAATTGCCATCATGAATACATTTGAAGAGAATGCAATTCCTTCTCTAATAGTCATGGCGCCAAGTGACTGTCGCCAGTCACGATAGATTGCTGGATTGCTCGGATTGTATGGATTAGGAATCACAATTTGCCCTTGACTTACAATCACCTTACTTGGGCTGATAATGTCTTCTGCAAGTGCTCCATACGCTACAAATGGTTTGACAATCGAGCCAGGCACATACGCTCCCCCGATTATTTTGTTTAGAAATGGAAACCGTTCATCATTATTGTATTGCGCTATCAAATCAACATCATCTCCATCGGCAAGAACTTCAGGGTCATAGGAAGGAAAACTTGTGAGTGCCACAATCTCACCCGTATGAACATCCATCATAGCCCCTGCACCGCTTCGAAAACCGTTTTGTTTTGTAGTTGATGAAATCCAGTCATACATTACTTCAGAAAGTTCTGCGTCAAGTGAAAGAGTTATCTCTTCACCTGACACTGGATCATCAATCGCGTTTTTAGAAATAACCTCACCATGGACATTCACTTCAATAATCTGTTTACCATTCTCGCCATGCAGTACATCCTCATAGGCTTCCTCAATGCCATTTCGTCCCAGATATTCTGTTCGATAATAGAAACCTGAAGAGTCTTTTTGCGGATAACTTACGTATCCAATAAGTTGCCCTATTCCTCTCCTGTCTGTGTATGCTCGAACTGGAAAATCATACTGTTCAGTTGTATCAAGCTCATTCCATGCAATAAGCTCACCGTTTCGGTCATACACAACACCGCGCTCTGCCACAATAAGTGATGTATCGAGTCTATTGTTTTCGCTCTTCTCAGAAAATTCAGCTCCATGGATTACTTGGAGATTAAAAAGTTGTGCAGTAAAAATTACTACAATAAGAAAAAAAATGAGACCCACAAACATAACGCTTCGTTCACTAAGCGGAAGTTCCATTCGGCCTTCCATTCGGCCTGTATTGAATGAGGGCAAGTTTGATGAGTCGAGGAGAATTTCCTCAAACAGCACTTCATTATTCTTTTTTCGGCGTAAAAAACGAAACATTACGAATTATAAATTGACAGATGTGGTTTAACTGCTTCAGTTAAAATCGTGAGCCCCGATACCCAAAGTGTATAGACATACCAGACACGTTCTACTCCCACTTCCCCATACTGCGCATCTATTATTATAGCAATGAGAAACAACTCAAGTGGCGAATATAAAAATGCATACAACACACTCGCTACCAAAAAATACGGCAGTGGTAGCAGGACTGCAAAAATAAATGTGATAAAAAATAAAAAACCTCTCATATTAGTCTTCGTCAGTACTCGTACTTACTTCTGTTGTACTTGTTGCTAATTGATAATTTTCGGGAATATCAATAGCAAACAGAGTATCTTCAAGCTCTGCAATGTTTGCGAGTGCGTTCTCAAACGAAGTGCTCTCCAAAACATTTTTTCCAACACTCACTAGCCGAATTGAACGCAGTGGAATTTGAAGTGTCACATATGCGTGTTGTTCAGGCTCTGTTGGAATTGATTGAATAATATCAACTTCACCAAGAATACCTCCATCAAGTGACGGAAGTGCGACCAGGTCCCCTTTTTCCACGACAATCCCTTGAGGAACACTGATGCGAAGAACCCCACCACCCTCACCGTATGCTGTCGTAAATATGTCTGGACCAAAAATATACACAGTCGTTTCAACATTCGGAGATGTAAAGGAGGTTACGAGTGAATGATTTGCGTACACTGCCCGTATGTACCCAAGCGCGAGCCCACTTCCATAGTAGACAGGTGCACCTACCTCAATACCAGAACCTGTCCCTCTATCAATAACAAAACTGTCATACGGACTGTACGGAGGTGATGCAATAACTCCAGCAGTATGAAGTTCAGTTGTTGACACACCGAGCAAACCACGTAATTCTTGATTTTCCTCTTCAAGATACTTGTAAGACAGCAAACTTCCTTGTTGTGAAGCAGCCTCATCTTTAAGTTCCTGGATTTCATCAATGAGTGCTCTGCGTTCTCGAACATATGAAGGAATAATGGCTGAAGACTCCTCGAAATAGCTTGTAACAAAATGTATGGGTGATGTGACGACAGCTCCAACCCACCCAAAGATTGGCTTAAACCACACTAGCACTAGGAAAACAACAAGAACCGCAATAACTTTTCTTCGAACTGAATACTTACTGCGGTAAGAGCTCCCCTTCGTTTTCGATAAGTAATTCTTCATAATCTTCAACATTCTCAAGTACCATACCGATGCCCCGCACCACTGCTCGTAGCGGGTCAGGAACAACCACGACTGGTACCTTGATTACCTCCTCAAAAAGTGTAGCAAGACCTGGAATATGTGCACCTCCTCCCGCAAGCGTGATGCCTCGTTGCATCACGTCGGCAAGAACTTCAGGTGGCGTACACTCAATCACATCTCTGGTTGCCTCTACAATTGCGTTTATGGACGGATGTATCGCTTCACGGATATCGCTGTCAGTAATAACAACTTCTCTAGGAAGTCCTGTTACTACATCGCGTCCTCTGATAATCATTTCTTTTGATTCGCCTTCAACTTCAACTGATGCGAGCGCAATTTTTGCTTCCTCAGCAGTCTTGTCACCTACAAGCACTTTGAACTGGTCACGTATATAACTACTGATATCACTGTTGAACTGGTCACCTGCTACACGTAAGTTTTTTGAGGTAACGATGCCGTTAAGAGAGATAACGGCAATATCGGTTGTCCCTCCACCAATATCAATAATCATACTTCCCTGTGCGCGATGAATTGGGAGCTTTGCGCCAATTGCAGCCGCAATCGGTTCTTCAATAAGCTCCACATACCGTGCTCCTGCGTTTTTGGCAGCATCACGCGCTGCCCGCATCTCAACAGAAGTAATGCCTGATGGAACCCCAATAAGCACCCTCGGAGCAATAATTGCGTGGGTGCCTTGTCTTACTTTTGAAATGAGGTAGGAAAGCATTTCCTCAGTCACTTCAAAGTCTGAAATCACACCATTCATGAGTGGCCGAATCACTTCAATGTGCGCAGGAGTTCTTCCCTGCATAGTCTTTGCGTCATTTCCTACCGCAACGAGTTGTCCGGTCTTTTTGTTAATCGCAACGATGGTTGGTTCATTAAGAACAATTCCTTTCCCTTTTACATACACAAGAATATTTGCGGTACCGAGGTCGATACCGATGTCAGTTGAAAACGACCCAAAAAATGAGCTGATTTTTTTAAGCACTCCTTTCATTAGTCAGTCACATTAGCAAACCTCTGGTAGAGCTCTTCTTCGCTCACAAAGCTTGTCTCCCCACTTACGCGCTCGACCACCTCAAACTGTTTCTCATCCTTTGTCTTTCGGCTTACTACCACACGGTACGGGATACCGATAAGGTCACTGTCTGCAAACTTTGCACCTGCTCGTTCATCTCTATCATCGTAAAGCACCTCAACTCCACGTTCGCATAAGTTGTCATAAATACCTTCTGCAAAGTCAGCCACTTCTTCGTCATTTCCTGCGAGCGACACCAGATGCACTCTAAACGGCGCAATACTTTCTGGCCACACCATTCCTTTTTCATCTGCAAACTTCTCAACCACAACCCCCATGAGTCGAGTGATTCCAATTCCATATGAACCCATCCATACAGGAATATCCGCTCCAGTTTCATCTTTAAACGTAAGCCCAACATCTTCTGCTTTCTGGCGTCCAAAGTTGAAGATATTTCCAACCTCTGCTGTCTTTACTTCTTGAAGTTCATCTTTGGTAACACCAAGTTCAGCGAGGGTCTCATCGTTCATCACCTCTTCATTGATGGCAATATTCTTTTCTTTGTTTATATAAATCACGTCTTCCCCTGCCTCAGTAATAGTCTGGAACTCGTGACTAAACTGTGTAAACGCTCCTCCGCTCGCAAAAGTCATATACGTATCTTCTCCGAGGCCGACACGGTCAAATACTCGGTTATACGCATCGATAGTGTCTTGGTAAATTTTATTGTGATCTTCCTCGCCAATGCAGAACGAATACATATCCTTCATCACAAACTCTCTTCCGCGCATAATGCCACTTTTTGCGCGAAGTTCATTTCGGAGCTTTGTTTGAAACTGATACACGTATATCGGAAGATCCTTGTAGCTAGATATATAGTTCTTAAGCATTCCCGCAATTGGCTCTTCGTGACTCCATGCAAAACCAATCTCCCCTCCTGCGGCAAGCTCAGATTTAAACCACACATCAACTGCCTCATCATCCCAACGTCCAGTTTTATCCCAAGTGTCTTTTGACTGAAGGCTTGTCATAATGAGTTCTTGTCCACCAACACTATTCATCTCTTCTCGAGTAATTGCTTCAATTTTATTAAGTACACGAAGGCCTAGTGGCAAATAGGCATACACACCTGCCATTTCCTTGTGCGCAAATCCGCCTCGTATTAAAAGCTGTGCATTTTTTGACACCTCATCTGCTGGTGCCTCTTTGCGTGTTTTTGTAAAAAGCCTCGACTGTTTCATTCCTGCCATTCTACAGTAAAAGCAAAAATTGCTCAAAGAAACTGCCTAATTCATAGTACTCGTATGTCTTGACATATAATTCTTAAGTGGTATATTTTGCATCTTGAGACGAAGGATATGATGTTTTGAAACGACCCAGTGAGTGTCTCAAAGCCGAACCGCTTGTGGTTCGGCACCCTTTTTAAGCTTTTGAGTTTTCGGAAGTTTAAAAGGGGTACGAAGCGAGAAATGTTTTGGTTCTAGTTACTGAAGCGGACGATGGGTTGTACCCCTCCCTGTTCTGTGATTTGAGACGATTCCCAGCCTGTTTATAAAAACGAGTTTATAGCTGTCTCAAAGCCGGAGTCGCTTGCGACTCCGGATCCCTTTTAAGTTTCTAAGGTTTAGAAGTTTAAAAGGGGTACGTATTATGGCGTGATTATGGATTCATAATCGTGAATGCGCGTGTACCCCTCCCTGTTCTTTAGTTTGAGACGAGCGGCTCGATGTTCTATAAACGAACGCGCACATGTCTCATGGGCGAACCACTCTGTGGTTCGCCACCCCTTTTAAGCTTTTGATTTGTTAAATGTTTAAAAGGGGTACGAAGCCAGAAATATTTTGGTTCTAGTTACTGAAGCGGACGATGGTCTGTACCCCGCTCTGTTCTTTGATTTGAGGCGATACGAGAGCTGTTTTTATAAAACGATTTTGTCGGTGTCTCAACCCCGGAGTCGCTAGCGACTCCGGATCCCTTTTAAGTTTCTAAGGCTTGGAGGTTTAAAAGGGGTACGAAAGTTGTTCTGTTCTAAGAACTGAACGTGTCGTGGGTTGTACCCCACCCTGTTCTTTGATTTGAGACGAGAAATCAGCTGTTATCAAGAACGAATATGGCGTTGTCTCAAAGCCGGAGTCGCTTGCGACTCCGGACCTCTTTTAAGTTTCTAAGGCTTGGAAGTTTAAAAGGGGTACGAGCAAGTTATTGTAATATTTTAGATTTACGATGCAGAATTCGTACCCCGCCTGTCCCTTTTGGGACGTTTGTTCATTTCAGCTGTCCATTCATTTGGACGAAATATACTACAAAAGGAGGTCTCTATGACCAGATATATTGGTGTACGACATTGTGTTAAACAAACTGCTAAACGTGAAGCTCGCCCTACGCAAGTCTGTGTTAAAAAACCTGGGGAGAAAATCCGCCTCATTACGCTCAAAACTGAGCAAGACGAACTTGACTGGGTGCATGGGATATTCCCTATTTCCTATCGAGACGCTGAAGGTGATGAGGCGGATGAACATCCAAAGCATCACATTAAATTGCGTGCAGGTGTTGCTAGAATCCCTGATGCATATGACGGACTCCAGGAAGGTGACGTCATCGCAATGACACTCGGTGGAAGCGGCGACTACTTTGCATACGCCATTGCGCGTATTGCAGAGAAAAAAGGTGCAAAATTCTACCGCCTCCCCCCCTTCACCCTCAAGGAACTGAGAGGTGAGGAAGGAAAAGATGACGATAGTGTGTTGCTTGCGCATCGTATCCGCGATACGCCAGAACTGTTTACTCCGGTTGAACCACGTGATCGTGACATCATTATGGTGAGACAGTGCCAAAACGCACTCGTGGATGCTATGAAAGCGCGGATTGCGTGCGAACAGCGTCTCCACCAGTTTGTTATCGGGCAATCATTCTGTACGGATGAATCGGGGTACATCGAAGGAAGTATCCAGAAAGCATTCGAACATGAGAAAGCAAATGATGTCATCTTGCAAGCGCTTATCAAGGAAGAGAAAGTTCGTGAGAAAGCGCTTACGAAGGCATTGTGGAAAGTAGATGTCTTTAATGACATTTTCCTTCCCATCGAAGGTGTTGGTCCGAGGATTGCAGGACGCATTATCTCCTCAATCCAAAACATCGACCGCTTTGAAACGAAGGCAAAGCTCAAAGCTTTTGCCGGTCACCACGTCACTCCTGAAGGAAAGTTTGTACGTAAACGTTCAGGTCAAATTGCCAA
>Ga0181593_10006364_pt1 | contig 10593 bp, 13 predicted proteins | sample 071ome_19_FD_133756 | JGI IMG/M metagenome (GOLD analysis project Ga0181593, IMG submission 133756) | Coastal salt marsh microbial communities from the Groves Creek Marsh, Skidaway Island, Georgia - 071413AT metaG (megahit assembly) | ecosystem: Environmental > Aquatic > Marine > Intertidal...
TCTTTTAGGAGACTGACAATCTTACTTTCACTGAACTTCGATTTTCTCATTGGATTTCCTCCATCGGGTTATGATGGCAGAAATCTCCATTTATCGCCTGTGCACTTTTAGGGGAAGCTTACGTGTGCACCCGGATCATGAAAGGCAAGGCTTTGGACGCCTCCTTCACGACGAAATGTTATCCTGGTTGTGGTCGCAAGGACTGGAGAAATTGTGGCTTACCACTGAACCAGGGACACGAGCCGAGCAGTTCTATAAGGCCGCTGGCTGGGACGTTAAAGGTAATACAGACAGTGGAGAAGTATGTTTTGAAAAGCATCGCTAACAAGCTGTTAATAACGCCTGCCGGGCTTCGCCGCCGGTAAAAAGTGATGAAACGATTTTTTGCCGTCTTGTATGATCCATACTCACGTGTCGCCCATAGAAGGTAACGCCGATGTATATCAACACCTATGTTCTCCCCGTGCCTGAAGCCAACAAGGACGCCTATCTTCGTATAGCCAGCATTTTTGCCGAAGTCGCCAGGGATTTTGGCGCCCTGGAAATATATGAGAACTGGGAACGTGAAGTGCCCGATGGTGAACACACGGATTATCGCCAGGCAGTAAAAGCTCAGCCCGATGAAAAGATCGTGGTGTCCTGGGTAATCTGGCCGGACCGGGAAACTGCAGCCATTGCCCACAAGGGCATGTTCACGGATTCGCGCCTGGAAAACATGGGCGAAATGCCTTTTGATGGCAAGCGCATGATCATGGGCGGATTCGAACCCCTGCTTAGCTGGAAGCGGGAATAGAGCGCTATTCCAGGAATACCGCCATGATCAATCAACGAACAGCGCTTTATATCCTTATCATTTGTGCCGTGATGTTTTATGGCCTGGCGGGCGTCCTGTTCAACCCTTTTATTATCTGGACAGCCCTGCCTCTCTACATCGCCTATTTCAGGTTACGTGCTGCCATCCAGTTACAGTCCCGGCTTAAATACGTCGGGTTTCTGGGGTTCAGCCTGGTCAGTATTGGCTTCAGTCTGTTTTATCATCTGGCCTGGTTTTTCGACTGGTGGGGCACCAAAACCAGCAGTTCCACGTCGGCACTGATTTTTATTTTTGTTCCGGTTTATGCAGTTATTCTCGGCTTTGTTGGCCTGTTTATCGGCTGGACGATAGGCAAGTTTCGCGGCCTGCAATAACCCGCTATATAATTCCAGGGAATTGAGTGTTCCCGTAAACATATAAATTTTGGCGAGCCCATGCAACGAACGGCTACCTGTGCCTGTGAGCAATTAAGTATTACCGTAGAGGGTGATCCCCGAATTGTGGCCACCTGCAGCTGCATCCAGTGCCAGAAACGCACGGGGTCGGCATTTGGGGTGTCTTCCTATTTTCGCGACAAGCAGGTACTGGAAACCCGGGGCGAGTTTACGACCGGCAGCCGCACAGCCGACTCGGGCCATACCATCTCGGGCAACTTCTGTCCCAGGTGTGGTTCCACAGTTTTCTGGAAAGGGGATTTTATACCCGGACATACCGGTATTGCTGTTGGCTGTTTTGGTGATCCTGATTTCCCTCAACCCACAGCGGCGGCCTGGTGCGCCACCAAACATACGTGGGTGGATTTTCCGGAACACTGGAAACACTCTGACACCCAGGATTTTTCCTGATCCCAATAGCCTGCTTGTTTATTACGGAGGCCTTCTCATGGAAATCGTCAACCTGATGAAGCTGCTGGCAGACAACCCCCCTGCCACGTTCCACAGCTTTCATGATTTTAACGGCAGTCCCTTTGGCGCAATGACCATCACTGGTCAGTCACAAGTGTGGGAAATGCATCCGGATACCGATGAGTTCTTTTATATTATCGACGGCATTCTGGATATCGAACTGGCCGAGGATAGCGGTATCAGTTTTCACACCGCCCCAGCCGGCACCACCTTTGTCATACCACAAGGCTGCTGGCACAGGCTGAATGCCGGCGAGAATCTGAAGATGCTTTACTTCACCCTGGGGCAGTCCCTGCACTGTGCCGATGACATGCCTCCCGAGTCCTGAACAGGTACACGTGATGCCTACCCATGCCATCGTCAGCTTTGACGAACATGAAGATGTGATCCGACACATACGCCATACCGTATTTACTCTCGAACAGAAAGTGGACGGCCGAATTGATTTTGATGGCCAGGATCATGAGGCTGTCCAGGTGCTGGTCTATGATGACGGCGAGGCTGTGGGTACCGGCAGGATGCTCGAGGATGGTCATATCGGCCGCATTGCCGTCATGGCCACACACCGGCAGCGCGGGTTTGGCACGATCATTATCTGCGCCCTGATCCGCTTCGCCCGGGAGCAGCAGATTGATCGTGTTTACCTGGGTGCCCAGGTCAGTGCCGTTCCTTTTTATGAAAAACTGGGCTTTGTGCGCGATGGAGCTGACTACATCGAGGCTAATATCCTGCATACCCCCATGGTCCTGTCACTGTCCTAAGAACACGTTGATGAACAAATTTGCACTACTGATACTGACTGCCCTGCTCACCTCCTGCCTGGGAATGCCCCCTGCCGTCACACCCATTACGGGTTTTGAACTGGATCGCTACCTGGGCACCTGGCATGAAATTGCCCGGCTGGATCATTCCTTTGAACGGGGGCTCGAGCAAATCACGGCAAACTACTCCCTGCGCGATGATGGCGGCGTGCGCGTACTCAATCGCGGATTCTCGACTGAAGCTGGTGAATGGGAAGAAGCCGAGGGCAAGGCATATTTTGTGGAAGATGAAAGTACAGGTTATCTGAAGGTCTCATTCTTTGGTCCCTTCTATGGCTCCTATGTGATCTTTGAGCTGGACCAGGATGACTACCAGTATGCCTTTATCTCCGGGCCGGATAATGGCTACCTGTGGCTGCTTTCCCGAACCCCGAACGTGGATGAGGCCTTGCTGGACAGATTTCGCCAACGGGCCCGTGAACTGGGCTTTGCGGTAGATGAGCTGATTTACGTTAATCACTGACGGATTTACCTGCGAGGAAACCATGGACGTTCAACTGGCCACCACCGACGATGAGCTGATTGCGGCATCCAGCGTCCTGCTTCAACTGCGCCCGCACTATGATCAGGCATCCCTGCTGGCACAGATCAAAAAGCAGCAGGACTGTGCCGGCTTCCGTGTTGCCACGGTTATCCATGATGATGAGGTCGTGTGCGTAGCTGGTTTTGTGATCACCGAAAAACTGGCCTGGGGCAAGGCGCTGTATGTGGATGACCTGGTCACTGATGAAAACAAACGCTCCCTGGGCGCTGGCCATACCATGATTGCCTGGCTCAAAGCGTATGCGCATGAACAGGGTTGCTGCGAACTGCGTCTGGACTCCGGCGTGCAGCGCCTGGATGCCCACCGTTTTTATGACCGCGAAGGGTTTCCACGGGCCAGCCTGCATTTTTCCATTAGCGATTTGTAAGCCCTGACAGCACGGGATTTGGGAAGCTGGGGTATAATTGCCGCTTTCCTTTTCAGAGCAAGATCCATGCTGGCCCACGATAAAAACCTCGTCCTGATAGGCATGCCAGGATCCGGTAAAAGTACCATTGGCGTCATTCTCGCCAAGCAGACTTCCCGTGATTTTGTGGACACCGATGTGGTTATCCAGAGCCACGAACACCGTTCACTGCAGGACATCGTGGACAATGAAGGCTACCTGGTGCTTCGCGAAGTGGAGGAAAAATGGGTGCTGCATCTCGAGGTGGAGAACACGGTGGTCTCCACCGGTGGCAGCGTGGTGTACAGCGACAAGAGCATGCAGCATCTGGCCGATAAAGGCGTGATCATTTTTCTGGATGTCACCCTTGATACCCTGAAACAGCGTATCACCGATTACGACCAGCGCGGCATCGCCCGCCGGCCTGACCAGAGTTTTGAAGACCTGTTCGAAGAGCGATCCGCCCTGTACCGCAAGTATGCCCAGATCACCGTGAAAAGCGATGCCATGAACCAGGATGAGGTGTGTCGGGAGATCACAAGGCAGCTGGCGGAGCATTGAGGTATGAGGTAGGAGACAGGAGACAGGAGACAGGAGACAGGGACACGATTCAGGATTCAGTGATAGCCGGCAAGACCTTACCCTGTAATATATTTACTACGCCGCAACAGTGTATATTCATGCCTTAGGATCTTGCCGGTATTTACGGCGGATATCGGGCTGCGCCCTTCTTCCGCCCTACTTAAATATGCCGACATCCTGTAGGGCGGAAGAAGGCCCAAAGGGCCGATATCCGCCAGAACATCGCTATCAATGGCAGCCCGGTCCAGGATTTCCACTATCCGGAATGCCCCTTGATGCAAATCAAGAGAGCATATTTCCCCGTCCTGTTTGAGAACGGTACGATTGAAAATGACTCGCCAGTCAGGTTTAATCCCCCTGCATTAACCGGAGCAAAACTATGGCACATTATCCCAATACCCGCGCCTTTACAGGCATTCTCAACATGCTTCGCATGGAAGCAGACATTTACGATTGTGAAGTGGAAGGCGAGATTCCGTCCCAGCTGAACGGCACATTCCATCGTGTACACCCTGACCAGCAGTTTCCCCCGATGTTCGACGACGACCAGTTCTTCAACGGGGACGGCATGATTTCCCTGTTCCGTTTCCGTGGCGGCAAAGTGGACTTCAAACAGCGCTACGCCCAGACCAACAAGTGGAAACTGGAGCGCGAGGCCGGCAAGGCTCTGTTCGGTGCCTACCGTAATCCCCTGACCGACGACCCCTCCGTTAAAGGACAGATCCGCAGCACGGCAAACACCACCCCCATCGTGCATGCCGGCAAGCTTTATGCCCTGAAGGAAGACAGCCCGCCACTGCTGATGGATCCGCTGACCCTGGAAACCTTCGGTTTCACCGATTTCGATGGCAAGCTCACCAGCCAGACCTTTACTGCCCACCCGAAGATCGACCCGACCACCGGCAACATGGTGGCCTTCAGCTACGGCTCCAAGGGACTGTGCACCAAAGAGTGTACCTATATGGAAATCAGCCCCACCGGTGAACTGCTCAAGGAAGTCTGGTTCGATGTACCCTACACCTGCATGATGCACGACTTCGGGGTGACTGAAGATTACGCCGTGTTCCACATCATCCCCATCATCTGTAAATGGGAGCGACTGGAACAGCGCCTGCCATACTTTGGCTATGACACCACCATGCCCGTTTACCTCGGCGTACTGCCACGCAATGGCGAAGGCAAGGACATGAAGTGGTTCAAGGCCTCCAACCAGTTCTGCTCACACGTGATGAATGCCTTCAATGATGGCTCCAAGGTACACTTTGACGTGCCGGTGGCAAAGAACAACATGTTCCCCTTCTTCCCGGATGTCCACGGGGCACCGTTCAAGCCTGATGAAGCCGCTTCACGCATGACCCGCTGGACCGTGGACTTCAACAGCAAGGGCGAGGATTTCGAGAGCATGGAAGTCATGACCGACATGGTCGGGGAATTCCCGCGTATTGATGATCGCTATGCCACACAACAGCACGACTACGGCTGGTTGCTGGTTACCGACCCCACCCTGCAGTTCAATGGCCCGGGCGGTCGTGCTTCCGGCCTGATGATCAACAAGCTGGGATACATGGACTTCAAGACTGGCAAGCAAAGCTCCTGGTGGGCAGGTCCTGACAGCGTGATTCAGGAACCGTGTTTCGTGCCACGTTCCGCGGACTCTCCGCAGGGTGACGGCTACATCATTGCCCTGGTGGACGACATCATCAACAACTTCTCCAGCCTGGCCATCTTCGATGCCCAGCGTATCGAGGAAGGTCCTATCGGCCGGGTAAAACTGCCCTTCCGCCTGCGCCAGGGTTTGCACGGCAACTGGGCTGACGAGAGCAAGCTCTCTATCGCCTGAGTTTCCGCTCGTAGTGACTGACAGTGCCGGACAAGGCTGGACGATTACCTATCGTCCAGCCGTCAGGGAAGATGCCCGGCGTATTGCCGAGCTGTATTCCATCGCCTCCGATGGTGTGTCTGATTACATCTGGTCCAAACGGGCCAAGCCCGGTGACAACCTGCTGGATGTCGGCCAGAAACGCTACGAACGCCGCCACGTTCCCTTCAGTTATGAAAACTGCCTGGTGGCCGAAGCCGAAGGCATTGTCGTGGCCGTTCTGCTGGCTTATGAAATGCAGGATGATGACGACTATGTCGAAAACGACCCCATACTCAAACCATTCTGGTTGCTGGAAGAACCCGACAGTTTCTATGTAGCGGGCGTCGCTGTGGACCCGCTTTGGCGTCAGCGGGGCATGGCACGGATTCTCATGCAGATGGCAGAGGAACGCGCCCGTGAAAAAGGTTTGCGCAAACTGTCACTGATTGTGTTCGAGGCCAATACCATTGCCTACCCGTTTTACCTGCGCCAGGGTTACCGGGAACGCATGCGCAAGACCATCATTCCCCACCCGCTTATCCACTATACCGGCGATGCCCTGCTGCTGGTGAAAACCCTGCCCTGAGCGTTCTTTAGCAATTCATATTGATTCCGTATTTGCGGCACGTTTGGCGATAATAGTTGCAACTGTGCCGGGGCAAGCCTGGTTCACACCCATAATCTTCTCTGGAGGGATACACCATGAAGTTGCCAACACCGCTGGTATTGCTTGCATCACTTGGGGCCATGTCTGGCCTGCATGCACAAACGGACCTTGATGTTGCACGGTATGAAAACGACAACCGCCTGACGTTTCCTGCCAGAACGGATGAGTGGATTCATCTGGGCAGTTCCGTTGGAGGTGAATATGGTGATGAGCCTTTTGATCCGAAAAATCCTGGCACTCTGGGCGTGGTCCAGATGGAACCCTCCGCCTACCGCTATTTCCAGGATCATGGGGAATATGCCGACGGTTCCATGTTCCTGCTGTCTTTCTATACCAGCGAGGCAGAATCAGATCCGCAACTGCCCGGCTTTGTTCAGGGAGAGATGGAAGCCCAGGAAATTCATGTCATTGACCGTAACCGCTTCGGAGAAGGCCGCGCCTTTTATCTGTATCCCGGCAATGCCGAGCCCGGGACAGCATCCAACAAAATTCCGGACAACAGCCGGTGTGTTCAATGCCATATCCCGGAAGGGGATTTTGACGGGACGTTCAGCCAGTTTTACCCGCCAATTCGGAAGAGGTTGCAGTACTGATAGCCAAAGAACAACCATTCTCTTGCTTTAATAGAAACTTACTATTAGAGGCAGGAGGCAGGAGGCAGGAGGCAGGAGGCAGGAGGCAGGAGGCAGGAGGCAGGAGGCAGGGACGATGATTGTTTTTCCGGGATAACCGTCAAGACCTTTTATCTACCTGAAGTAAAAATAACGCCCTGAAACCCAACATCTTCCAGAAACAACCCTGCATCCTGTCTCCTGCCTCCTGTCTCCGCAAATAAAGGGGACCTTTATTTGCAGATATCCACCACGCAGATCGAATCCAGCGTCCGGCCTTCCGGGGGGACGTCCAGGCCGCGTTCCAGCATGAGTTTGCGGATTAGAGCTGAGGTTTCGGGATGGGACTCGGCTGATTGAACGCCGACACGAACCAGGCCTTCGGCATAATCAATGGCCTGCCAGGTGGTGCCGGCCAGCTGGTAGACCGAATCACGGCTGCCGATGTCGCGCAGGCTGAAGTCGGCACCGGCATCTGCCAGTAACTGAACCGCATAGTTGCGGCCCTTGTGGGCAGCGCCCATGAGGGCAGTACGACCATCCTCACGATCCTGGGCATTCACATCGTTGCCCAGTTCAATCAGCATCCGTATGGCTTCCTCGTTGGCCTCTTCAGACCATTCAAAGGTCACCCCTTCCACCCAGGCAATCCCGGCGGCCACCATTAACGGGGTGACACCCACGGAGGTATTGATGTTGGGATCTGCCCCGTGTTCCAGAAGCAGCTTCATCAGGGTCAGATCACTGGATTGGGCCGCCCGCAGGAAGGGTGTTGCGCCTTCTTCACGCAGCCACTGATGGGTGAAGATGGTGCGGGTTTCGGTGCTGGAGGCCATCCGCAGGTTCGGGTCAGCCCCGTGTTCCAGCAGCAGTTTGATAAAGGACAGGTGGTCCATGTCAGGTTTACGGGTGGGGTAGTCACCGCCTTCGATGTTGCGGTTGTCGGTGGCGATGTACAGCGGGTTCCAGCCGCCTTCATTGGCGATATTCGGGTTCGCACCATGTTCGAGTAAGTACTTGCCAACCTGGTAGAACCTGTTCTGCGTGGCTGTCAGCAGAGGTGTCCAGCCAAACTCGCTAACCTGGTTAACATCCGCTCCGGCTTCAACCAGCACTTTAACGGTCGCCATATCCCCTTCCCGGACGGCAAAATGCAGGGCATTCAGGCCGCCCCATTTCTTGGCAGGGGCCGGGTCGATGGTTTCACCAAAGTCGCCTACGCGAACGTCCTCGCTTTCAAAGTCTTTCACCAGTTGTTCCGGCAGGCGGGCAACGAGCTCTTCCCGGGAGACTTTCAGCTGCAGGTTCTGGTCCTGCAGTTCGTCCGAACCACCGAAGTCCCCGCCCTGGCCTACACCTTTGTAGAACCCGCGAATACGATTGCGCGCCGTGGGGGCCAGGTAAGGACTGCGACCGGGCTCCGCCATCCCCGAGCGGGTGGCCAGTGACGCCCCGTTATCCAGCAGGAGCTGTACAGCATCAGCATTCCTGTTGGCTGCCGCCCACATCAGGGCAGTGGTCCCGCGCAGGGAATCCGTGGCTTCAAGACTGGCACCGCGATCCAGGAGCAGCTGAATGGTGTCCAGATCACCGGTTCGGGCGGCCATCATCAGGGGTGTTTCCCCATTGAGCATGGTGTTGTTCACGCCGGCACCGGCATCCAGCAGAATTTCCACAATGTCGGCATTGCCGGCCATAGCGGCCAGCAGCAGCGGTGTCATGCCTTCCCGATTGGGCGCATCCACATCAGCCCCTGCCCTGACCAGGCTTCTCACCATGACCGGGTTTTCCTGGTAAACCGCCCACTGTAGTGCGTGAGTACCGTCACGTTCGACGAAATTAACATCAACATCGCGTCTGATCAGTGCATTTACGGCATTCAAGTCGCCATCCATGACAGCGACGGTCAACTCACTTTGCGCCTGTACCGGGCCTGACAAGGCGCCGGATACCAGGGCCGCCAGAAGCCATTTATTGAATCTCATGAGCACCCCCCAGAATGACTTTACCGTTTACGCCAGCCCCGGCAGTCTGCCAGTGGAGTCACCAAAACTGTCGTTTTCCAGGCCAAACATATCAAGCACACTGAGCAGCATGTTGCTGGTGGGCACTGTCCTGCTTTCAAACGACAGGTGCTTGCCGCCTTTCAGGTTGCCGTTGGCACCGCCCATCAGGATCATCGGCACGTCGTAGTGCAAGTGCTGGTTGGAGTTGCCCATGTTGGAGCCGTACAGCGTGACAGAGTGATCCAGCAGGTTGCCTTCACCTTCTTCTATGGATTTCAGCTTGTCGCCAAAGTAGGCCACCATGCTGGCATGGTAGCGGTTGAGAATTGCATACTGGGCAACGCGACCCGGATCTTCCGCATGATGCGAGCCCCCATGGAAACTGACATCGGTGCCGGAATCCGGATAGACACGGCCGGTCAAGTCACGAGCCATCAAGAGGGTGGCCACGCGGGTAATATCTGCCTGGAAGGCCAGGGCCAGCAGGTCGAATTGCAGCTTGATGTGCTCATCAAAGGATTCCGGTACGCCATAGGGCACGGCCATTGATGGCACGGCATCAGATTTCTGCATGGCGATCTGCAGGCGACGCTCGATTTCCCGCACGTCGGTCAGGTACTGGTCCAGGCGCAGACGATCGGGCGCGGCCACTTCCACTTTCAGTTTTGCCAGGTCTTCGGTGACCGAATCCAGGATGCTGCGCTGCTGGGCCCGGCGCAGGGCACGCTCTTCCGGTGTGCCGCCACTGCCGAACATTCTTTCGAATACGACCTGCGGGTTGATTTCCATGGGCAGCGGGCGCGTCGGTGTCGACCAGGAGATGGTATTGGTATACACACAGCTGTAACCCTCACCACAGTTGGTGGAGTTGGAACCGGGATCTTCCACCGCCAGTTGCAGGGAAGGCAGCAGGTTGGTCTGGCCAATCTTTTGCGCCAGGATCTGGTCGATGGTGGTGCCCACTTCCACATCCGCACCGGTGGTTTTCTTGGGCTTCACCCCAGCCAGGAAGGCCGAGGCCACAAAATGGTCGGCACCGGTCACACCGGGCGGGTTTTCCGCCGAGCTGGACCACATGCCTGTAGTCAGCACCATCTGGTCACGCAGGTGTTCCAGTGGCTGCCAGATATAGGGGTAGTCAAAGCCGGGCGCCGTACTGGAGGGTTCCCAGTAACCGGGGGCAGCTCCGTGGGGAATGAAAATACCGGTGAAGCGGGTTGGACGAAGGTCCTGGGCCTGGGCCTGCGTGGCAAAGGCCGGCAGCATTGATTCGAGCACCGGCAAAGCCAGGGCTGATCCAACACCTCTGAGGAATGTTCGTCGTGGTAAGGCTTTTTTGCTAATAAACATGTCTCTAACCCTTTTTAACCCTTCTGGTCTTCCAAATTTTTACAGCA
>Ga0181593_10006367_pt1 | contig 10590 bp, 8 predicted proteins | sample 071ome_19_FD_133756 | JGI IMG/M metagenome (GOLD analysis project Ga0181593, IMG submission 133756) | Coastal salt marsh microbial communities from the Groves Creek Marsh, Skidaway Island, Georgia - 071413AT metaG (megahit assembly) | ecosystem: Environmental > Aquatic > Marine > Intertidal zone...
CGGGCATTTCCTCCCTGTCGCGCCATGTGCCGGCGGAGTTTGCCGAGCGGCAGATCCGTCAGGTGGGTTGCGCGAAGTGTCACGGGCAATTCGACGGCTTTCCGAAACTCGATTCCCTGGGCGGCAAACTGAAGCCGGAATGGAGCGAGGCCTTCATTGCCGGACGCGTCGACGACAAGCCCCGCTACTGGATGCCGGCCCGGATGCCGTCGTTCGGCGTCCGCGCCCGCGGCGTCGCCCAAGGCATGGCTGCCCATCATGGCGTTGGTCCGGCGACGCCGAAGGAGCCGCCGGTCGATTCCGGAATGGCGGCGGCGGGCCGCAAGATGGTCGGCACGGACGGGGGCTTCTCCTGCATTGCCTGTCACGCCGTCAAGCAGTTCGGCGCGCAGCAGGTCTTTGAATCGGCGGGCATCAATTTCGGACAGGTGGGCGTCCGATTGCGAAAGCCCTTTTTTCAGCGCTGGCTGATGAATCCGTTGCGCGTCGATCCGGGCACCAAGATGCCGGTTTACTTCGCCGGGGGTCAGAGCCCGTTGTTTGATTTCTACGAGGGCGATGCGAAGAAGCAGATCGACGCCTTCTGGGAATACATCCGCCAGGGCGACAAGATGCCGCTGCCGGAAGAGGCGACACAGTAAAGGCGTGGGAGATCTGCGCGTCTCGGGAACGAAATCCCAAGCTCCAAGTTCCAAATCCCAAACAAGCTCCAAATCTCAAGCTCCAACCAAACATCACGCATTGGTGGTTTGGCGGCTTTGAGGTTCTCCTGGAACCGTTGTGAGAATCCCCGGCGACCTTTTTTGAGATTCGGAACTTGGAACTTGTTTGAGATTTGGAGCTTGGGATTTGGAGTCTTCGCGGAGGCCCTTGTGGCAATCCGGTGACATCGCCCTGGGCGCGTTGACACGCCCGTGGCCGATTGTTACGGTCCGCTCCGTTCATTTCGGAAACTGTCCGAAAAATGACCGGATGCCTCAACAAACAGGTGCTGGTGTTGAACCGTCTTTGGCAGGCGGTGCACGTCACAAGTGTCCGCCGGGCGCTCGCCCTGCTCTTTCAAGGACATGCCCAGGTCGTATTGGGGGACGACGATGGCGCCTTCCAAACCTTCAGTTTCGATGAGTGGCGGTATTTTTCCGAGGAGGAGCCGCACGAGGATTCCATTGGCGGCATTTCGTTTCGTCTGCGCGTGCCCCGAGTGATCGTCCTGGCTGTGTTTGACAAGCTGCCGCGCAAGGAAGTGAAATTCACGCGGCACAACATCTTTGAGCGCGACAAGAACACGTGTCAGTATTGCGGGAAGGTTTTCGAGCGGCGCGATCTGAATCTCGACCACGTCATTCCGCGGGACCGCGGCGGTCCGACCACCTGGGAGAACATTGTCTGCTCCTGCATTCCCTGCAACACGCGCAAGGCGAACCGCACCCCGCCCGAGGCGGGCATTTGCTTGATTCGCAAGCCCAAGAAACCGCGCTGGCGGCCATTCGTGCAGTTCAACCTCGGCCGCGAATACCACGAAAGCTGGAAACACTTCCTCGACATCGCCTACTGGAATGTCGAGTTGGGGGAGTAGGCGCCGCTCTGGTTTCCGCGGTTCGCGCCGGCCTCTTCGATGGCCTGTACGATGGCGTCGCCCAACTCGGCGCGGCGGCCGATGTGCCAGGATTCGAGGATGTCCGTCACGGCCCGGCGGACCAAAGCGTCATGCTTCAGGGGAATGATCAGCGCGGTCTTCACATCCTGGATCTCCTTCCGCAGGGATTCGTCCCGAACATCCTCGATGTTGACTTCGAAATACTCGATGCGCTCGCGCTCGCGGTTCAACTGATCGACTCGATTCTGGATGGCGGCGCGGAAAAGCTGCGTCTGATGGTAGTAGACCTGGTTCAGGCTGCGCACGGCCTCGTAGGCGCCGCGCAAGGGTATGTCGACGGCGAAGTGGCCGATCTTGGCCAGTGATTCCTCGTCGTAGCTGCCGATTTCATTGTCGGCATTGATCGAGACGAGGATGAGCCGCCGGCCGGGTCTGGGATGGTGGAGTTCGAGGTGGCTGAACAATTCCAGCGCGGTGACGATGCCGGTGTTGTCGTAGATGCCGCCATCCACGAGCCGGATGTGGGATTCCTTTCGTCCGCCATTGGTGGAGTTGTGCTTCTTGAGGTGGAGCGGGTTGAAGACGAAGGGGAAGGCGGCGCTGGCCATGACCGCGTAGCTCAGCGGGAAGGCTCCGGGCGAACTCCCGATGTCCTCCAGGGTGGTTGCGTGGACGAGCGGGTTGTGGAGCAGCTCATGCGAGTAGGCGAGGTCCCGCTGTAGGAACCAGTCGCGCGCCGGGTTGTAGGAGACCCCGGTCAGCGGATTGCGGTCGCTTTCCGTGTGCAGGGCGGACTGCGTGAAGACGAAGGGCAGCTTCGTCTCCATGCAGGTGGCGTTGAACATGTAGCGCGGCCGCGGTTTCAGATCCGCCAGCGTCATGAGCTTGCGGGGCGGAGTGAAGAGGTAGCGGTTGTTCTGGAGATAGGAATGCGTGCGCGCGAAGAGGTTCAGGGTGTCCCACTCCGTCGTGGCCAACAAGGCGGGCACAATGCCGGCGTGCGCGGGATTCAGGTAGAACAGCGCCGACGCCGCGCCGAGATTGCGGGTGATGTGGTCCGCCCGCTTGTTGCGCGTCAGCGCCTGCAAGCCCTGTCTGCGGGCGGCGACCTGGTTGGTTGCGCCCCGGGCGTGGAATCCGGCCGCGATCAGGCTGGAATAGATGGAGCCGCCGCTGACGGAGGAATAGATGTCCACGCAATCCATCAGCGGTTTGGCCGAATCGGCGTGGCGTCGGTTGTAGCGGGTCTCCAGTTCGGCCATGGCGTGCATGGCCATGCGCGCGGCTCGCGAGCCGCCGCCCGAGAAACAGAAGACCACGATTGTCTCCTGCGCCGCCAGATCGCGGAGGTCGTCGATCCGGTCGACTTTGCCCAGCGTGTTGGTGGTGATCGAGGCCGCCGGCTGATCTGCGCGTATTTTCTCCAGTTCCGCGAGGGTTGCGTCGCTCAGCGGCTTGTTGAGCTCCACATGGCGGAGATCGTAGGTCACAGGCGACTTGATCCGCGACACCGCGTAGAGGCCGGTTTCCAGCGCGCTGCTGCAACCTGACATGAGGAGGCTGACGAACGCGAGCAGGAGCGTGAAAGCGAAGCGAAGGGGACGGTCGCGCGAACTCCTGCGGGCGGATCCGCGGGCGTCCGCGCGCCGGGCTTGGTTCGGCGCGCCGGTTGGGGGCGCATGGGGTATCCTGTTCACGGCGGGTTGAGGCGGTCATTAAGGACGAGATTCGCCCGGCGTCAAGCTACGGGCGGCGGCGGCGACCCAATCTGCCGGCGATCCTTGGAGCGTTGTCTGGCCCACACCCCCTGCCGCTGCCGTTCGACTACAGCTCGCGCGGCTTGTCGATCTCGAGAAATCCCTGAAGTTGTCGAATGCGCGTTGGATGGCGCATCTTCCGCAAGGCCTTGGCCTCGATCTGCCGGATGCGTTCGCGGGTGACCTTGAATTGTTTGCCGACCTCCTCGAGCGTGCGGGCATAGCCGTCGCCAAGTCCGAAGCGGAGGGCGAGCACCTTCTGCTCGCGTTCGGTCAGGCCCGACATGATGTCGCCCAACCGCTCCTTGAGCAGGTTGAAGCTGGCGAGATCGAGCGGATTCTGGGCGGTCTTGTCCTCGATGAAATCCCCGATGTTGGAATCCTCGCTCTCGCCGACGGGAGATTGCAGGGAAACGGGTTGTTGCGACATCTTGAGCATGGCGCGCACGCGCTCGACCGGCAGTTCCATTTCGGCGGCGATTTCATCGGGCGAGGGTTCCCGGCCGTACTCCTGGAACAGCTGTTTCTGGAGGCGCATCAGCTTGTTGATCGTCTCGATCATGTGGACGGGGATGCGAATGGTGCGGGCCTGGTCGGCGATGGATCGCGTGATCGCCTGCCGGATCCACCAGGTGGCGTAGGTGGAGAACTTGTAGCCGCGCCGGTACTCGAACTTCTCCACCGCCTTCATCAGGCCCATGTTGCCCTCCTGGATGAGATCCAGGAAGGAAAGGCCGCGATTGGTATAGCGTTTGGCGATGGAGATCACGAGCCGCAGGTTGGCCTCGACCATCTCCGCCTTGGCCTCATGGGCTTCCTCGCTGCGTTGGAGCAATTCGTCGTAGGCGTCCATGAACTGCTGGCAGGGCATGCGGACAAACTCCTCCAGCGCGTGCAGCTTGGCCAACTCGCCCTCCAGCATGCTTTTCTGTTCCTTCGTGGGCCGTGACTTCCGGAGTTCGCCCATGACATAAAGGCCTTCCTTGAAGCGGTCGTAGATGTTCTCCGCGACATGCCCCATGTCCTCAATGACCGGCTGCTTGTAACCAAAGCGGGCGAAGGCCCGCTCCATTTGAAGCTGGAGCTTGTCGAGTTGGTTGGTCAGCCGGGTCTGCGCGGCGCCCGGCGAGGTATGACTCCATTTGGCGTAGAGTTTGTCGGCGTCGGCGTCGAGATCGCGGAGCTTGCGGGCCAGTTGCCGCAAGGCCTTGGTGTGTTTCTCCCGGATCGCCACCTTGGATTCGACGATGACGCGATCGAAACGCTCCTTGGGGGGTTCGGAAATGAGTTTCTCCGCCAGGGCGAGGTGTTCCTTGGCGGTGTAGCCAAAGCGGTAGATCAGCTCCTTGCAGGCCCTCTCGGCGGTTTCAATGCGCTTGGAGATGGCGACCTCCTCCTCCCGCGTCAACAGGGGGACCTGCCCCATCTGCTTGAGGTACATGCGCACCGGATCATCCAGGGGATCGGTGTTGGCGGAGCGGTCCGGCACATCCTCGTTCGCGGGCTTGTCGCGCTCGACTTCCGCCTGCTCGACGATTTCAACCCCGAGGTTGGTGAGCTGGGCCTGGATCAGCGCCAACTGCTCGGGGTCGGCGGCCTTCCCAGGCAGCGCCTCCTCGAGATCGTCGTGGGTCAGGCAACCCTGTTCCCGGGAGAGCGCGACCAGCTCCCGAAGCGCGTCCTGAAGCGCGGCGGGGAGCTCCCTGCCCTTTGGGGAATCGGCGGCCTGTTTGCCCTTCGCTGCCCGTCCGTTCACCCGCCCTTTCCTGGCGGCGGGCTTCTTTCCCGACGCCTTCGCCTTGGTCGATCTCCCTGGTGTTTTCGAAGCCATGATGATTCCCTTCGCAAGCCGCATTCCTGATTCGGACGATCGCAGATAATGAAACCGAACAAGCGGTAGTCAAGCTGCGATGGCGGTTCTTGAACCGAGTTTGTGAAAAAATTCACAAAATCGTCTTGTCTTGGAATAGGCCCGTGCTAGCTTCGCCGGGATTGTCCTTATATGGGAGTCCCCGGGCATGCAAAAAACGCAAGAAATCGGATATAATACGAAGGTCGAAGGCGACGTGACGATCACCCGCGTGGACGCCGCGTTGAACTGGTTTCGGAAGAATTCGTTGTGGCCGATGCCGATGGGTTTGGCGTGTTGCGCGATCGAGTTGATGGCCGCCGGGGCGAGTCGTTTTGACATTTCCCGATTTGGCTCCGAGGTGATGCGTTTTTCGCCGCGTCAGTCTGATCTGATGATTGTTGCCGGGACGGTGACGTACAAGATGGCTCTGGCCGTGAAGCGCATTTACGATCAGATGCCGGATCCGAAGTGGGTCATTGCTATGGGCGCCTGCGCCTCGACCGGCGGCATGTATCGCAGCTATGCCGTCCTTCAGGGTGTGGACAACATCCTGCCGGTGGACGTTTACATTGCCGGTTGCCCTCCTCGCCCGGAGGCCTTGCTCGACGCCCTGATCAAGATGCAGGGCAAGGTTGCCAAGGAAAATGTCCTCTCCAAAGCCGCGGCCGACTGAACGCGTTTCCGCAGGAGTTTATCCGATGACCCCCGCTGAAAAAGCTGAAGCCCTTCGCGAGAAGTTTGGAGACTTGGTCTCCGAGCCGAGGGAATTCCGCGGCGAAATCATGGTGGTTGTGGCGGAGGCGCAGCGAATCGCCGAAATTTGCGCGCATGCGAAGACGGAGCTGGGTTTCAATTATCTCGTCGACCTGAGCAGCGTCGACAACTACGGGGAGGACCCGCGTTTTGAGTTGGTTTACGAGTTGTATGGCTACGATCACGGCTGCCATCTGCGCTTGAAGACCTCGCTGTCGGAGGAAGTGGGCGAGGTTCCCTCGGTTGCGGGAGTCTGGCGCACGGCCGATTGGCACGAGCGCGAGGTTTTCGACATGATGGGCATCCGCTTCGTGGGCCATCCGGACCTGAGGCGCATCCTGATGTGGGAGGGCTATCCCCATTTTCCCTTGCGCAAGGATTTTCCCTTGGCGGGCAAAGCCACGGAAATGCCGGACGTGGCTTTCTCCAATCCGGCGCCGTTGGAAGGCGGGCCATTCGTTACCAGTCCGGGAGCCTGTGGCTCCGAGGAGCGCGAGCCCAGGGCGAAAACTTTCGAGCCGTAAGCAGCCGCTGAAGACATGAGTTCGGTCAGGGAAATAGAAATCAAGGATACCGCAGCCAGCGCGGCCAAGGCAGCGGCGGGCCTTGATGAACCCGCCGACCTGCATGGCGAGAAAATGGTCCTCAACATGGGCCCCTCGCATCCCGCCACCCACGGCGTCCTTCGCATCGTGCTGGAATTGGACGGCGAGGTGATCGTCAAGGCAATCCCGGATGTCGGTTACCTGCATCGCGGCGACGAGAAGATCGCTGAGAACATGACCTACACCCAGTTCATCCCTTACACGGATCGACTGGACTACCTCGCCCCGCTGGCGAACAATGTCGCCTACGCCCTGGCGGTGGAAAAGCTTGCGGGAATCGATCAGGCGTTGCCGCCGCGTTGCCAATACATCCGGGTCATTTGTTGCGAATTAGCCCGTATTTCCGCGCATTTGCTGGGCTTGGGGGCCTTTGCGATGGATGTCGGCGCGGTCACGGTGTTCCTACATACCTTCACCCAGCGGGAGAATGTCTACAACCTGATCGAGGAACTGACCGGAGCGCGTTTCACCACCACCTACACGCGCATCGGCGGCGTTTCGCGGGACCTGCCCGAGGGTTGGACCGCCAAGTTGCAGAAATTCCTCGATGAGGTCCGCGTCAATTTTGATGAGACCGAGAAGTTGCTGAGCCGCAATCCGATCTTTCAGGATCGCACCAAGGACGTGGGCGTCTACTCGGCCGAGGAAGCGATCGACTTTGGCCTCACCGGCCCGAACCTGCGCGGCAGCGGCGTGGAGTTCGACATGCGCAAGGCGCATCCCTACCTGGTCTACGATCAGCTCGATTTTGAAGTGCCCGTTGGGTCGAAGGGCGATTGCTACGATCGCTACCTGGTGCGGATCGAGGAGATGCGCCAGAGCGCGACGTTGCTGGAACAGTGCATCAAGCAGTTGCCCGGCGGCGCGGTCAATGTGGACGACGGCAAGTTCGTCCTGCCGCAGAAGGAAAAGGTCCTGACCAGCATGGAGGAGTTGATCCATCAGTTCATGCTGGTGACGCAAGGCGCCAACATCCCTCCCGGAGAAGTCTACTTCGGCGCGGAAAACCCCAAGGGCGAGCTCGGATTTTACATCAACAGCCAGGGCGGCGGAACGCCCCATCGACTCAAGATCCGCGCCCCTTCATTCGTGAATCTCGGCATTCTGCAACACCTGCTTCCCGGCCACATGGTCAGCGATGTTGTGGCAATTCTGGGGTCACTGGATTTCGTCATGGGAGAGTGCGACCGATGAGCGCCGCCAAGAAAAAAGCTCCAGCCAAGAAGGCGGCGCCGCAGGAGAAGGCGGCTGCCAAGACCCCGGCCAAAAAGGCCAAGGCGTCGGCGAGCCCCAAGGCTGCGACCAAGAAGAAGGCCGCGGCAAAGAAAGCGGCGCCGAAGAAAAGCAGCATCCGGGTTGCCGACAAAAAGGCGGTCGCCGACGCGCCCGAGGTCCATCAGATGACCAGCTTCTCCATGAACACAAAGCTGGAGAAGGCCATCGACGAGTTGGTTTCACATTATCCTCAAAAGCGCAGCGCGGTGTTGATGGTCCTGCACGCGCTGCAGTCGGAGTTCGGCTGGATTTCGAAAGAGGCGATCGAATGGACGGCGAAGAAGTTGGAGCTGCAGCCGATCAATGTCCTGGAAGTCGTCACGTTCTACCCGATGTTCAACGACAAGCCGGTGGGCCGTTTCCACCTCAAGGTCTGCCGCACCTTGAGTTGCGCGTTGGGCGGTTCCCACAAGCTGCACGCCAATCTCTGCTCCAAACTGGGATTGAATCCCAAGGGTCATGGCCAGCAAACCACGGCGGATGGAAAGTTTACCGTGGAGTTCGCCGAGTGCCTTGCCAGTTGCGGCACGGCTCCCGTGATGATGTGCAATGACGATTTCTACGAAGCGGTCACCGACGAGGCCGCCGACAAGATCCTGAAAAGCTGCGAATGATTCTTGACCACGGATGACCACGGATAAACACAGATTTGAATGCGGACGCGGCCATGTCGCTCCGACGGATCTCCGTGTCGATCCGTGTTCATCGGTGGTTGAAAAGAAGAGGGAAGTGGTTGCCCGACTAGGATTTGAACCTAGACAAACAGAACCAGAATCTGTCGTGCTACCGTTACACCATCGGGCAATGGGGCGCAAAGATTCAGCTGTTTTGAACCGTTAGTCAAGTCGCTGTTATGCCGCAGGAATACCGCCTCATCTTAAAACGCGCTGACGAGCCGGGATATACGAACGATATCTCGTGCTACATGAAGCATGGCGGCTATTCCACGCTCAAGAAGGCGCTGAAGCTGAAGCCCAAGAAAGTGGGCGATGCCAGTCAGACCGCGCAGGAGCAGATTCGCGAGGAGGTCAAGGCCTCGGGGCTTCGCGGCCGCGGCGGCGCCGGCTTCCCCTGCGGCGTCAAGTGGTCGTTCGTCGATCGCCGGAGCGGCAAACCGATCTATCTCATCTGCAATGCGGACGAGTCCGAACCCGGCACCTTCAAGGACAAGCAGATCATCTACAAGGATCCGCACCAGTTGATCGAGGGGATGATCATCTCCTGCTTTGCCAACGACGTGCACCTCGCCTACATCTACATTCGCGGCGAGTTCACCGAGGGCGCGAAGATCCTGAACAACGCCCTGGCCGAGGCGCGCAAGAAAGGGTTCCTCGGGAAGAACATCCAGAAGAGCGGCTACGACCTGGAAATCCATGTTCATCGCGGCGCCGGCGCCTATATCTGCGGCGAGGAAACCGGGCTGATCGAATCGCTTGAGGGCAAGCGTCCCTACCCGCGCATCAAGCCGCCCTACTTTCCCGCGGCCCTGGGGCTCTACATGTGTCCGACCATCGTCAACAATGTGGAGACGCTCTGCGCGGTGCGTCACATCATGGAAATGGGCGCCGCGGAATATGCGACCCTCGGCACGCCGCGCAACACCGGCACGCGCATCGTCAGCCTCAGCGGCCAGGTCAAACGGCCGGGCTACTACGAAGTCGAGGTCGGCAAGGCGACATTGGGCGAGTTGATCTTTGACGAGAACTTCGGCGGCGGTCTGCTCGACGGCCGCAAGTTGCAGGCGATCATCCCGGGCGGCTCCTCCTCCAAAGTCCTCAAGGCCGGCGAGAAGTTTCCGATGAAGCGCAAGGACGCCGAGGGCAACGACACGACCGAAGAGGTCGACTTGCTCGACCTGCCCTACGATTTCGATTCCCTGATGGCTGCCGGCACCATGTCCGGCTCCGGGGCCATCATTGTCATGGACGATTCGACCGACATCGTTGAGGCGCTCTCCAACGTCTCCGATTTCTACGCTCACGAGAGCTGCGGCCAATGCACGCCCTGTCGCGAGGGCTCGCTGTGGATGTCCAAGGCCTTGACCCGTTTGACGACCGGCGGCGGGCGCAAGGAAGATGCGGATTACCTGCTCCACATCGCTCACAACATCCAGGGTCGCACCATCTGCGCTTTCGGCGAAGCCGCCGCCTGGCCGGTGCTCAGTTTCGTGCGGAAGTTCAAAGAAGAGTTCGAAGCCCGCGGCGCGGCGGATGAGAAGAAACGCGCCGAGAAGGCGGAAGCAAAGTAATGGCAGCCAAATCCACAACCAAAGCTGACGCGAAGTCCAAGGCCGAAGAGCCGAAGGCGGAGCCGGCGGTCGAGATGGTGAAGATCAAGGTCGACGGCCGCGAGGTGGAGGTCCCGAAGACCACGCCGGACTGGCAGGGCAACCCGGTTCCCACCACGATGCTGCAGGCCTGCGAGCACGCGGGCGTGGACGTGCCGCATTACTGCTACCACAAGAAGCTCCCGACCGCCGGCAACTGCCGCATGTGCCTGGTGGAATACGGCATGCCGGCAATGGGGCCGGATCGTCAGCCCATCCTGAACGAGGACGGCACGCCGCAGGTCCGCAAGATGACCCTGCCCTACGAGCCGGGCACACCGCGCGGCGCCATCGCCTGCGCCTCGCCGATCGCGCCGGGCATGGAGATCTATCCGAATTCCGACGCCACCAAGCAGATGCGGGAGGCGGTCCTGGAATCGCTGCTGATCAATCACCCCCTCGACTGCCCGATCGGCGACCAGGCC
>Ga0181593_10006370_pt1 | contig 10589 bp, 8 predicted proteins | sample 071ome_19_FD_133756 | JGI IMG/M metagenome (GOLD analysis project Ga0181593, IMG submission 133756) | Coastal salt marsh microbial communities from the Groves Creek Marsh, Skidaway Island, Georgia - 071413AT metaG (megahit assembly) | ecosystem: Environmental > Aquatic > Marine > Intertidal zone...
CCCCCGCAATGGTGATTTTCGCCTCGTCGCGGTTGAAGGCAATTCCAGAAATAACAGCCTGTTCCATGGTTTCATCGTCCTCGTAGGTAATTAAGGTGCCCGACTGCGATTCCTCTTCAAGATTCATCTCGGGATCAGTAAGGCTTGAGAGCACCCGCGTCTTTACACGGTACTTGCCCGCAAACTCCACCGATCGAATCTGCAACACCTTCGACCCCAGGCTTGCCATCTCAAGCATTTCTTCAAAGGTAATTTTTGCAAGCCTTCTAGCCTCGGGCTCCACCCGCGGATCGGTGGTGTAGACCCCATCCACATCGGTATAGATAAGACACTCCTCAGCCCTTAATGCTGCAGCAATGGCAACGGCAGACGTGTCAGAGCCGCCCCGACCCAGCGTGGTGATGGAGCCCTTTTCATCAATGCCCTGAAAACCTGTAATGACCACAACGTGGCCGCTGTCAAGATCCTCAAGCACCCTTTTGTCGTCAATTGATTCGATGCGCGCTTTGGTGTGAGCACTGTCTGTGCGCACCGGAACCTGCCAGCCTGCGTAACTGCGCGCCTTCACGCCTTGCTTTTTCAAAGCCAGTGCTAAAAGACCTACCGAGACCTGCTCGCCGGTTGCTGCAAGCTGATCAAGCTCGCGCGGATCGGGGGATTCCGTTATTTCCTTGGCGAGCCCAAGTAGGCGGTTTGTTTCACCACTCATCGCCGAAGGGACCACCACCATCCGATGGCCGGCCCTGCGCCATTTGGCGACACGCCTTGCCACATTTTGAATACGCTCGGTCGAGCCCATGCTTGTGCCGCCGTACTTATGAACAATAAGAGCCATAAACGTTTTAAATCCATTCCACCGTAAGAAATCCAGCTCGCAACCTTACCCGAAACGACGCGACGCCTCCAGTGGAGGGGGCTGCGACAGCCAATACGGGACGACGACCCGCCCGAGCGGTTCGCAACTGCCGCAGAAACTCCTCAAGCCGGCGGGCCGGTGGCATGGAGGTGCCCGGCACCCTCTGAGTACTGACCAGCCAGGCCCTCAATGTTCGTAGCTGGCGTGGCTCAGATAGGTTGAGTAAAGCGGAGAGGCTCAGCCCCTGGAGCTGGACACAACCCGTAAGATCTTCCTGATCAAGCTGCTCAAGCAACCCGCGGGCCTGTTGAAGATGCTGAAGACTGCGGGTCATGGCGGAAATGGCGCCAGGGCGCATGGCGTTAAGCACAGGGAAGATCTGCTGGCGTAGCCTATTTCGATCTTGATCAAGCAGTGTGTTGCTGGGGTCTTCAATGAAAGGAAGCTTATAGCGGCCTGCATAGTCTTCCAAACTGGTTCGCGTAAGGGAAAGAAGCGGGCGCCACAGAAAGTAGCCCACTCGTTGACTCAGCACGGGCATGGCAGTCAACCCTTCAAGGCCCGCTCCTCGCATCCACTGCAAGAGCGCGGTCTCGACCTGATCGTTGGCATGATGGGCAAGCAATAAAACAGGCCACTGGCTTGTGTCAGTATGGTGCTGCCTCGCTTGCGAATCTGCTGGGCGATAGGTTTTCAGCCCTCCTAATTCATCGCGTAGTCCCATGGCCTGTTCAAAGGCAGCGTAACGACGTAGCCTCGCGCTTGCCTCAAGACCAAGCTCTTGGGCCTGCCCCCGAACTTGAGCGGGACGTTTTACAGCCAGTGAAAGCCCCCAAAGTTCCGCGACCTCGCGGCAGTGACGTTCAAACTGCATGGCAGCTGGCTGCAATCGATGATTGACGTGAATGGCCTTAAGCCGAACACCCTGCGGAGGCATCACCTGTGCAAGGGCATGCGTGAGCACCGAGGAGTCAAGCCCTCCAGAAAAGCCAACGAAAAGTGTGCGGCTTAGAAGGTCTCCGACCTTAAAACATGCTCCTGCACCCACAAGGGCTTCGAAAACAGGGTGATCAAACCTCGCCGTGCCTGGAGAGCCCAAGGACAAAGGGCTTAGGCCTTCACCGCAGGCTGCTTAACACGTCCATAAGCGCGAACGCGTTGCTGTCGCCTGGCAACCAGCGCATCGGCGTCAAGCCCCTCGACCTGCGAAAGGCCATCAAGCAAGGCCTTCTTCAAGGCATCGGCTGCTTTGGCCGGAGCACGATGGGCTCCGCCCAAGGGTTCATTCACCACCTTATCGATCAGTCCCAGAGACTTTAGCTTGGGCGCCGTAACACCAAGAGCCTCAGCCGCCTCCGCGGCCTTTTCAGCCTTCTTCCAGAGTATGGATGCGCAACCCTCTGGCGAGATCACGGAATAGGTCGCGTACTGCATCATCACCAGGTGGTCGGCAACCGCAATTGCAAGTGCACCTCCTGATCCCCCCTCACCAATGACGGCGCCCACAATAGGAACACGCAGGCCTGCCATGACGAATAGATTGCGTCCGATGGCCTCGCTCTGCCCTCGCTCTTCGGCCCCAATGCCGGGGTAGGCTCCTGGGGTGTCAATAAGCGTCATAACCGGAAGGTTAAAGCGCTCTGCAAGTTTCATAAGACGCTCGGCCTTGCGATAGCCCTCAGGTCGTGGCATACCGAAATTACGGAAAGTACGCTCTTTAAGATCGCGGCCCTTTTGATGGCCAATGACCATCACCGAACGCCCATCAAGCCTAGCAAGCCCCCCAACAATGGCAGGGTCGTCAGCAAAACCTCGATCACCATGAAGCTCTTTGAAGTCTGTGAACGCCTTCTCGATGTAATCAAGGGTGTAAGGACGTTGCGGATGGCGCGCCACCTGGGAAATTTGCCAAGGCGAGAGCTGGGCATAGAGCTCTTTAATTTGCACATCGGCCTTCTCGCGAAGCTTTTGAATTTCGTCAGAAATATCGACGGCGCCATCGGCCTGGGTGAACTGAAGCTCCTGAATCTTTGACTCCAGGTCAGCCACAGACTTCTCAAACTCTAAGAACGTCGGTTTTGTCATGACCCTATTGTCCCCTAAATTAAGGCTCAAAGAGTCAGGCTAGGCCCTGCGCCAGCGGCTACCCTGGGGGCCATCTTCAACGATAACGCCCTGATTCGTAAGTTCATCTCGGATGGCATCGGCCCGGGTGAAGTCTTTTGCTTTTTTAGCCTCAAGCCGTTGCTGAACTTTTTGCTCAATAACCTCATCGCTTAAACCCTGCATGGCTTGGCGACCCGCCGCTTTTTTAGCGACTTCCGGCGCACGGAGCAAAAGCCCTAGAACCGCTGCTAGGCCCCTGAGAAGCTCTCCAAGCGCAGCGTCTGCCTGTCGGTTCAACTCGGAGGCGATTCCAAAGAGAGCAGCAATCGCCTCTGGCGTGTTGAAGTCGTCCTGCATGGCCAGCCGAAAGGCCAGCACCTGAGGATGATCTGAGGCAAGGGCTTTGTTTATAAGGTCTTGCTTTTGCTGCGAGCCCTCTTCAAGCTCGGAGCTGACCCCCGCGAGCTGCAGGGCTGTGTAAAGACGGTGCAGACCCGCACGAGCCTCTTGTAAAGCAGCGTCGGAGTAATTAATGGGGCTTCGGTATTGCGTCTTTAAGATGAAGAAACGGACCACCTCCGCGTCCACATGAGCAAGGACATCGCGCACTGTGAAAAAGTTACCCAAGGACTTCGACATCTTTTCATCGTCTATGTTGACAAAGCCGTTGTGCATCCAAAGGTTCACAAAGGGCTTTCCCGTCTCTTTGCTATACGCTCCTTCAGACTGCGCAATTTCATTCTCGTGATGCGGGAACTGCAGGTCGGCCCCGCCACCATGGATATCGAAGTGATTGCCTAAAAGGCTGCAACTCATGGCCGAGCACTCAATATGCCAGCCCGGTCTTCCCAAACCATACGGCGAGGACCAAACCGCTTCTTTGGGCTCCTCGGGCTTGGCACGCTTCCAAAGAACGAAGTCCAATGGGTCGCGCTTACCGTCAGTCACAGCAACCCGCTCGCCTGCTCGAAGCTCATCGACCGACTTACCAGAGAGCTTGCCGTAGCCGGGGAAACTGCGGACCGAAAAATGAACATCCCCCGGCTGGCCGGAACCGTCTGCATCTTGGTAGGCATGGCCGTTGACCTGAAGCCTTTGAATAAGCTCAAGCATCTCAGGCACAAACTGCGTAGCACGAGGCTCATGGTGAGGAGGTAGGACACCAAGTGCTTGAGCATCCTCATTGGTGGCCTCAACCATCCGCTGAGTAAGGGCACCAATAGGCTCGTTGTTTTCACCTGCACGGCGAATGATTTTGTCGTCGATATCGGTGATATTGCGAACATAAGTCACCCTATAACCCGAGGCCTCAAGCCAGCGACGCACCATGTCAAATACAACCAATACCCGCGCATGGCCAATGTGGCAAAAATCGTAGACTGTTAGGCCGCAGACATACAGACGAACATGCCCGGGCTCAATAGGAACAAGGGGCTCCTTGGAGCGCGTTAAAGAATTGTAGATTTTCAAGGGTCGGATCTTCTGTAAAACTTCTGGCATTCTAGGGCTTATTGCAAAATCAAATTCAAAAGCAAGGCTCGCTTGATCAAGGAGGCAGGCTGAATGTTGTTTACGTCAATCAGAACAAAGTTTCACAGGCTACCCTTGAAGGGGTTACGCACAATTGTTTTCGCGCTGGTCAGCTTGTGCTCAGCCGCACTTTTAAGCCTTGGCCTACTTGGTAGTAACCCAAGCCTTGCCCAAGTCATTAACCTTCCAAGCGATCAAGCCCCATTGCTCTCGCAGTCCATTCGAGAGGCAACCGATCTCATCGAGCTTCGACAGTACGACCGCGCAAGGCCGCTCATTGAAAAAGGCCTTGAAACCAACCCCCGTGACCCGCAGTGGCGTTTTCTTGAGGCCATGGTGCTTGCTGACACGCAATCTCCCGAAAAGGCCATTGCAGCCTTTGAGTCTTTGGTGGATGAATTCCCCGAACTGGCAGAGCCTTACAACAACCTGGCGGTTCTTTATCTGCGCCTGGGGCAGCCCGAGCGAGCACAACAAGCGCTTGAGCGCGCCATTGTGAATCGCCCTGACTACGGCCTGGCCCATGAGAACCTGGGCGACCTTTACGTTCAGTTGGCCTTAAAGGCCTACGAGGCGGGTGCCAGGGCGCAAGGAGCATCAGCCTTTGTTCGGCCTAAACGCGATTATTTGTTGAATATTCCCTCAGCGCGGCTAAGTCAGCCTTCCAACCCCTCAGAATTACAAGCGCCTGTTCGTTACGACGAACTTCCACCTCGAACACGGGAAGGCTTTCTTCCTATTGTCAAATCCCAAACAAGCTCACGAAAGGCAAAACCAATGGTTGAACTTAAAACCTCAATGGGCAGCATCAAGCTGCAACTTAACGACGAGAAGGCTCCAAAGACCGTGGCTAACTTCTTAAATTATGTGAACGACGGGCACTTTAATGGCACGATTTTTCATCGCGTAATTGATGGCTTCATGATTCAAGGCGGTGGTTTTGACGTCTCGATGAGCCAGAAAGACACCAAAGATCCCATCGAGAACGAGGCCAATAACGGCTTGAAGAATAAGTCTTATACCGTTGCCATGGCGCGAACCGGCGACCCTCATTCGGCAACCGCACAGTTCTTTATCAACGTTGCCGACAACGACTTTCTTGACCATACGGCACCTACCCAACGCGGCTGGGGCTATGCGGTGTTTGGTGAGGTGGTCGAGGGCAAAGACATCGTCGACAAAATTCGTGCGGTAAAGACCGCAACCAAAGGCTTTCACGAGAATGTCCCTGTTGAGGCGGTCGTTATCGAGTCGGCCTCGGTTTTGAAGTGAAACCGCTGAGTTCGCTTGTACTTGACGATGCAAGCGAGCCTCTTTTCTTCTCCGATGTCCATCTGGGCGAGGAATGCCCCTTACTCACAGAGCCCTTCCTTGCCTGGCTCGACGAGGCCCTTGCATCAACCCACACTCTCTTTGTTCTGGGTGACCTTTTTAATGCCTGGATTGGTGACGACCTTCTTAAACAAGACCATCTGTACCCCGAGACGGTGCGCGCAGCAAAGGCCGTCTGCCAAAAGCTAAAGGCGTTTACAGAGTCAAAAGGGGCAGCCTACTTCGTCGCGGGTAACCGCGACTTCTTAATGGGCCAAGATTTCTTTAAGCGGTCTGGCCTCCAACCGCTTGCCGAGGAATGCCTGCTGCAGTTTGCAGGACATCGCTGGTTGCTGTGCCATGGCGACCACCTTTGCATTGACGATCAGGCCCACCAAGACCTTCGAGAAAAACTCTTAAGCCCCACATGGCAGGCCGAGTTTCTCGCTAAGTCGCTTGCCAGTCGTGCGGATTTTGCCAATTCGCTTCGCGAAAAAAGTCAGGCGGCCAAGGCCATGAAGGCCGAGGAGATCATGGATGTTAATGCGCAGGAGTGTCTTCGGCGCATCCACTACCACGCATGCATTGGCCTAATTCACGGACACACGCATCGGCCGGGTAACTACCCCTTAGCGGAGGACACGATGCGTTGGGTAATTCCCGACTGGCATGCAAGCCATTCTGATACAAGCACGCCTCACTATGCAGGGGGTTATTTGCGTCTAACCCGCAAAGGCCCTGAGCTTATTCAGGTTTCCTAGTTTCGGGGGCTTCAGCCGGCTTGGACCTCGTGAGCTGGCCCTGAAGCTCTTCAATAACCGCGCGCTGCGACTTTAATTCATCCATCATCTGATGCATCAGGATATCCAGCGGATCTTGCACGCCTGAGCTAAGTCCATAGGCAGCAAAACTTTCGTGATCGCCCATGGCTGGGCTCTTACCGGGTTCGTCACTGGCAAGCCGTGCGGGAATACCGACCACTGTCGCACCCTTGGGAACCGCCTTCACCACCACAGCATTGGAGCCGACCTTGGCACCCTCGCCCACGGTGAAAGGGCCGAGAACCTTCGCGCCCGCCCCTATAACAACACCGGCCTCAAGCGTAGGATGGCGTTTCGCACCGCGTTCCAGCGCCGTCCCTCCGAGCGTCACGCCCTGATAGATGGTGCAGTCATCACCGACCTCAGCGGTCTCACCAATGACAACACCAAGCCCATGGTCGATGAAGACCCGCCTCCCAAGCCGAGCCCCAGGGTGAATCTCGATACCCGTTAGCCAACGGGCAAAAAGACCAATAAACCGGGCGAGCCAGCGCAAAGGTCCCCAGTTCGACTGCCATAGCCCGTGGGTAAGTCGATGAAACCAGACGGCATGCAAACCCGGGTAGCAGGTTGCCACCTCGAATCGGCTGCGCGCCGCAGGGTCTTTTTCGAGAACCGTATCAAGATCTTCAAAGAATGTTGAGAGCATAGGGAACAAGCCTACCGCATTCAGCCAAGGCGCTTCAAAATCTCCCGACTGAGGCCATGGAGAAGCTGTGCCTCATCCTCAAGCAACTGGGTTCGCGAAGCGAGCCTTTGCAGCCGGTCACGAAAACGACCAGGCTCCTTAGGATTGAGATAGCCCGAGGCCAACGCCAGCTGCTCCAGTGTGCTGTAGAGGGCTTGCACAGAGGCGGCAGGCGCAAGCGCCAATGGTCGGGGGTCTGCAGGCATTCGCTGCCTTGCCTGCTCGCCAGGGCCCTCTTGAAGAGCCAGATGCCGAAAAAAATAAGCCACCACTTGCACCGCCTGCGAGAGATTAAGCGAGCCGAAACCAGGGTTGACCGACAGGCCACAGACTCGGCTGCAGCTCATGAGCTCGTCATTGGTGAGGCCGGCGCGCTCGGCGCCAAAAACCATGGCCACACGCGCCTCGGGATGACTGCAAAGAAGGTCTAATGCCTCTTGAAGCCCATCCTGCAAGGCGCGTCTCGGTGGCTCAAACTCGCGTGGCCTTGCCGTAAAAGCCAGACTGAGCAAGCAGGGCGCCAAGGCCTGATCAAGATTCTCGGCATGGAGTGCCCTTTGCAGAAGGTCGTCTGCCCCCGAGGCCATGGCCTGGGCCTGTGGATCGGCCAGACGCTGGGCGGCGAGGTCATGATTACTGTCCACCTGCCATAGCTGATAAAAGCCGGTGACCTTAAGCGCCCGGGCCGTAGCACCCACATTTCCGGGGTGGCTCGGGCTCACCAAAACCCAATGCACACGGTCCAGCAAAGCCCGAAGACGCTGGGAATCTTGGCCTTGCTCTACACTAGGCACTGCTCTTTGAAAATCCACTGTTATGCATCCAATGCTCAATACTGCGGTGAAAGCCGCACGCAAAGCCGGCACGTTAATTAATCGTGCAAGCCTCGACATCGACCGCGTTCGAATAAGTCGAAAAGATGAAAATGATTTTGTCACGGAAGTTGATGAGGCCTGCGAGAAAGTCATTATTGAAACCCTTTCACAGGCCTATCCTAGCCATGGCTTTCTAGGCGAAGAGTCAGGGCTGACCGGCGGTGCAGGCAGTCAGGAGCAGGCGAAACAGGCTGAGTTCATTTGGGTGATTGACCCACTTGACGGTACAACCAACTTTATTCACGGCATGCCTGTTTATGCCGTCTCCATTGCACTGATGCACAAAGGCCAGATCACCCAGGCAGTGGTCTACGACCCAAGCCGTAATGATCTTTTCATTGCATCCAAAGGTAAGGGTGCCTTTCTTAACGACCGACGACTCCGTGTCTCACGTCAAGACCGCATTGAAGGATCCCTCATTGGCACAGGATTCCCCTTTAAACGGCTTGAACATATGGACCCCTATTTAGCGATGTTTAAGGAAATTAGCACCAAGGCGGCTGGACTGCGACGGCCTGGCGCAGCAGCCATCGACCTCGCCTATGTGGCCGCCGGTCGTTACGATGCTTTTTTTGAGCTTGGTTTAATGCCCTGGGATGCAGCGGCAGGATCCCTGCTCATTACCGAGGCCGGTGGATTTGTTGGTAACTTCAAAGGGGACTCCGACTATCTTTTTTCAGAAAATATCGTGGCCGGAAGCCCCAAGGTTTTTGCACAGATGGTTCAGCTTCTATCGAGCTACAAACTACCCCCCTCCGACCTTGCCCAACGATTAAGGCCTGCTGGCCACTAAACCACGTGGCTGCGAACCTAAACAGCCACACCCCCATGATGCAGCAGTACCTGCGCATCAAGGCAGACCACAGTGACGCTCTCTTGTTTTACCGCATGGGCGATTTCTACGAACTCTTTTACGACGATGCCCTTGCGGCCGCTAGGATTCTTGGTATCACCGTCACCCAACGAGGGCAAAGTGCAGGTGCGCCGGTTGTCATGGCAGGCGTCCCCGTTGTCTCCGCCGAAAATTACCTTGTTAAGCTGATTCAGTCGGGTGAGTCGGTAGCGGTCTGCGAGCAGGTGGGAGACCCCGCCACAAGTAAGGGCCCTGTTGAGCGTAAGGTGGTTCGGGTTATTACCGCAGGTACCCTGCATGAACAAGGCCTCCTACCCGAAAAAGACAGTGCATGGCTTGCCGCCATTGCGCCATCTGAACGGGCCGTTGCCTGGCTTGACGTGTCAACGGGAGCTATCCATTTCAGCCAGTACACCAGCCTGACGGAGTCCAAAGCAGCAGCCTCTTGCTGGCCGTGGCTTGAGACAATGCTTCAAACCATCGGGCCCGCAGAGCTCCTGCTGGCGGAATCGGCAACCAAAACCGATGAGGCCCTGCAGAACCTGCTGAAGGTAAGGCTGCGGCGAAGGCCTGACTGGGAGTTCGATGCAGACCAGGGCGAGGCCATGCTTAGAGAGCGTCTAGGCGTTGCCTCGCTGGCAGGCTTTGAACTTACAGGCGACAAGACATCGCAAGACGCCTTGTCTTGCATGGCGGCGCTTCTTCACTACGCAGAACTTAGTCTGGGTCAGCCCCTTCGCTACCTTCAGGCGCCCCGTCGGGAGAGCAATCACCAGAAGCTTGAAATCGACACGGTGGCAAGGCGCACCCTTGAAATCACAACGCCGCTTTTTTCAGAGGCTCAGACACAGACCCCGACACTGCTAAGCGTAATGGATCGGTGTCAGACAACCCCAGGCAGCAGGCAGCTTCGTCAATGGCTTACTCATCCACTTTTGGACAACGATGCGCTGATCGCGCGTCAAGAGGCAGTTGGCTGGCTTGCCAAGCAACTCGACGCCACGAAGGCTATTTGTGAATTTCTTCGAACCACCTCCGACCTTGCAAGGCTCTCAAGCCGACTGGCCTTAAAGCAGTCAAGGCCTCGGGAGCTTACGGCCATCGCCCAGTCCTGCCAGGCCCTACAGCCCATCGCTAAAAAGCTCCTACCGTCCACCCCTCTTTTAGAAGTACTTGTTGTTGCCCTCGATCAGCCTCTCCTAACCACCACCGCCGAGGCAATGATTAAAAAGCTTGTGGATGAGCCACCTGCACTTGCTCGGGACGGTGGTGTTTTTCGTGAGGGCTTTGACAGTCTATTGGATGAGCTACGCGGGCTGCGTCAGAACAGCGACCAGTTCCTGCTTGAACTCGAGGCCCGTGAGAAGGCTGCCACAGGCATTCCAACTTTAAAGGTTGGATTCAATGCCGTGCATGGTTATTTCATTGAGGTCTCAGCAGGCCAGGCCTCGAAGGTGCCCAGTCATTACCAGCGTCGACAGACCTTGAAAAATGCCGAGCGATTTATTACGCCAGAGCTCAAAGCCTTTGAGGAAAAAGCACTCAGCGC